>Ga0172368_10000257_pt1 | contig 75970 bp, 68 predicted proteins | sample Lak11m_FD_114540 | JGI IMG/M metagenome (GOLD analysis project Ga0172368, IMG submission 114540) | Freshwater microbial communities from Kabuno Bay, South-Kivu, Congo - kab_022012_11m | ecosystem: Environmental > Aquatic > Freshwater > Lake | place: Democratic Republic of the Congo: South-Kivu...
ATACTGTTTGACATTCTCAGGAGTTATGACCAGCCCCGGTTTGATGCTTGGGGCCTTGGTATCTTTGGCAACCATGTCAACCGCATTATATCCTAAAAAATCCTCCCATTCTTTGCCCAGCTTCACTGCTTCAGGGGTACTGAGTGTTTCCGCCCATTCGATGAAAACCGGTTTTTTTGACGCGGTTGCCCACGTGCGCCACTGCTGTACCCAATGCGGGTATTGATTCCCCGAATCCTGAGCACTGAGGGGCGCAATAAAACAGAGAGTAACAATGCAGGCGGATATATAATTAAGATATTTAGTGTTCACTTTGATCCTGGAGATTGTGTGGTAGTGTGAGAGCAGCAGTTCCACTAGTCAAAAAGTATTTTAGCTGAGAGCTGTGCAGCACCTTTTTATTTGTGTATATGAATGTATATGGGTGATTGGACAAATCGTACAAAATATTTATAATGTGAGAAAGAGTCATCAGGGATGTCCTGTTGCGCTATGGAGCGAGAAAAATGTAATCCAAAGGTATTTAAAATTTGTTGTTAGGCTTCTGGTTCATTTGTTCGGGCTAAATGCTCGCAATAAATGCTTGCTTGTTTTTACCAGAACCTTTGCTCGCACCGCCCGCAACTGCTTTCACCAGAAGCCTAACGATACAAAATGTGAGAGCAAAATTCTCAGATTAAGCTATGTAAGAATCTACGCCTATTCTCCCCCAGCTGTCTCCTGCAGTCAAAATATATTTGACTGTATAGAACAAGTCAAGATACATTGTACCGGCTATGTGAACAATTTAAGTATCTGGAAAAAGCAAATAAATAGAACTGCTCGTAAATGAAACTTATTCTTTGTTCCTCCCGAGCAAAGCATGGCTTTTATGGTTAAAGACCAGAAATGAACGTTTTTTTCCATTGGACAGAAACAGACAATCATGTTAATGATTTGCGAAAAATGTATGTAATGCAAAACTCCTGACTCTGATGCTGAAAACTATAGGAATTATAGCAAAAAAAGGACGCCCCGAAGCCCGGGAAATGACAAAAAAAATATGTTCCTGGTGCGTGGAGCGGGGTTTGTCCGTTTATATAGAGAAAGACTTAAACATCGTCACAAGCCAGGCGCAGCCGGCGGACCCTCTCTCGCTCATTGTATCGGTTGAGGCGGTTATAGTGCTGGGTGGTGACGGAACCCTGCTGAGCGTTGCCCGCATCCCGGCAAGCGAAAAAGTGATCATCATTCCTGTCAACCTGGGCGGGCTCGGTTTTTTAACGGAAATTCGGGCTGAAGAAATATTTGTCCTTCTGGAACAGATCATCGCCGGCAGATTTACCATTGACAGCAGGATGCTTCTGGAGGTGGTGCTGTTCAGAAATGGGGCGCCGCATGAGACACACCGGATACTGAATGATGTGGTGATAAACAAGGGGGCGATGGCCCGTATTGTTGATCTTGAAACAACCGTTAACGGGCTCTACCTTAATACCTTCAAATCAGACGGCCTTATTATCTGCACGCCGACCGGGTCGACCGCCTATTCCCTGTCGGCCGGGGGGCCGATTATTTACCCGTCGCTGCGCTGCATTTCCATCACGCCCATTTGCCCGCATACACTGACCAACCGTCCGATCATATTGCCTGACGACAGTGTTGTGCAGGTTAGATTAAAGTCAGAGCATGAAGATGTGTTTCTCACCATGGACGGCCAGATCGGCATCCGGATGCAGAAAGACGACTATATCGAAGTGAAGAAGTCGGGCAATTCCATGGCGCTGGTGAAATCGCCGTTCTGTGATTACTTTGAGGTGCTGAAGGAGAAACTGCGCTGGGGAGAGCGATAAGCAAGGAAATGCTGCGAGACCTGTACATCAAGGACTTTGCAATTATTGATTCTCTCCATCTTTCTTTCACCGGGGGGCTTAACGTCCTGTCGGGAGAGACCGGTGCCGGGAAATCAATAATCGTCGGCGCGCTGAATTTGCTGCTCGGCGGCCGGGCGTCAGCCGAGCTTATTCGTACGGCAAAAGACGAAGCACTGGTTGAAGCGGCGTTTGATATTGAAAGCTGCCCTGAAACGCGGAAGTGTTTGCAGACATGGGGCATTGATAACGAAGAGGAACAGCTGGTGATACGGCGCGTCATCGCGCGCTCGGGCAAGAATAAGATTTTTATCGGCGACCGCCTTGCCACCATGCAGATGCTCTCACAGCTCGGCAGCTCGCTTCTCGACATATCCGGACAGTACTCCCAGCAGCTCCTGCTGCAGACGGAAAACCACCTGGACATCCTTGATACCTACGGCGGCCTGCTGCTATTGCGCAGCGCCTACCAAAAAAAATTCGAACGCTTTAATGGTATGCACCGGGAGCTTGACGGGCTGCTGGAGCTGGAGAAGAACAAGGCGCAGCGCCGGGAGCTGCTTCTTTTTCACCATGACGAGCTGGAAAAGGCTCAGCTGGTGCCTGGTGAGGAGGAAGCCCTGCTGAAGGAGCGGCAGATACTCGCCCACGCGGAAAAACTGTATGAAAAGACCTATGGCGTTTACGCGGCTCTGTATGAGGCGGATAATTCCTTGCTGGGCAATCTTAAAAAAGCCGCAGCTTACGTAGAAGAAGCCGCAGGGATTGATGCTCAACTGAACCCGCACCGCGAAAACCTGAACTCTCTGATAATAAGCCTGGAGGATGTGGCGCTGGCGCTTCGCGGCTATGCGAAAAAAATACCGCTCGACAGCGGCAGGCGCGAGCTGGTTGAAAACCGGCTGAGCGATTTGCAGCGGTTAAAAAAGAAATACGGGAAATCTTCAGCTGAGCTGGTATCCTATCAGCAGGAAATTGAGCAGGAGCTGGATGTGCTCCAGGGAGGTTCCCAGCGGATAGATGTGCTGCGTGAAGAGCTTAATAAAGATGTCCGGCAGCTGTGGAAAGCGGCTGAAGAGCTTTCGCTCAAGCGGCAGCAAGCGGCCCTCAAGCTGAAGAAGCTGATTGAGCAGGAGCTTGCATCGATCGGCATGAAAAAAACCGGGTTTTTTACCATGATGGAAAAGGCCGAACGTCCTGCAGCGGACGATGATTCCTGCAGCCTCGGGGAGCTTCACAGCAGGGGCATGGACACGGCTGAGTTCCATATTGCCCCCAACGTGGGCGAGGATCCTCGGCCGCTCTCAAAAATCGCTTCCGGCGGGGAGCTGTCCCGCATCGTGCTGGCGATTAAAAAAATAGTAGCGAGGCATTACCGGGTGGGAACGCTTTTATTTGATGAGGTTGATTCCGGCATCGGCGGCGCGGTGGCCGAATCCGTGGGGGAGAAGCTGCAGGAAATTTCACGCACCCACCAGGTGCTTTGTATAACCCATCTGCCTCAGATTGCCTGTTTCGGCTCGGCACACTTCAGCGTGCGTAAAAGCATACAGGACGGCAGAACCTTGACCTCGGTGCACATGCTCAATGATGATGAGCGCCTCGATGAAATCACCCGGATGCTTGGCGGTAAAAATATAACCGAGAAGACCAGGGCGCACGCGCAGGAAATGCTGAAAAGTGCGGCGATGAAAAAGGACCCGCCTTTGTCCAGTCAAACAGGACTTCGGCGCGGCAAGAAGGTGAATAGGTGAGTCGGTGAATGAATGAAAGTGAAAAGTGAAAGGTGAAACGGGTTACGGTTCACGAGTCACAAGTCACGAGCCACAGGTCACGAGACACGGGCCGCTGATTGATGGTGCATGAGGTTACTGATTACATGAAAAAAGTGAAGGATGGTACAGTAGATAATAAAGCAGGAAGCCTGATCATACGCAAAGCGCGTATTGGTGATGTAAAAAAGGTGCACAAAATACTTTCAGCCTACACAACTGAAGGGACGGTCCTGCCGCGATCCTTGAGTGAGCTTTACGATCAGCTGCGGGATTTTTTTGTCGCCGTTGAACACGGTGACGGACCAATCATCGGCACCTGTGCCATGCACATCTGCTGGGACGAGATAGCTGAGATACGATCGCTGGCAGTAGTGGATGGCTACCAGCGCGCCGGAACAGGCACCGCGCTGATGAAAGCCTGTATTGAGGAAGCCCGGCAGCTGGAGGTGGATCGGATTTTTGTGCTGACCTGCGCGGTAAAATTTTTCAGGAAATTCGGCTTCAAAAAGGTTGATAAGGCAGTGCTGCCGCACAAGGTGTGGTCCGACTGTATGAAGTGCGTAAAATTTCCGGACTGTGATGAAGAAGCCCTGATTCTGCAACTTACCGGCAGCAAGCCCGCATAACCTGGCGTACATTGCGCCGTGCGCAAAAAAGTCACTTGCCGATACAGAAGCTCGCGAAAATCCTCTCCAGAATATCCTCTGCTGTTGTCTGCCCGGTTATATCCCCCAGCGCCTGAAGTGCCGCGCGCAGGTCAATGGAAATCAGTTCGGGTGCGCTCCTGCTGCTGATTGCCTGGCGCGCAGCAGAGACTGCGCCGGCGGTGCGCTCAAGGGCATCCCGCTGGCGCGCACTGGTGATGATAATGTCTGCGGAGCTGTCGTGGGGGAACGTAAGCACGCTATGATGGATAAGTTCCTTTAAATGGTCAATGCCGCTGACATTTTTAGCGGAGATTGACACGGCCGCACCGGAGAATATCTGCTCCACCTGCTCACAGCTTACTGCCGGAGGAAGATCATCTTTATTGATAACCGCTATGACCTTTCGGCCGGAAAGCTCAGCCATGATTACCCGGTCGCGTTCATCAAGTTCCCGGCTGCCGTCCATAACAAGCAGGACCAGCTCTGCCTCCGCAAGCCGTGCCTGGGTAAGCTCCATGCCGAGCTTTTCTATTTCATCGCTACCCGCGTGCAGCCCCGCGGTATCCTGCAAGACGAGCGGAATGCCGCGCACGCTGATCGTCTCCTGAATAACGTCACGGGTGGTACCGGGCACCGGGGTTACCAGCGCGCGGTCCTCACCGAGAAGAGCATTGAGGAGGCTTGATTTTCCAACATTCGGCTTTCCCACAATAGTGGTCTTAACTCCCAGGCGGTACAGCTTTCCCTCGTGGTACGTGGCGCTGAGTGACTGCAGCATCCCCGCTGCTCCGGCAAGCCGGGACTCCATGTCGCGGGCGTCGTCAGGATCAATATCCTCTTCAGGGAAATCAATGGCAGCTTCAATGTGCGCGGTTATGTCTATCAGTTCATCCCGCAGCGCATGGAGTGTATCTGAAAGTTTGCCGCGCAGCTGTGATGAGGAGATTTTCAGGCTCGCTTCGGTTTTTGCCTCAATAATGTCTATGACTGCTTCGGCCTGTGTAAGATCAATGCGGCCGTTCAGGAAAGCCCGTTTGGTGAATTCACCCGGATCAGCAGGGCGAGCGCCGCATTGCATGACCAAACCGAGAATTTTCTGCAGCACGATAACGCCGCTGTGACAGTTTATCTCAACAACATTTTCGCGGGTATAGGAGCGTGGTGCATGCATGCAGGTGATGAGTACCTCATCAATGACCGTGCGGTCCTGCGGGTCGACGATGGTGCCGTGATAGATGTGATGGGACGCGAGGGGCTTAGGATTGGAGGCAGCAGAACGAAACAGGGCGGTTGCGATCTTCAGAGAATCGGGCCCGCTGATTTTAATAATGCCGATGCCGCCAGCCCCGGCAGGGGTGGCAATGGCAGCAATGGTGTCGTGGTGGTACATATAACACGTGACCCGTGAACAGTGAATAGTGGGTAGTGCATAGTGTAATAAGCTAAGAGGAAGAATGATTATGCCTACTCACCGACTCACACACTCGCCGCGCTGTTGCCTGTCGCAGCAGGGCGCTCTGGCGCGACGGGTCTACCGATTCACCTGCCCTGAGTCCCCACCTTGCCGGGATCGAAGGGCCGATTTAATGATTTCTCTGCCTGCCGCGGGGTAATGATGACTTTTTTCATAACGCCCTCTCCCTTGCTCCAGGTGGTAAGCTCGGAATCCTTTTTCAGGGTGAGGTGTATGATCCGCCTTTCGGCAGGGTTCAGCAAGTTGGTCGTAACCGGACCGCCCCTTTTTTTAGCCTTATCCCCGAGTTTCACGGCCAGGTTGGCCAGAGACTCTTCATGACGCGCGCGATATGATTCGGAATCAACCGTAATGGGCAAGGAATCGTCGCAATAGCGCGTTTTAATTTTATTAATTAAATACTGCAGCGCGTCCAGGGTCTGCCCCTGACGGCCGATAAAGATGCCGCTGCCGTCTCCGACGATATTAAGTACTATACCATCGTCATTATGGTGCACTTCAACCGATGCGCCGGGCTGGATATGCCTGGCAATGGTCTCCAGCACTTCCTGCATCCTGGCTTCAGCTGTCGCATTGTCTGCCGGGGCAGAAGAACTGGGCCTGGCTGGCGGGGCCGCCGCTTTTACCGGTGTGAGCGTCACCCGTATGCGCGCTTTTTTACCTGACATGAAGGCAAATATTTTATTGGGTGCTTCCTGAAGAACTTCAATAGTCAGATTGTCTTGTGTCGTTTTCAGCTCTTCGCAGGCAATGGTTATTGCTTCTGCAACGGTTTTGGCTTCGATTTCGATTGAGCCCATTCGCCACCTCCTGTGTCGTGGGATTTTTTGTTTATATAGAGTTGCTGGACAATAGACAGCACGTTATTTACAAGCCAGTACAATACCAGCCCGGAAGGAAAAGAAAGAAACATAAAGGTGAATATGACCGGCATCATGAGCATCATTTTCGCCTGGGCCGGATCAGCGCTCGACGGCGTCATTTTCTGCTGATAGAACATGGACGCTCCCATGAGAATCGGCGAGATATAGGTCGGATCAAGGGCCGAAAGGTCGTTTATCCAGAAGGAAATGAAGTTGGCGTGGCGCAGCTCTATGGAGTTCTGCAGCACATTGTAGAGCGCGATAAAGACCGGTATCTGCAGCAGGATCGGGAGGCATCCGCCGAGGGGGTTGACATTGTATTTCTTGTACAGCGACATGACCTCCCGGTTGAGGTCTTCTTTCTTGTCTTTATACTTTTCCTTGAGCTTTGCCATCTCCGGCTGCAGCTTCTGCATGTCCTTCATGGACTGATAGCTCTTGTGGGTAAGTGGCCAGAAGAGAATTTTGATAATGACCGTGATGAGGATGATGGCGATTCCATAGTTGCCGCAGAAGCGGTAGAAAAAGTCCAGGGCAATGAGCAGCGGCTTGGCCACAATGTCAAACCAGCCGAAGTCAATGCACTTCTCAAGCTTCGAGCCCTGTTTTGTGAGGATGCTGAGCTCTTTGGGCCCCAGATAGAGCGCACAGGTATAGCTTTTTGTTTCGCCCGGCTTAAGGGTAACGCCGGGGAACAGAATCTGGTAGGCAAGCGTGTTTTCGTCGGGTTTGCCCACATGAACCTGGTGGGGCAGCTCCTTCTGCGGGATGATGGCGGAGATGAAATATTTATCTTCAAATGAGGTCCAGAGGATTTCTCCCTCCAGGGTTTTGTCTGCTGTGATGTCCTTGAATTCTGTTTTCTCCACCTTGCCGTTGATGAAATAAGTGAACTTGGCGGGCGTGTCAGCCTCAGCTGGCTGACCGCTGAAAAACCCTCCGCTGCTTTTACCGGCATGCGCGAGAAAGGAATGGGTCCATTCAACAATGGCATTGCCGCTGATTGCGGCGCCGGAGGTGTTAGTAATCTTGATATCAGTCTCAATCCGGTAGTCATCCTCGCGGAACAAAAATGTTTTCTGAAACAAAAGGCCTGAGCCGGGTCCGGAGCTTTTGCCGGATAACGTTATTGTGCCCTGAGTCTTAGGAGTCTCAAGGGTGAGCGCTTCACGATCAGATTTATACATAACTGCTTCAGACTTTTCCCCTGAGGACCCCAGAAACCCGACACAGAGAGGAAGCCGTTGTATTCCCGCCTGCGGCAGAAGCTCCATCCACTGGGGCTTGCTTTCTGAGGCTGCAGAGGCGCCTGACGAGATTAATTTTTTGACCCATTTCATCACTGCAGGGGTTTCCACCCGGTTCAGGTAGCGGTGGAGCCTGAAACTTTTAAGCCCGGCCTCAAAATCTGAAAAAATCGCGGTATACAGCGCGGTGGTCACGCTGATTTCTTTGGCGGTTTCCGCACGGGAAGCGGGCTGCTTCGACTTATTTTCACTGAGTGCTGCGAGACTGGCGGGCTTCTGTGCTTCCGCAGGGGATGTTGTTGTCGCTGCGGCCTGTTTGCTTTCTTCGTTCAGCTGTTCCTGCTTAACCGCCGGGCTTTTGGTCTTCACTTTAGCCGGAGGCGGTGCAAATACATATTGGTAGATCATCAGTACTGCAAAAGACAGCACCAGGGCCAAAATGAGTCGTTTTTCATTGTCCATTACATAATTCTCCAAAGAGACGGGATATGTTTCTTACCGGCAATTGCTTTTAGATGGGGTCATAGCCCCCGGGATGAAACGGATGACACTTGAGCAGCCTGCAGACTACCAGCCGGGTTGCTTTCAGCGGGCCAAATTTTTCATAGGCAAGGATTGCATAGGCAGAACACGAAGGTGTAAAGCGGCAGTGTGATCCCAGGAAAGGCGATATGAGCCGTTTATATAATCTCAGAATTGAGATGATAACTGTTTTTAGTATCGTGTTACCGATGTGTTGCCTCAATTCAGCACCATGGTGAAGCTGTCCTGGATCGCGGGTACAGAGAAATTCAAGCTTTGAAAAGACTGTCCAACTCTGCGCACAGGGCATGGTACTTCAGCTCAGGGAATCCGGGTTTTGCGATAATGAGAATATCTGCAGACGCAGGAAGATTTGTTTTATGGAGCCGGAAGTACTCTCGTAAAAGACGCTTCACATAGTTTCGTGCAACCGCGTTGCCTACTGCTTTGCTGACCGTTACGCCCAGACGTTTCCACCCTAAAGCGTTCGGGCACGTGAAAACAAGGAAATGCTCAGTGTCTGTTTTCTGCCCCCTCTGATAGATTGTTTTAAAGTCAGAATGTTTGAGGATGCGCTCTTTTTTTGTAAAGGAGCAATCAATCATGAAAATAAGTAAGGGAACAGCAGGGAAAACCACCGCGTTTTAAGCAGACAGCTTTTTCCGTCCCTTATTTCTCCTTCGCTTCAAGACATTCTGCCCGGCTTTGGTGCTCATGCGTTCTAAGAAGCCGTGAGTTCTTTTCCTTTTTAAATTGCTTGGCTGGAAAGTCCGTTTCAAGGTAATTTCTCCGTTTCTCTATAATAAGGTTAATTAAATTCAAAACCAGTACTACCGGTTAGTTGATTTAATTTTATAAAAAAACATATTTAGCTGTATTTGTCAAGATTTTTCAGGATGTTTTCATTTGCCGGGGGCCGCGGCCGCTTTTAGCATCCATTACGGTAAAGATGACAAAAACAAGGGAGGCAATGGTCATGGGATAAAAAAGATAGTTCATGCCGAAGAGCCTAATTACCCAACCGGTGAGGGCAGGGCCCGCAACCGACCCCACTCCATAGAGAAAGCTGAACGTGGAATTGGCAGTCCCCATCTGCTGAGGGGGAATGAGATCGCCGATCAGGGCCAGTGCTATTGGATAGAGACCGCCAGCAACCACACCGACGCTGAAACAGAGGAAAAGAATAAGAAAGTAATTCGTGGTGATGGTAAAGGAGAACGTGGTTGCGGCAAGAACTATCCCCAGAACATAGAGGGAAGGGAATTTGCCGAAACGGTCAGCTGCTTTACCGGCAGGAAACGGGGATACAATGCCGCCGACGGCAAAGACTGTGAAGGCCATGCCAAGAGACGCGCCCTTGAACCCGAGATTGTCCAGGTAAAGAGAGAGGAAGCTGCCGATTGCCGCTTCAACCACCGCGTAGCAGAGTCCGGCAAAGAGCGGGACCCGCAGAATGCTTAAAAACTCACGCAGCCTGATATCAGTGGTCTTTATGGGAATGGGGACATCGGTATAATAGATGAGCATAACCAGAAGACCTGCCAGGCTGAACAGGGTGCCGAAGACAAACGGTACGGCATGGTGCCAGGTAAACAAATAGGTGCCGACACCGGGACCCATGGCAAAGCCGACTGAAAACACCACGCCGTAGAGGCCCATGTTTGAAGACCTGCGTTCGGGGGAAGAGAGTACATTGATGGCAGATTCTGTAGGGGCGAAGAGACAAGCTGTGCCGACACCCTGGAATATCCTGATAAGGTAGAAATACCAGGCGCTGTTGGCAAAGATCATGGCAAAGACACACAAAGCATATATGAGAAGCCCGGAGAGGATGATTTTTTTTGAGCCAAGTTTGTCTACAAATTTCCCCATGAGCGGAGTGAACAGGGTGAAGGAAAGAAAATAAACAGAAGCGATCTGGCCGATGGTGGCGGCAGTGGCGCCGGCATCACGGATGATGAGAGGAATGAGGGGCGCGACAAAGCTCATGCCGAAGGCCAAAAGCAGCACGGTAAAGAGGATGGGCAAAAGACCGGTATCAAGATCGTCTATAAATTTCAATATTCACCGTTGAGCGCTAAGATTCAGTAAAATAATTAAAAACAATGCATGGCCACAGAAAACACAGAATAGCACGGAAATAATTTCTCAATAAACGTTTCCTGCCCAACCGGTTTTTATATCTGTGAACTTCTGTGCAAATCTGTGGCCAAACAAAAAAGGCTGTTATAATTTATCATCCCACAGGTATTTTCGTGTTTCTGATACTATCACGCTGTTAAGCGCTATGAGGGAAACCAGGTTCGGCACTGCCATCAGGCCGTTGGCAATGTCCGCGAAGCACCACACGCTGGGAAGGGACATGACCGAGCCCACCATGACGAACGCAACCCAGAGAACGCGATACGGAAAAATCGATCTCTTCCCAAGCAGATATTCACAGGCCTTTTCGCCGTAGTATGACCACCCGAGAATGGTTGAAAAGACAAAGGTAAGCAGTCCAACTGTCAGGACTACTGGACCGACATAGGGAAGTTCGGCAAAAGCAGCTTTCGTGAGAGACGCGCCGTTAAGCCCTTTGACCCACTCTCCTGAATTGACCACCACCAGGCCGGTCATGGCGCACACCACTACCGTGTCCCAGAACGTGCCGGTGGAAGAGACCAGGGCCTGGCGCACCGGGTTAGCGGTTCGCGCGGCAGCAGCAACAATGGGGGCGCTCCCCAGTCCCGATTCATTAGAAAAAAGACCGCGAGCAATGCCATAGCGCATCGCTTCCCTGATGCCTGCGCCGATGAATCCCCCGACCGCTGCGGTGCCGGTAAACGCAGTGTTGAAAATAAGTGCGCATGTTTCGGGTATTGTATCAGCCTTTAGGAAAAGAATAATAACGCAGCCGAGAGCATAAAAAACTGCCATGAATGGGATCAGCTTTTCGCACACACTGGCAATTGATTTGATGCCGCCAAGAATCACAACAGCGGTCAGAACAGTCATAATGGCTCCGGTAATCCATGGCGAGATGTGCATTGTTTCATTGACCAGGGATGCAATGGAATTTGCCTGCACCATGTTGCCGATGCCGAACGCGGCAACGGCCGTGAGGGCGGCAAAAACAATCCCCAGCCATTTCTGTTTCATGCCGTGCTCCAGCACATACATGGGGCCGCCGGCCATAGTGCCGTCCTGCGTGATCACCCGGTATTTTACCGAGAGCAAAGCTTCAGCATATTTAGTCGCAATGCCGAACACGCCGGTGAGCCACATCCAAAACACTGCCCCCGGCCCGCCTGCGGCCACGGCGGTGGCCACGCCGACAATGTTTCCGGTGCCGATCGTGGCGGCAAGCGCGGTGGTGAGCGCGCCGAAGTGGCTCACATCGCCGTCGCCTTCGCTGGTGCGCTTGAATGAAAGTTTGATAGCGGTCCAGAGATAGCGCTGAATCAGCTTAAGCCGGAGCGTGAGAAAAATGTGAGTGCCGAACAGAAGGATCAGAAGCGGAGCGCCCCACACATAGAAGCTGACTATATCAAGGAAATTTTCGAGAGCCGGCATACGTATTGGTTACAGATCCAGCTGTTTGATGATAGATCGGGCTGAATTGCGCGGACTGCTGAAGAATGAGTGCACCTGCACATCAGCACAATGAGGATATTCGAACGGATAGGTGATACCCGGTTGGGGAAATTTATTTTTTTTAAAGGGATTTAATAAATCCCGTATCGCCCGCAGATAGAGAAATGAGCCGCGCTCATGCGTTACCCCGGATATTGACCGCCAGGTGTCCCTGCAGACGGAAACCAGCAGCGGGCAGGAGACGTAGACTATTTTTATCTGCGGGACAGCTTTTTTCAACCAGACGCGTATGGCCTCCACGCTCATGCCGCTGTCTATAACCAGCGTGAACCCCTCACCAAGCAGACGCTTAAATTCCCGCGCCGCATTTTCATAGATAATTTTTTTTATTTTCCGGTCCTTGGCAAAGGGGTCCGTGCCGGCCGGGGCTAAAGCTTTTCGCAGCTCATCAAAGCGGATAAGCCGGGTGTTATAACCGAGCTCGATAAGCAGTTGCGTGAGCACCAGGGCGATACTGCTCTTTCCGGTGCCGCCCTTGCCCAGGATCAGTATGGCGACGGGGCTTTTCTGCTGAGATTCCTTAAAAAGTTCCGACATGTCTGTTACGGATTTGCCGCCTTCCAGGCACTGACGAACTGGTCCGCCTCATCCGTAACAAATGAGCGCAGCTCGCTTATCTTTTTTATGCCTACGGTCCCGCCGACGCGCGCCTTCCATGTTGACGAGGACAGGCTGATACGCGGCTTACGGACAAGTGAAACCATCTGCTTAAGCTCAAGGGTTATATGATAGGCATACAGTTCATCTTCCTTGTACGTGAATATATTAATATACAGGTACGGTATGCCTGCCGCTTTCATCAACTCATTTTCAGTAAGAACCCTGATGCCGGCAGCGCGTAGTTTCTGCTCGACATCAGCCTGAATCAGCTGCGCGTTAAAACCCTCCTGCACGGCATCCGGCGCCAGGTCCTCAACCACAACGCCGACACCTTTGAGGCCGGCAAGCGAGGAACCCCCCTGCTTATCGTTTTCCTTTGCCGCAGCCGGTGATAGAGCGGCGAGCATGGCTGTCATCATAAACAGCAGAACCGCAACACATTTTATTTTATTCATATAAGTTCTCCCTTCGTAATCTGCTATTTACATGTATAAAATCCGCACCATATAGTCAAAGCTATTTTTAGCGCCGGTGTTTTCGCAGCTAAAAAACAGTATACATATTTTATTGAAAAAGATATACTCCTTCAGCTGTAATTTTACCGGAATTACCATGGGCAATAGCTCTATTCTTAATGTTTCTTAAGAAGGGAATCAATGGTGAATAGAAAAATATATATTGGCGCAGCCTTGCTGATAGTAATTGCGGCTGCAGCCATATACATGCTGCGAAAAGAAAAGCAGCAGGAAAAATACGAAACAGCCGGTATTGACCGCGGGGACATCATCGAAAAAATTACCGCCACAGGCACTATAAACCCGGTGAACAGCGTCAAGGTCGGCAGCCAGGTATCAGGAAGAATAATTAAAATAATGGCGGACTTCAACGCTCAGGTTAAGAAGGGGCAGATAGTAGCCCAGCTGGAGACCGATATTTATCAGTCAAAGGTCGAGCAGGCTGATGCCAATTACAAGATGTCTCAGGCCCAGGTCATGGAGTCAAAAGCAGCGCTGCTTGACGCTGAGAGCAACCTGCGGCGGGCGAAAAAGCTGCGGCAGGACACGGTGCTGTCAGAGCGGGACTTGGAGATAGCGGAGACAAAATGCGCTGCGGCCAGGGCCTCCTACGGCGCCGCACTTGCACGGGAAGAGCAGTCCAAAGCGCTTTTGAATACGGCGCGGCTGGATTTGGAGCATACGACTATTTATTCGCCGGTGGACGGCATTGTCATATCGCGCAACTGCGACGTGGGGCAGACCGTGGTCGCAACGTTTCAGACGCCGGACCTTTTTTTAATCGCCGAGGACCTCACCAAGATGCGGGTTGACGCGTATGTGGATGAGGCGGATATCGGCAAGGCCAGGGTGGGGCAGGACGTTGAGTTTACCGTTGACGCCTACCCGGACAAGATTTTTAAAGGCGCTATTTCCCAGGTACGCTTTGCTCCCAAGGAACTGCAGAACGTGGTCTCCTATGCCACACTGATAGAAGTGCAAAACCCCGACCTGATGCTCAGGCCCGGCATGACCGCGTCAATCTCCATTATCGCCGCGCAGAAGAATAACGTTCTGCGGGTTGTTAACGCCGCACTCAGGTTCAAGCCTGATCCGGAAGACCGGGAACTGGCAAAGAGTGAAAAAACAGCCGGAAGCGACGCGGATGATGACCAAGAAGTGATAAAAGGAATGCACCGCGTGTGGGTGCTTGCTGCAGACGGCAGAGTGCGCATCCGGAAAATAAAAACAGGAATTTATGACACGCGCTACACTGAAATAATTGAAGGCGATGCGCAAGAGGGGCAGACGGTGATTACCGGTTATCAGCCCCAGTGGCGGCAGCAGGACTCATCCAAGTCCATGTTCAAGTTCGGGCCACGATAAAAAAGAGACAGAGCCTGCCGTGAACAATTTTATTTGCGCCGACGAGCTTCATAAAATATACAGTTTAGACGGGCAGACCGAGGTCTATGCGCTGCGGGGGGTATCGCTGCAGGTAGCTCAGGGAGAATTTGTCGCCATCATGGGGCCCTCCGGGTCTGGAAAATCGACCTTCATGAACCTTCTGGGCTGCCTTGACACGCCTACCAGGGGAACGCTCTCTATTGAAGGCATAGAAGTCTCATCGCTCACGCCGAACCAGCTCGCGGAAATCCGCAATAAAAAAATCGGCTTTGTGTTTCAGAATTTCAATTTGCTGGCGCGCACCAGCGCACTGGAAAATGTGGAGCTGCCGCTCATCTACAACCGGGTCCCCGCGGCGGAACGCCGCCAGCGTTCAGCTGAGGCTTTGGAGCGGGTGGGGCTGAAAGACCGCATGCACAACCTGTCGAACCAGCTCTCAGGCGGAGAGCAGCAGCGGGTTGCCATCGCACGAGCCATGGTCAACGCCCCCGCGCTGATACTGGCGGATGAGCCCACCGGCAACCTCGACACCATCACCAGTGTCGAGATTATGAATATTGTGAAAGAACTGAACGAGGCGAGCGGCATAACCATCATACTGGTTACCCATGAACCGGATATCGCGAAATTTGCAAAGCGCCAGGTGCATTTTCGCGACGGTATCATTATACGCGACGAGTGAGGCGCTATGGAACTTCTTTTCACCATTAGGGTTGCGCTCCGCGCTATTATGAGAAACAAGCTGCGCTCCCTGTTGACCGTGCTGGGCGTGGTGATCGGCGTGTGCGCGGTCATCACCATGGTAAATATAGGCAGCGGCGCGCAGATTTCCATTGAAAATGCGATCAGCGGCCTTGGCACCAACATGCTTATTATTTTCCCCGGCAGCATGACCAAGGGCGGGATGCGCACCGGGTTTGGGACGGTAACCACGCTGATTGATGAAGACGCCCAGGCAATACGCGATGAGTGCCCCACGGTGCAGCTCGTGAGCCCGATAGTGAATACGGCCGCCCAGGTGGTGTATCAGAACCAGAACTGGGGAACCTCTATTATGGGCACTGACCCTGAATTCCAGCGCATAAAAAACTGGCCGCTGGCGCGGGGTGAATTTTTCACCATTCAGGATGTCAAGGCATCAACCAAGGTATGCGTGCTGGGAAAGACGGTGGCGGAAAAACTGTTCGGCACACAGAACCCGGTGGGCCAGATTGTCAGGGTGAAACGCATCCCGTTCCGGGTGATCGGCCTGCTCACGGAAAAAGGCCAGACCACGTTCGGGCAGGACCAGGACGACACGGTGGTCATTCCCTACACCACGGCGCAAAAGCGGCTGATGGGCATAACCTATCTTTCCATGATTATGGCCTCGGCCGTATCCAATGAGCGCATTCCCGACGCACAGAAGCAGATCACCACGTTGCTGCGGCAGCGGCATCACATACCAAAGGGAGAAGATGACGACTTCACGGTGCGTAACCTTGCCGATCTTACCGCGACCTTTACTATTATTACCGGGATACTCACGCTGCTGCTCGGCAGCATTGCATCCATATCGCTGTTAGTCGGCGGCATCGGCATCATGAACATCATGCTGGTGTCGGTCACCGAGCGCACGCGGGAGATAGGCATACGCATGTCAGTGGGCGCAAAGCCGAACGATATACTCCTGCAGTTTCTGCTTGAGGCGGTACTGCTGAGCCTGATCGGCGGCGGCGTGGGCATAGTGCTGGGAATTGGTCTTACCGCCATTATTGCCTATATTGCGGAGTGGCCGACGCCGATATCATTTACTGCAATTCTGGTATCATCACTTTTTGCTGCCGGTGTGGGTATTTTTTTCGGCCTCTATCCTGCGCGCAAGGCTTCGCGCATGAACCCGATTGAGGCGCTGAGGTATGAATAATAGCCGGTGAATAGGTAAATCGGTGAATAGGTGAATAGGTGAATTGGTGAACCCGCTGCGCCAGAGCGACAGCGCGGCGAGTGGGTGAATCGGTGAATGGGTGAAGGGATTTAACCATTTGTCCTTTTAGCCTATTATACTATAACTATTCACTGTGCACTATTCACGAACACCTAACCCCGAATCCCTAATCCCGATATTTTGGAGGTAATGCTATGCTGAAAGTACTGTTTGCTTCTCCCGAGGTTGTGCCGTTTGCAAAAACCGGCGGGCTTGCCGACGTTGCCGGCTCGCTGCCGACTGCTCTGAAAAATCTCGGCTGCGATGTGCGTGTTATCATGCCGTTTTATAAAATGGTTGAGCCGGCAGCAAAGGAGCGAAAGCTTCTAGCGGAGAACATCGAAATACCGGTGGGCAATAAAATCTACGAAGGAGACATCTGGGAAGCGACGCTGGGGGGTGCAGTCCCGGTATATCTCATAAAATGCGACGAGTTTTTCGACCGCAGCAGTCTTTACGGAACAGCAAAGGGTGACTACCGGGATAATGCTGAGCGCTTTATTTTCTTTTCCCGCTGTGCGCTTGAATGCTGCATCCAGATAGACTTTGCCCCCGACATAATTCACTGCCATGACTGGCAGGTCGGGCTTATCCCTGCGTACCTCAAAACCCTTTACAGCGCGGAACGCCATTTCAAGCGGACCGGCACGGTTTTTACCATTCATAACATCGCCTACCAGGGCGTGTTTGAGCGTGAAGCATTCAAACTCACCGGACTTCCTGAAAGCATTTTCAATATTGACGGGCTTGAATACTACGGGCAGATGTGCTTCCTGAAATCAGCGCTCATGTTCTCTGACATCATAAACACGGTAAGTAAAAAATACAGCGAGGAAATTCAAACACCGGAATACGGATACAATATGGAAGGCATCCTGACGAGACGCACAAACGATCTCTACGGGATTATCAACGGCGTAGACTACGCGGAGTGGAGTCCGGAGGCGGATACCTACACGTCGGCCCATTACAGCGCCGTTGATTTAAAGGGAAAACAGACGTGCAAAGAAAACCTGCTTAAAGAATACGGCCTACCGGATAGCCTCAGCACGCGTCCGATACTGGGTGTTATCTCGCGACTTGCTGATCAGAAGGGCTTCAACCTGCTTGCCGACATCATGGACGAACTCATGGCCATGGACCTGGGGTTTGTGCTCCTCGGTAACGGCGAGCAGAAATACCACGATTTATTTGAGCGTATCGCCCGGCAGTATCCGAAGAAAGCCGGCATCAAGATAGCGTATAACAACAGCCTGGCGCATAAAATAGAAGCGGGAAGCGATATGTTTCTCATGCCGTCGCGCTATGAGCCGTGCGGGTTGAACCAGATCTACAGCCTGAAATATGGAACGGTTCCCATTGTCAGGGCCACCGGCGGTCTTGACGACACCATCATTGATTATCGTGAGGCTGACGGCAGCAGCAACGGCTTTAAATTCACTGACTACAACGCGCGGACTTTCATGCGCACCATACAGCGGGCGTTAAAACTGTTTGAAGATAAAAAGAAGTGGCGGAAGCTTATGCAGAACTGCATGTCCTATGACTTCTCCTGGAAGCAGTCGGCACTCCAGTATGTAGAGCTGTATAAGAAGGCGATAGCAAAAAAATAGGGTTCGAGGGTTCAAGGGTTCAAGGGTTCAAGTGAAAGGATGTTTTATTTCTATTTTTTCACTCATCCCTTGACCCCTTGGACCCTGTGACCCTTTCAGCATTGTTTAAGGCAGTGACGTTGATTCACGAACAGTTATTTTGAATAAAAGAAAATGAATAAATTTTTGTGCATCCACGGCCATTTTTACCAGCCGCCGCGGGAAAATCCCTGGATTGAAGAAATTGAAAAGCAGGAGAGCGCCGCTCCCTTTCATGACTGGAATGAGCGGATTCTTGGAGAATGCTATGAGCCGAACTGCTATGCCCGGATCGTGGACGGCAGCGGCAAAATAATTGATATTGTAAATAATTATGCGCTGATGAGCTTTAACTTCGGGCCCACGCTTTTAAGCTGGCTGGAGAAAAAAGCACCTGCCGTCTATGCCAGCATACTGGAAGCCGACCGGCTCAGTGTCAGGCGCCTGAAGCACGGCAATGCAATTGCCCAGGCGTACAACCACATGATACTGCCTCTGGCGAATGAACGGGACCGGGAGACGCAGATTATATGGGGCGCGGAAGACTTCAGATACCGTTTTAACCGTGATCCGGAAGGGATGTGGCTGCCGGAGACCGCGGTCAACAGTGCAACCATTGCCGCCCTGATCGCCCAGAAGATTACCTACATTATTCTTGCTCCGGCCCAGGCGCGACGGGTGCGGCCTCTTGCAGGCGGCGAGTGGACAGAGGCGTCAGGCGGCACCATTGATACCACGCGCCCCTACCGCTGTTTTCTAAAAAAACCAGACGGCTCAAGAGTTGAAAATCAATATATTAATATTTTCTTTTACGACGGGGCATTGTCAGGGGAAATAAGCTTCGGCAATTTACTTGCGGACGGGAAACGTTTTGCCGACCGCCTCAACCAGGCGTTCAGCCGGGAGAAGAATACGCCTCAACTCATCCACGTCGCTGCCGACGGTGAAACCTATGGACATCACAAGAAGTTCGGGGAGATGGCGCTGGCCTACGCTTTGGGCGCCGCAATAAAAGAGCACGGTTTTCAGATCACCAACTACGGCGCCTTTCTCGAGCAGTTTCCTCCTGAGTTTGAGGTTGAGCTGAACACCGGCCCCGAAGATAAAGGCACTGCCTGGAGCTGCGCCCACGGCGTAGGCCGCTGGCAGGAGGACTGCGGCTGCAGGATAGACTGGCAGGGCAGCGGGAACCAGAAATGGCGAAAACCGCTACGCGAGGCAATGAACATCCTGCGCGACCGGCTGGCCGGGCTCTACGAACAGGAGGGAGCAAACTATTTCTCGGACCCCTGGGAAGCGCGAAATGAGTATATCAGCATGCTGTCTGATCGCAGCTTTGAATGCCGGGAGCGCTTCTTCGGTCTCAATGCCTGCCGGGACCTGAAGAGTGATGAGCAGGTCAGGGCCCTACGGCTTTTGGAGATGCAGCGCAACGCACAGTTCATGTTTACCAGCTGCGGCTGGTTTTTTGATGACATATCCGGCCTTGAAGCCACCCAGATACTGAAATATGCTGACCGGGCGCTGCAGCTGGCTGAAACCATTACCGGGCAGGATATAACGGCCCCGTTTCTGGAAAAGCTCGCGCAGGCGCGCAGCAATGTCTCCGGCCTCGGCACGGGCAGGGACATATATTACCGTTTTATCAGGCCGTGCCGCATCAGCATGGAACAGGTGTTGAACCAGTTTGCCATAGTATCGGCGCTGGAAGCCGAGCCTGAGAAGATCCGGCGCATTTATAATTATGCTGTGAAAGTGCTGGACTATGAGCGCCGTGAGCGTCAAAAATCATTCCTCATCACGTCTCGCGTCAGGATGACCTCAGAGACGACCATCGAGACCAAGGAATTTTTCTACGCGCTGGCACATTTAGGCAGCTACTATTTCCGCTGTGTCATCGGACAGCTGGTGACCGGGGTGGATTACAAGCCGGCACAGGATGAACTTCAGGCGTGCTTCTGCAAAGACCCGGCAGCAATCGTACAGAAGATGACCAGCATGTTCAGCGAGCATTATTACACGCTACGGGACATGCTGCAGGAAGAGCGGCAGCTTATTCTCCAGATGCTTATAAAAAACCGTCTTGAAACATACGATGAAATAATAGCCAGGGTGTATGATGATAACCGGGAGACGATTGAAGGGGCGATTAAAGAGGGTTTGGCTGTTCCGCCGGAATTCAGGGCTGCTGCCGAGCACACACTGGGTAGGAGGATGGAGCAGGAGCTTGAGGTGTATGGTGAGCGCTTTGATGAATTGAAATCCCGCGGAGTCATTAAAAAAATTGTTCTTGAAGCCCGCGAATATGGATATTCTCTCAAGAATCAGCGCATCAAGCTGCTTTTGCGCGAAATTCTCAAAACTAAAATTGAGCGGCTGCGGCTTGACGGTAATGAGCAGGAAATCACGGCCTTGCAGCGGCTGCTCGAATTTTCTGCTGAGATAGAGGTGAAGGTCAGCACCAATGAAGAACAAAACAGTCTCTACGGCATTTTAAAAACCCGTTTGCCTGAGCTTGTTGAGCGGGCTAAATCAGGCAATGACACGGCCCGCGGCGCGGCGCGAACGCTGATACAGCTTGCGGATAAGATGCAATTTAATACTGAAAAGTTTACGGAAATGCTGCAGCGATAAGGGTACAGAAAGATCACAGGTACGAAGGGCGGAGCCGGCAACGTCTTCGTCATTACCTATCACCGTAGTGTCTATTAGGAATTGTTTGTTTTGAACTATAAGAAATTTCTCATGCTGACAACTGGCATAATTTGCGCTGCAGCTGCAAGCTGTTATCTTGCCGCAGCAGGTCTTGCAACACAGAAGCAGCACCCAGTAAAAGCTTCTGTCACGGATAAAAAGAATTTATCACAGAACCCTGGTTTTGCTGTGTCCGGAGCCAGAAGGACCGCAAACATGATGGGGTATGAGGACACGGAAGTAAATCCTGTTCTCCGAAAATATCTCGATTTTATACCGCATGCACCGGGAAATCTGCTGGACCTGGGCTGCGCATGGGGGTTTACGGTACAGCAGATCCTTGCCATTGAAAATAAAACACCTTTTCTGAGGCCGCGCAACAGAAAATTAATAGCGGTTGATATGAACCGTGAACATCTTGAACGCGTGGCGTCGGATTCAAACACAGAGCTTGTAGAAACTCTTGCCATGCATTTCCCTAACGTTGAAACAGAGCAGTGCAAAAAAAAAATTCTCTCCGGGCACTCTTGGTGCCACCTATGCTGGCCTCCTGTTCCATTATCTCAATCCGGATGAGTTGACCCGCGGCTTGAAGCTTTTATTTGATGCGACTGCTCCCGGCGGGAGGGTATACGCATCGGTAAATTCGGCCTTTATCATGCCGGCTTTGCAGGAAGATTTCCAGCGCCGTAAAAAAAATCCGGCGGACGCCTATCCCGGGTGGTACCCTGATTTATACGACAGCTCGGTGCCGGAGAAAATACGCAGCACCATGCCCAAATCGGTGTGCGGGATAAAAGTTAAATATTTACATATATTTGACGAGGAAACCCTGTCGCGCTACTTTGAGCAGGCAGGGTTTCGAGTTATAGAAACCTTTTACTTCACCAGGAGTAAAAGCCTGCCCATGAAACTGCTCGGGATTGTTGCTGAAAAAGAATCTGGATCAAAGTCACAATAAAATAAAAAGTGTGAAACGCGGCAAGCAAATAGAGAGTAAAAAGGGCAGAGGCGATGAAGGGCCGCTGCCCTTTTTCATATTATCTTAAGTGCTGCACTATTGCATCACGGTCATCGGGCGTGGTCATCATGATAAGCGTCGTGCCGGGAGTAAAGACGTGCTGCCGTGACGGATTGAAAACCCAATCATTCTTTATCTTCACCGCCAGAAGAAGTGTGTCGGGGTATTTTTGCAGATTCAGGATCGACAGCGTCTGGCCGCTGCAGGAGTCAGGCACCGGAATTTCCTCAATCCGCAGGTTCTTCTTTTTATCGCGCAGCATGATGTCAAGGAACGAGACGACAGCGGGCCGGATCATTTCCGATGCCATGCGCAGGCCGCCGATAAAAGTCGGGGAGATGACGGAATTTGCGGTTTATTTGTATCTATAACTGGTAATTCAGAGGCTGTTTTAACCAATAACCTCTTTTCGTTTTAAGAGATTATCAATTTCTTCTTTTTTATATGAATCAAGATTGTTGTTAAGTGATTCGGCTATGATGCGTGCCATGTATTTCGCTGAATGCAGCCTGGGTATAAATACAAAGTCTGCTCCCCTGTCATACAGGCTAAGCGCCGATTGTATTGTATTGTCAGTAACTATAACTTGCGCGCTCGGGCAAATACGCTTGACAAACTGCATCAGCCGATGGTTTGTCGTTCCCCTTAGGATTGAATCAGGAATGGAACTGACCACCACTTTTGCCGATTCTATATGCGCATGCTGAAGGGTATCCAGACTGGAGATATCGCCATAGACACACATTACGCCGCGGCTCTTTAGTTTGTAATATACTGACGGATTAAAGTCGATAACAAGAACTTTGTTTGTCACAAAATTCTCGCCATCCTCTTGCAGATGCTCGATCTCGTAAAAAATTGAGCTTGCTTCTCTGAAAAAACCGAAAAAAACAATCTCTTTTCCCTGCTCGCGATTTTTCAGGTCCTGCTGGTCCGTGTGTATATCTTTAAACCCCAGTTTTTCAAGTAAAAGAGATACGATATGCTGTATCTGATGGTTATACTGGATCATATACGTTGAAACGATTGACAGTATTGAAAAAACAACCGTTATGATACCCACAGTTTGAGCACTGATATGACCCAGAGAAAGACCAACCGATGCAATCACCAGCGAAAACTCGCTCATCTGGGACAGATTAATAGAAGGCAGAAGGCTTGCCCTGAGCCCGCTTTTCATTACAAAAAGTACGGGAAATACTGAAACGAATCTGGTAACAATGAGGAAAACCGACGTTGTGGCCGCGTAGCCCAAAAGAGATGGCGAGGGCGCAGGTATCTGCATTCCCAGCCCGACAAAAAATAGCGTTACAAAAAAATCCCGGATATTTACAACCTTTGCAATCACATCAATATTATACGGAAAAGCCGACAAGCTTATCCCCGCAACCAGAGCGCCCATTTCACGAGTCAAACCTATAAATCCGGCAAGCCCGCTTAATAAAAAGCACCATGCTATGGCAGTGACCAGCAGCAGTTCAGGTACTTTGGCGATAAAATTAAATATCCTGCCGAGCAAATATTTACTGGCTATAATACTAAAAAGTATCAGGCCCAGTCCTTTTGCAAAAGATAACAAAATATTTGCTGCGCTCGGACTCATTAAATTAGGCTGCAGAGAGAGAAAAAGTATTGCCCAGATATCCTGAAAAACCAGAATTCCCAGGGTAATCCTTCCGGGAAGTGTCGTAAGTTCGAATTTGTCATACAGCAGTTTGACGACGATCATGGTGCTACTCAGCGCTAAAGCAATAGACAGATACAGTGCATCAAATTGATTATTTTTCAGCGAAAAACCCAGGCACATAAAAAAGCCTATTCCTACGGCCGTGCAAATTATAAACTGCGATATACCTGATATAATAAGCGTGCGGCCGGAAGAAACCAGTTTTTTGAAATCGATTTCCAGTCCGATAATAAAAAGCAGTAAAATAAGCCCTATTTCCGAAATAATATTTATATTGGTTTCATCCTTTATGAGGCCAACGCCCATTTCAGGGCCGAGTACAATGCCTGCCGCAAGATATGCAAGAATCAGCGGTTGCTTCAGCGCTTTGGCACAAATTGCAAAAACAGTGGAAAAAATGATGGCGAGACCTAAATTGGTCAGCAGATCAAATTCATGCATAATAAAAGTTCCCCTCTTTATGTTTCAAATACCCCTCTGCAGTTAAGGCGACAAGGTGAGGAAAGATGCCGGGAAAGATGACACTGCCGGAAAGCACAAGTAGGTTGGTGAAGGTCATGTACAGGCAGTCGATTAGGGAGGAATTGCCGGCGGAAATAATGCGGTAGCCGACCGTGCCGGTGAGAAGCACAGCCATCAGCGCCAGACCGGTCCAGATGAATTTGCGGTAGACCTGGGGAAAAGATAAGCTTTTATTAGCCATAATTGAATGTGCATGTCAGGTTGCAAAATGTGGAATATCACTGATTGAAATCCGCATTCTGCAATCCGCAATCCGCATTCGAATCAGTGTTTAAACACCCGCTGCCCGGTGTATACCATAGCCACTGGCGGCTTTGCTTCGTTGCAGGCCTCAATGGACTCGAAATCGCGGTCAGAGCCTCCCGGCTGCACGATGGCGGTGACGCCCTCCTTGATGCCCACATCAACGCCGTCACGGAAGGGGAAGAACGCGTCGGAAACCATTATAGAGTCGATGAGTCCGCCGTGCGCCTTACTGGCTTCCTGGTCGATCTCATCTTTCAAGGAAGCTGCGCGTTTGCCTGCGGCAATTTCAAGCTCAAGTGTCTTGTACGGGATGCCGTGTTTCTTAAAACAGAGAGCATCAGCGTACTTGGTGTAGGCTTTGAAGATAGCAATTTCAGCGACACCCACCCGATCCTGCTCGCCGGTGCCGATACCGACCGTGCACTCATCTTTAATATATAATACGGAATTGGATGTTACCCCAAGCTCCACGTTCCAGCCGAACAGCAGGTCTTCATATTCCTTTTCCGTGGGCATGCGGCTTATTGTATACTGCTTGCCCTTGTATTCAGCGGTAGCCGGCTTCAGGTCATCCTTTGAGGAAACAGCATTGAGCTGTGACTGCTGCACAATGATGCCGCCGTCAATCAGGGACTTGAATTCAACAAAACGGATGTTCCGGTACTGCTCAAGCTTATCCATATGGTTAATGCGGATTATCCTGAGATTCTTTCGCTTTTTCAAAATATCTATTACCCCTTCATCGAATTCCGGGGCTACAACAACTTCCAGGTAATTCTCGCTGACTGCCTCGGCAGTGGCCCTGTCCATGGAGCGGTTAAAGGCAGCACAGCCGCCGAATGCGGCAATCCGGTCGGCCATGTTGGCGCGCTGGAAAGCGTCAGCCAGTGTTTTTCCATAAGCAGCGCCGCAGGGGTTGTTGTGCTTGACAATGATGGCGCAGGGCTTTTTCGTCAGGTACTTCATGATATTCATCGCATTGTCAGCATCAGTAAAATTGGTCTTGCCGGGGTGCTTCCCTGCCTGGATCATGTCTTCTTCAGTGATGGCGCTGACCAGACCCTTGCCTGAACCGATGAACTGGCAGCCGCCCAGCGACAGGTTGCCGTTTACGAGCTCGAACAGGGCGGCTTCCTGGCCGGGGTTTTCTCCGTAGCGCAAGCCCTTTTCAATGACCTCACCGCTTCCTTCATCTATCTTCCAGGTTCTTTTTCGATACACCAGTTTCTGGTCGCCGAAGGATATGCTCATGGTATCAGGAAAATGATCGTCCATTACTGTTTTGTACATCTTCTTTAAATCCGTCATAATTACATCTCCTTAGTATGAATGTATAGGGTTATGGGGTTCCAGAATTCGAGGGTTCAAGTGGAACAGCAATACAGCACATGGACCCTTGAACCCTTGGCCCCTCGGACCCTTTTTATCATCTTTTCCTGCTTTTTTTCCGATCCTTTTTCGCCTGTTTACGCTTGGCTTTCTGCTTCTTGCGATCTGTTGATGAACCGCCGCGTATTCCGCCTCCCGTACCCTGGTTGAGCGCGGGCATTCCCGCTCCCATAAGCTCCGAGGGATTGAGGGCCGCGCCGATTCCCGGTATCTTGTTAATGCCGGGGATGCGGCTCAACAGACCGCCGCCGCCGATTTTCTTCATCACATCGCGCATCATGTTGAAGCGCTTCATAAGATCGTGGACGTTCCGGCGGGTGCGGCCGCTTCCTTTCGCAATGCGGGTGATGCGGCTTTCATTGAGAATACCAGGCTGCTGCCGCTCCTTTGCGGTCATGGAGTTAATGATGGATTCAACCCTTACCAGCTCACGGTCATCAACTGCTGCGCCTTTTGAAAGCTGTGAAAACCCCGGTATTTTTTCCATCAGATCTGAAAGAGACCCCATCTTTTTTATTGACTGCAGCTGCGCGAGAAAATCGGTCAGGGTGAAGGCGCCTTTGAGCATACGCACGGCATCTTCTTCCGCTTTCTTCTCGTCAACCACGCGCTCAAAATCCTGCATCAGGCCGACCACGTCGCCAAAGCCGAGGATACGTGATGCGAGACCCTCCGGACGGAACTCCTCAATCTTGTCCAGCGATTCGCCCATGCCGAGGAATTTTACGGGTTTGCCGGTCAGTTCTTTAATGGAGAGGGCAGCGCCGCCGCGGGCATCGCCGTCGAGCTTCGTCAAAATAAAGCCGGACAGATCAAGCCGGCGGTTGAACTCCTGCGCGGTCTTAACCGAATCCTGGCCGATCATGGCGTCACACACCAGGAATATGTTTTCCGGCCGCGTGCTGGAGACAATATTTTCCAGTTCGGTCATCAGGGAATCATCGATGGCAAGGCGTCCCGCAGTATCAAATATTGCGGTATCACAGTTATTGTCCCGGGCGAATGTCAGGGCCTGGCGGCAAAGCTCGGGCGGCGGTGTTGACTCCCTGGAAAAAACCGGGAGGTTGAGTGAGCCGCCTATGACCCTGAGCTGCTCGACTGCAGCGGGCCGGTACGGGTCAGCGGCAACCAGCAAGGGCTTTTTCCCCTGGGTTTCAAGGTAGCGGGCAAGCTTTCCGGCAGTAGTGGTCTTGCCGGAGCCCTGCAGGCCGACCAGCATGATTGTTGAGACCGGCTGTGAGCCGCGCTTTATGCTGGTGTCAACCGGGCCCATCAGGGAAACCAGCTCTTCGTAGCAAATATTTATGAAATGGTCTTGCGGGGTCGTTTTGAGCTTCTGGCCCTTATGAGACACTCTGGTTTCAATAACTTCGCCGAGCGCTTTTTCCTTAACCTGCGCGATGAAATTCTTCACCACGTTATAATTGACATCTGCCTCAAGCAGCGAGACCCTGATATCGCGTAGCGCGTCTTCTATGTTTGCTTCAGTGAGCTCAATACGGCCCTGCAGCCGGTCGCGGGCCTGATTGAAGCCCTTGGAAAGTATTTCAAGCATTGAAATAGCCTTTGTAGAAGCTATCAGTATTCAGCAATCAGCATTTTAGTGGCCTGTAAGCTGACTGCTGAGAGCTGACAGCTATTTTGTATTAATTTCTTCTTCCACTGCTTTCACCAGATCACCGGCGGAAAGCCCGCTTGCCTTGAACAGCTCTTCAGACGGACCGGAAGAACTGTAGCTGGTGATGCCGAGCTTTCGCAGGCGGCATGAAAGGCGGTTTTCCATGAGCCCGTTGGCGACAATGCTGCCAAGTCCGGTTTTTATGTTATGGTCCTCATAGGTAATGATGATGCCCTTTGCGGCCGCGTCTTTCAGCACCTGTGCAGGTATATGAAGCGGGCAGCAGACATTGAGCACCTGCACGCTGATACCCTTCTGCCGCAGAAGCTCCCACGCTGATACCGCGCGATGCAACATGACGCCGCAGGACATGATAACGGCAGCGGTTCCCTGCCGTATTATGTCAACCGGCCCGTACTGGAACTGATAGGCGCGGTCAAAAAACGGCGTGCCGTCCTCCTTGAGGATTACCGGTATTTTAGAGCGGCCCATGCCGAGCAGGAAGTTGCCGGAGGTTTTTGCCATATAGCGCGTCGCGTGATCAGTCTGATTGGGATCAGCGGGTATCAGTATTTTAAAGCCGAACAGGTTTTGGAACAGGCCGACATAGTCAATACACTGGTGGGTCTTGCCGTCTTCACCAACATCAAGCCCAAGATGGGTGCAGACAAGATTCAGGTTTGAATTATTAATATCACTAAGACGGTGCTGGTTGTAGGTTTCGCAGGTGCCGAAAACCCCGAAGTCGGCAAAGAACGTGACCACCCCCTCGCTGGACAAGGCGCCGGCTATGGTGGCGGTATTGTGCTCCTGGATGCCGCCCTGGAAAAAATTACGCGGGCAGATTTCCCGGAAGCCTTCGGTCTTTACCGAGCCGGCGAGGTCGCAGTCAAAAACCGCAAAGGGCGGGCTTTCGGTGCGCTCGCAGTTGACACGAGTCAGATCCTTCAGGGCGGTACCGAAGGCGCTGCGGTTGTCGAGCTTGCTGTTTTTGTCATACAGTGCCGGCTCACCAGTAACAATAGCGACCGCGGCGGCGGGACGCGGCACGCTGACATGGACAGCGTTCTGCTGCGCGCGTTTCTTTTCATAAACGCTCAGGTCATTTTCCAGAGACAGTTCCTGCAGGGCCTGGGCGAGCTGATCTTTGGTGAGGGCAACGCCGTGATACAGCTCTCTGTTCTCCATAAACGAAACGCCTTTGCCCATGACTGTGCGGGCAATGATGGCAACCGGAGCCGCCTGCTCGCGCACTGCTGTGCGCAGGGCCTGATATATGGCATGGATATCGTGCCCGTCAATTTCCATGACCCGCCAGCCGTCTGACTGGAAATTTTCTTTTATGTTCTGCGGCATGATGTCATGAATATTGCCGCTGATCTGCAAATGGTTGTTGTCAATAATCGCGGTAAGATTGTGCATCCGGTATTTCGCGGCAAAGCGCCGGGCCTCGGAAATTTGGCCCTTCTGCTGCTCGCCGTCGCCCATAAAAACAAAGGTGTGATACTGCCTTTTGTCAAGCAGCGCTGCAAGCGCAAACCCGCAGCCTGCTGACAGGCCCTGCCCGAGATTGCCGGTGCCCCATTCAATACCCGGAACAGAACGCTCTACATGGCCTTCAAAAATGCTCCCGGTCTTCCGGAAGCCGCTGATGGCATCGTGGATGTCGAAAAAGCCGGTCCTGCCGAGGGCGGCGTAGACGCCGGGGGAGGTATGGCCGTTGCTGATGACGATCCGGTCGCGCTGCGGGTGGTGTGGATTATCGGGGAACACGGAAGCCGCGGCATAGATCGTGAGATACATATCAATGGAAGACATGGAGCCGCCGGGATGACCGGATCCGGCCAGCGTGGTCATTTTGAGGATGTCGCCCCGCGCGAGCCGGGCGCGCTCCTGCAAGAATGCTATGGTCTGATTATCAATAGTGTCGGCCTTGAAGCCTCTTTCATGCAGCAGGGTAGTATTCATAATAATAAGCGCCGTATGGTTAATGGATGTTTGATTGGTACCGGTGAACTGCTTCAGCTGCTCAGTTCAGATTCGCCGTGAACGATGCTGTAACAGGGAGGTGCGGTACTAACCGGTTAGCGGAAAAGAGCGCAGGGTGTTCGGCGATGGTCATCAGCCGTCTACATTGGTCATTTCCTTCGATGCAAACCAACCGCCGGGGTCTTCCATATAAAGGAGGGAATCCTGCAGGGACATAAGGTGTTCCTTTTCCATTTCAGCGAGAATGTTGAAAAATTTCTTTTCTTCGGGATTGTCGACGGCATCCCGCAGGCCGGCATAAAACAGGTAACCCTTCTCCTCAAAAGCTATTGCTATTTTAATCGCCTCCTGGTCATCAATGTCCGCGGGAGCGTCTTTTCCCGCTTTCGCCAGAAAAGTTTTAAGAACATTCTTCAGGTCTGATCCCTTCACCGTCAGCGGGATGTTTTCAGTCCAGGTTCCCTCCCGGGTCAGTTTTTTGTGGAGTTCCTGGAGACGCTGGTAATGCTCATTTTCATCCTGGGCCAGCGTTGCAAACATCAGCCTGCCCATATTGTTGGTGGTCCGCTTGCTGTGCAGCAGGTAAAAATCCCGTTCGCGTGATTCATTGTTCAACGCGACTTCGATTGATTTTATTTTTTCAGTGGCAGGAATGGTCATATAATACTCCTTTTTTATAGAGGACTATGCATTCAAGAACGCTGCATAATTCTGCTAAGGGCTGTTGGTGGCGGTAATCCCGGCAGTATGACGGTTATCAGTAATGAGGCATTATAAAAAGCCGCCTGCGCATTGTCAATAAGATATAAACACAGAATTGTGAAAGGGACGGATGTTGTAAAAAAGGCTCCCTGAACCAGCCGGTTCAGGGAGCCTGAAAACACGAGCTGAAGTTTCAGGCGCTCTTTTTAAAATAGGCCAGATAATCATCTTTAAAGTGCTTCAGGGTCGAGATGATCGGTGTGGGAGCGGTTTTGCCCAGCGCACAGGCCGAGGCTTCAATAATGGGTGCGGCCATTTTTTCAAGATAGCCGAGATACTGCTCATTTCCAAAACCGGCGATTATTTCATCAAGCATGTCGCACATGCGGCAAACGCCTTCGCGGCATGGGGTACATTTGCCGCATGACTCCTGCGTGAAGAATTTGGTGAAGTAGCGGGCGATTTTAACCATGTCGGTGTCTTCGTTCATGACTATCATGCCGCCGGAGCCCAGCATGGAACCAGCCGCCTTCAGTTCATCATAGTCAACCGCAAGCTTGAGCATTCCAGCGGGGAGCAGGCCGCCGGAGGGGCCGCCGGTCTGGATTGCCTTGAGGTTTTTTCCCTGAGCCACGCCGCCGCCGATGCCCATAATAACATCTTTCAAAGAGGTGCCCATGTCGACTTCAATCATGCCCGGCAGGGCGACATCACCGGCAAGGGACAGAACCTTGGTGCCTTTGCTTTTGCCGCTGCCGATGGAAGCGTACCAGCTGCTCCCCTTCATAATGATGACCGGCACATTGGCCCAGGTTTCAATATTATTGATGCAGGTGGGCTTGCCGAACAGTCCTGCCTGCGTGGGGAACGGGGGCCGCTGCCGGGGCTCGCCGATTCTTCCTTCAATGCAGGCGATTAATGAGGTTTCTTCGCCGCATACAAAACGGCCGCCGCCCTCTTTGATTTTAATAGTAAAATTTAAACCGCTGTCGAGGATGTTTTCTCCCAGCAGTCCTGCTTCTGTCGCGTCCGCTACCGCTTTAGTAAGGCGGCTCAGGGCAAGACGGTAATTATCGCGGATATAGACATACGCTTGCTGAGCGCCGATTGTGTAGGCGCCGATGATAAGACCCTCGATTACCGAGTGGGGATCGGATTCAAGGAAGCTGCGGTGCATGCCGATTCCCGGCTCGCCTTCGCTGACGTTGCAGATAAGATACTTTTTATCGCCCCTGGCAGCCATGCAGCTCTTCCACTTGATGCCGACCGGAAATCCGCCGCCGCCCCGGCCGCGCAGGCCGGACTCAGATATCTCCTCGGCGATATCAGCGGGTTTCATTTTGAGCGCCTTTGCCAGGGCCTCGTAACCGCCGCGGGCAATATATTCAAGCATATTTTCAGGGTCAATGGCGCCGGCGTTGCGCAAAATAACTTTTCTCTGGTTGCGGTAGAACCCGTAATCTTTGACGGGGGCAATGCTGTCTGCTGATGCCGCGTCACCATAGGTTATCGCGCCTTCCAGAACATGGTCTTCCGCAGCAATGCTGAAAAGCGCGCGTTCTTTATAGATATCGCCTTTGGCAACAGCCTTCAGAAGGGCCGGCACATCAGCCTCTGTGACGGGCCCGTAAACAATTTTGGCCTTTCCCGGTGACTGCACTTCAACAATAGGCTCCTTGTGGCAGAGACCGTTGCAGCCGACTGCAGTCACCCGGGCATTGATTTTCTGCGCAGCGCTTGCGGCTTTCAAAGCCTGTAATGTTTTTTCAGCGCCTTTGGCCATACCGCAGCTTGCCGTGCCGACGGTGATCCTGACAGCGCCCGGTGCAAGCAGCTCCTGGCCTTTCTTTTTTGCCTCAGCTAATGCTTTTGAATCCTTAATTTTCATTTCCTGTCCCCACGTATCATCAGCAGTTATGGTTATGCCAGCAATTTCTCAACTTTAGTTTTTGCTTCCGGACCCTGCGCAACCTCGCCATCGATTACCACTGCCGGCGCGCAGTCGCAGCAGCCGAGGCAGAGCGTTTTTTCCATGGATATTTTTTTAGCGGAAACCTGCGCCACCATATTTTCAATCGAATTCAGCACGCCGTCGCGGTCCTTGATGTGGCAGGCGGTGCCGTTGCAGATCTTAATGTGATGGACGCCCTTCGGCTCCATTCTGAATGATTTGTAAAATGTTGTCACATTGTAAACAGTGCTCAGAGGAATGCCGGTTTTGTTGCTGATGGCCCTGAGTGCTTCGGGGGGCAGAAAACCGACGATCTCCTGGGTCTCATGGAGGATATAGGTCAGGCTGTCCTGGCCTGTGCCGTAGCGGGCAATGATTGAGTCAATGCAGCTCAGATCAACATCGCCGAGCTCGCTGTATTTTTTAAGGATGTTTCCCTTAAACGGCTCGGGAACGATTTCCTGGACCACTTCGGTAACATGGGTTTCGGTAACGCTGCCGCCTTTTGATTTCTGCCGCAGAATCTCCATGAGCTTGCCCCGGAACACGCCGCGGAGCGCCTCGGGAACTTCATTGAGCATCAGCTCAAACATGACTTCGCTTTTACCCTGCCACTTCGGCGTAAAAGGCGGGGGCGGCGGAGCAGCGGTTTCTGCCGCAGCAGCCGGGGCCTGTTCCTCGGGCTTTTTCATCCCGAGTGCCTGCATGATGCCGCTTCGCTGCGGCTCTGGCAAATCATTCTGTACCATGGCAGACACGGTGTCTGCGGTAATTGGTTTGCCTCCGGCACGTTTTTCGAGAAACCCATAGAGCATCGGCTTTACCGCATCGCGCATGGCTTCAGGCACTATTGCCATGATTTTACCAAACATTTCCTGACCATCTGTAGACCATTTTAAATCTGCCATTACATGACTCCGATTCTAATTTGAAATTTGATAGTATCTATTTTGCCACCGTAGCTTTCTCTTCAAGCTGAGAAAAGAGTGAATTTATTTCATCCTGAAGCGCGGCAACCTGCTGGATTTTCCAGTGGGAAAAGCGCTTCTGATTCTTGATATAGTCTGCAACCGGCCGGGGATTGGGCTCGTCAACGGTAATGTGATAAAAGCCGCCGGCTATTTCATACAGCGGGAAAAGCCGTGACTCGACCGCCATCCGGCCCAGGCGCACGGTATTTTCAAACTGGTATTCCCAGCCAACGGGGCAGGGGCAGAGAATATGGATGAAACTCTGGCCGGCAGTTTCCCATCCATGCCGCACCTTCTCGATAAGGTCAAAGGGGTGACTCGGACAGGCAGTTGCCACATAGGTGAAATCATTTGCCACGGCAATGGCCGGCTCTTTTTTAATAAGACCGGTTTTGTCAATTTTGCCCTCAACGCATTCATTGTCAAAACAGATATAGAGGGTGCCGCCTGACGCTGCATCCTTGGCAATGCTCATCAGGGCGGGTTCTGTGGATGATTTTCCTGCGGCGGTAAGTACCGTGTGCTGCCAGGGTATCTGCCACTGTGCGCTGTCAAAATCCTTAACCTTGCCCTCAAGTGCCTTGTACACATGCCGTACTGCCAGCGCCACACCACATCCCTGGCACGCCCAGTGGCCTTTGGGAGCAAAATGCTCCTGAAAAGATAGTAATTGTCCGACGTATAAACTGAATTTATCCATTAGCCCTCCTTTACCATGCTGATTGCTCCGAACCAGCATTCCCGGTGGCAAATACCGCATCCCTTGCACAGCTCTTGGTCTGCCGCAAAATAGCCATCCTCCTGGCGGCTGATGGCCGCATCAGGGCAGTACAGATAGCACAGAGCGCATCTGACACACAGATCCTTGTCCCATTCTGGTTTTAGTTCCGGCTTGGTGCCCGGCTCAAAAGGTTTTGCCCTTTTTGTTTCCAGCAGATAGCAGCCAATCTTTTTCTGTTTAAATGTCTTATCAGTCAATGCAGGATCTCCTTTTGTATGGCAATCGTGTTGTGATTTATTGACCGGCCTATGCCTCTCCAGCCTATGCGGGACAGGGCAGGGGTGCTTTGCAATTGACTTGCGTATTGAAGATTTAGTCCCCTAATATGAAGAAAAAACTTATCGTTAACGCTCAAGAATGTCAAGATTTTTTTAAGTGAATTATTTATTCAGAAAAGCAATTAATTCGATGGTATATATAGTTTTTTATTGGCATAATAAATATATTATGTTACAACTATAAGCAAAATATGACTATAATTAATTAATTTACATAGCATAAAATGAAAATAAAGGGAGGAAGATAAATAAATGAAAAATAAAAACTGCTGCTTTTCGCAATTATATCAAATAATCATTTGCCTGATAGCTATCATAGCTCTGGCTGTTTCTGTCAGCAACGCGCAGTGTCCGGCAGATTTTCCCGTTGATTGTGGTAATGGGTATTGCTGTCCTACAAGCTATCCCATTTGTGGAACCAATGCAGATTTAGGTCAATGTTTTTCAGACGGCGCTGGATCAACCACAACAATCCCTCAAGGAGGATGTCCAACTGATTATCCGGTAGACTGTGGGAACGGGTATTGCTGCCCATCTAATTATCCGGTATGCGGAACTGGTGCAGATATAGGCAAGTGTGGCCCATACGGCTCAGGCGGTGGCACTACAACGACAACCCCTGGAGGCGGTGGTACCGGCACGTATCTGACGGCAATCAACATAACGGGCAGTGGTGCCCAGGATGCGCCGCAGCCCTCAGGAACACTGCCCGGAACCAGCCCATCGGAAGCAGTGCCGCTCATGGCTTATGAAGGCATTGGCCAGCGCTTAGCGTTCAATATCATGGATAAATATTTCCCACCCCTTGAAAAGGGTCTGTATGATAGAACGCTGGAATCACTGAAGAAAGAAAAAGTATCTACAGAACCTCAGATTTCTACCTATGCGATCGGTGATGTAAAACAGTTCTGGGTGAAAGATAAAAAGGATTTATTCTGGCGGCAGGTCACGGCAACAAATAAAAAAGAGGGAGCGCACAGCCTTATCTTTGTTGATAATAACCTGAACATGGCTGACGCGATACTTGAAACATATACCTCAGAATTCGAGACAATGTTTGCCATTATTTCAAATAATATAGGCACATTCAGTGACCGGGATGGAAACGGAAAAATTATAATATTAATCTATGACATTAATGATGGTGCCACTGTACAGACAGGATGGATAGCAGGATATTTCTGGAGCAAGGATTATATAAATGATTCCGAAACGCAGTCGCAGTACCAGGGGATGCGGAGCAATGAGGCGGACCTGATTTATATCCGCGGGAATGAACCTGCTGGATGGACTCCGGAATATGGCGACTTTGCTCACGATACACTTACCACGCTCATCCATGAATACCAGCACATGGTTCATTTCTGTATCACCTACTGGCAGCCGGGGTTAGCGGGAAAAACCGGAAATTTTGATGATGTCTGGATAAACGAGATGATGTCCATGGCGTCAGAAACCATGTACTTCAAGAAAAAGCTTACTGACAATCCTGCATACACACATGACGGAATGCTGCCGGGCGGATACCTTGAAGCCAGGATAATGTATTACAACAAAGACCCCAAGAACAGCATTCGTAATGGTCACGGTCTGGTTTATTGGGATAGTGAGGGCGATGATGTATTCTCAAATTACTCTCTGGCATATATATTCGGGCAGTATCTTAACCTCCAGTCCGGCGTCGGGGAGGGTATTTATAAAGAGATTTTAAATTACATGACAACAAACTCCGTATATGATTACCGGGCAGTGGAAGGAGTGGCAAAACAGCAGTTATCGGGGATTTCAAGCTGGGAAGACCTCATTAGAAGCTGGGCGATAGCCAATATGCTTAACCAGCCAAGCGGTCTGTACGGGTACAAGGGCGCTTTCAGCCTGACGCCTCATGGCCCCACATCCGCAAATGTCACCATGCACAGCGGCGGCGTAGTGTACCGGATAGTCAACGGCAGCTGGACCACGCCTGCTGATGCTGGAGCAAATATAAAATATTATGGTTTCAGCTCCGGTGATGTGCCTTCAACATCAACAACAGTTCCGCCCGGCCAGAATACTACCACAACCTCAGGCAATGCTACTACGACTACGACCCCCGGATATACCTGCCCGCCCGAATATCCGGTCGACTGCAATAACGGGTACTGCTGCCCGGACAGCCGGCCGGTTTGCGGTACCGGTAATAATGAGGGAAAATGTCTGGCAAAAGGAATCTGTATCAGCTCGCTCATGTTCGGCAATGATTCCTACGAGAATGAGCTCCTGCGATCATTCCGCGATCAGGTTCTTGCCCGGAACAGCAGGGGTGAGGAATTGTCTCGCAGCTACTACGAGCATACCGCTGAGCTGGCTTTGATTATCTTAAGAGATAGGGAACTGTACAGGGAAGTAATGGATGTTACCCTGCAGCTGCTCCCAGCCGTTGAATTGACACTGCAGGGCTCAGTTGTATCTATAGACAGTAATGCGGAAAATAAAATAGCTGTGCTGTGCGCGAAGATAGCGCAAAAGGCGAGCCCGGATCTCAGAAAGGCCGTCGAAAAAATCAGTGCAGACGTGAGAACCGGCCGGCTGCTGCGCGAACTCGGGCTCACACCGTAATGAGCGGCCGGCGAGCTATCACTTTTGCTTTTCAAACGCAAGTGCTGCTGAGTTCATACAGTAACGCAGCCCTGTCGGCTTCGGACCATCGTCAAACACGTGCCCCAGGTGCGCGTCACAGCGGCTGCACAGCACTTCGGTGCGCTCCATGAAATAGCTCTTGTCTGTTACCGTCCTGATATTTTCTCTGGCAACCGGCTGCCAGAAACTCGGCCAGCCAGTGCCTGATTCAAACTTTGTATCGGAAGAGAACAGATCATTACCGCAGCACACGCATTTATAGGTTCCCTGCTCGTGATTGTTCCAGTATTTACCGGTGAACGGCGGTTCAGTGCCTTTTTTACGCGCTACCTCAAACTGCTCTGGCGTGAGCAGCTTTTTCCAATCAGCTTCAGTTTTTGCAATCTTATCCATCATACTATAGCCTTTTTTTTGAACAGAATATAATCTGACCTGCTGAACATCTGCAGCCTGGACGATTATACTCAGTATTATGAATATGCCCAGCACTGCCGGAACCGCGAAAACAGAAAATTTCATGCGTTCCTCTCCAGGACTGCTTAAGTATTTATTTAAAGAATACCATGCGAAAGGCAAACAAGCAAGGCATGTCCGGAATAATAGCGCGTGAATACAAGAATTGTTTTACAAACATAAAATATATTGTTACGCAGGTGTCATGTTTTCTTATTATGATTTATGTGATAAATACTAAGCATGCGCGCGCTGCTGCAGTCAGCAGAGGGTATTACAAGAACCAGGCAATCATTATGGAGAAGTAAACCATGAAGGATAATATTAAATTAGCGGTTACCGGCAAGGGCGGTGTAGGCAAGACAACCATAGCGGCACTGTTATGCAGGGCTTTCAGCGAGCGGGGATTTTCGGTTCTGGCGGTTGATGCTGATCCCAGCGCAAACCTGGCATCTGCGCTCGGCTTTCCGGAGGAACTGGCCATCATCCCGCTGGTGGAAATGAAAGAGCTTATTGAGGAGAGAACCGGCGCGGCGCCCGGCAGCTCGGGCGGTTTTATGAAATTGAATCCGCATGTCGCTGATCTTCCGGAGAAGCTCTGGAAAGAACAAGACGGCATCAGGCTCATGGTAATGGGCACGGTAAAAAAAGGCGGTGGCGGGTGCATGTGCCCGGAAAACATCATTCTGAAAGCGATGGTACAGAACCTGTTACTGCAGCGCAAAGAAGCCGTGATCCTGGACATGGAGGCAGGGGTTGAACATCTGGGCCGGGCGACCGCTCAGGCAGTAGATCAGCTCATAGTTGTGGTGGAGCCGGGCAAAAGGAGTATTGAAACAGCATTCAGAATCAAAGAGCTTGCGGAAGACATTCATCTGAGTAAGCTCTCTGTTATCGTAAACAAGGTCAGAAATGATGCGGATATTGATTTTGTCAAAAGAAATTGCAGCGGGCTCCCGATAGCCGGATACCTGAAGTTTGATCAGGCAATAGTGGCATCTGACCAGGAGCGAGTACCGCCCTGGACATTGAGCGCGCAATCACTGGACGCGGTGCGCGCTATGGCAAAAAAACTGATAGAAAGCTGAATGCATACCAGAAGAAGGATATTCCCGCAATGAGGATCGTTATTGCCGGCCCGGGCGCCATGGGCTGTTTATTCGCTTTCCTTCTCACCAGAGCAGGCTATGAAGTATGGCTGCTGGATAACAGTGAAGAGCGCGCTGAACAGATACGTGCGCAGGGCCTGCAGATAGAGGGTGAAAGCGGGGACTGTCAGCTGCCATTCCCGCGTATACGCGCCTGCGCGCAGGAAATCGACAGCGCTGACCTGCTTATAATCTTTGTAAAAGCCTACGATACGGCATCGGTTCTTCACAGCATGCGGGAACTTGTCGCCGCGAACACCATACTGCTCACGCTGCAAAACGGTATCGGCAACGCGGAGACCCTGCGGGAAGCGTATCCGCACAACGCCATTGTTGCCGGAACTACCGCTCAGGGGGCAACGCTGCTCGGCTGCGGGCATATCCGGCACGCCGGTGAGGGGGAAACTGTCATCGGCGGAATTGATGAAAACAGCGCTTTTCACGCCAAACTGATCCGTGATCTTTTTATGAGCGCTTATATTCCCACCGGGATTGCAGAGGATGTTAGAGGAATTCTGTGGGGCAAACTGCTGGTCAACTGCGGCATCAATCCGCTTACCGCGATCATGAAAATAACCAATGGGCAGCTGCCGGAAATTCCCGCCTTGTGTGAGGTAATGAGCAGGGCGGTCGAGGAGGGGGCGGCTATTGCGCGGGCTGCCGGTATCACGCTGCCGTACCGTGACCCAGCGGCACGGGTTATAGAGGTCTGTGCGGCAACCGCTAACAACCGGTCTTCAATGCTGCAGGACCTTGAAGCGGGTAGGAAGACGGAGATTGATTACCTTAATGGCGCGCTTGTAAAAAAAACTCATGAGGCGGGGCTTGCTGCCCCGGTTAACAGTTTTCTTACGCACCTGGTCAAAGCACTGGAAGTCGTGCGCAGGGCAGGGCGTTGAAAACAGTGCAGCACACTAACCTGCAGGCGCTACCGGGCAGTCTTTTTCAGCTCCTGCTCAACCTGCTGCGAAAGTGCATCGATAGAGCGGCCGCGGAAAGACCGGCCATTTATATAAACGGACGGAACGCCCCTGATGCCGAGTTTCCTGCCGAGGTTTGTATCTTCTGCGACAATTGTCTTGAGCGCGTTATCTTCACGGTCTTTATCAAAAGCTTCCATGTTGAGGCCGGCCTGCTGTGCGTATTCTTTGATGGTCTGATCATTCAAACTTTTATAATTCTTGAAATAAAGGCTGCTTATCTCGCGGTATTTATTCTGTTTTGCGGCGGCAAGGGCTGCGAGCGATGCTTTTTCAGCGAATGTATGCATGCGCAAAGGGAAGTGCTTGAGAATGACGCACACTTTTTGCGGATATTTGTCCATGAGTTGTTCCAGCAGCGGAAACATTGTCGCGCAGTAGGGACACTGGTAGTCAAGAAAAGCGACGATACGCGCCGGAGCGTTTTTATCGCCCATTACCGGTGAAGCGCCAGGGGGGATATCAAAGACGGTAGAAACTTTTATAATTGATACTTTTTTATTGTCAGTGTTTGCAAGAAACAGCGACTCGCCATCCGGGGAAACTGATATGCGTGAGAAATCATCTGCCAGCGTAATTTTGTCGGTGATCTCACCGCGCTCAATTGAATAGATACTGATGCATTTTTTACTCAGTATATATGCCTTTGTCCCGTCGAGGGAATTGGCAATATCCAATGGCTGTTCATCAAGGTTCAGTGTTTTAAGCACTTCCCACTCTACCCCGGCACCGGCAATGCCGGGCAAAGTTCCGGACATAAATATGATGGCGATGACAATAGCTGCCAGATCTGCAAAACTTTTTCTCGTTCCGTTCATAGAACCCCCTTGAGCTTGTTAACCTTTTTAAAACATCTGCCCGTCACTTCGCGGTTTATTAGTGTCTATAATAAGTATTTATTTATTACAATAGAAATCTGAACAGTTGCAGACTATTTTTATTGACATTGCAGAGCGCCTTCTCTTATATATATAAATTTACGATAAGATAAACGCTATCAGTGACTGGCTGATTACTTTCCAGACGCACGGTAAGAAATAAAGGATTCCTCTAATTAATTTGGTTTTACGCTAAACAGCGGGAATGAAAAATAATACGTTACATTCATTGAGTGCTTTGAAAATTCTATTTTTAGAGTCCCCCTAAACCACTGAGGAAGGAAAACAGGCATGAAAAAATACGAATCCAAAGACATCCGAAATATCGCTCTTGTTGGTCACGGCAAATCAGGAAAAACCTCTTTGGCGGAAGCATTTCTTTATAACGGGAAAGCGACCGATCGCCTCGGCAGAGTTGATACCGGCGACTCGGTAATGGACTTTGATCCTGAAGAAAAAGCGCGGCAGCTCACTATTAACAGCTCGTTCCATCACTTCAGCTGGAAAAAGTGCATGATTAATATCCTGGATACACCGGGGGATGCAAACTTTATTGCCGACACGCACAACACCCTTCAGGTGGCGGATGGCGCCATCCTTGTTATTGAGGCGATATCAGGAGTTCAGGTGGTGACGGAGAAGGTATGGCAGTATTTGAATGAATTTAAAACTCCGCGCCTGATTGTTGTCAACAAGCTGGACCGGGAAAATTCAGATTTTTATGCGATCATTGAGAACATTAAAAACAAACTTAAAATAAATCCGCTGGTAATGCAAATTCCCATAGGCAGGGAAGCGGACTTCGCCGGAATTGTTGATTTGGTTAAAATGAAGGGCTTTGTTTTTTTTGGTAATGAAGCGGGAGATTTTAAGGAGACAGATATACCGGATTCCTGCAAAGAGCAGGCAACTGCCCTGCGGCAGAAACTGATTGAAGACATTGCTGAAACGCAGGAAGAACTGCTGGAAAAATTTTTAGACGGTCAGGAGCTTTCTGCAGAGGAAATAAGCTCCGCCATCAAAAAAGGCATAGTGAACAAGACGCTCATTCCAGTGCTGTGCGTATCAGCGCTGGGCAATATCGGGATTAAGACGGCAATGGATGCGCTGGTCGAGTACCTGCCATCACCGCTGGATAGAGAGGCAATAGAGGTCATGGACCCCAAGACAAAAGAAAAAAAGAAGCTGGAACCGAAAGAAAACGCGCCGCTTGCCGCGTTTGTCTTTAAAACCATAGCAGATCCGTATGCCGGGAAACTCACTATTTTCAGGGTCTTTGCCGGATCGCTGAATGCCGACAGCACGGTCTATAATGCAACTAAGAAGGTTAAGGAAAAGATAGGACAGATTCTGCAATTGGAAGGCAAGGGGCAGAAGCCGATGGAGAGCGCGATAACCGGAGATATCGTGGCACTGGCAAAACTCCGGGAGACCACAACCGGCGATACCTTTTGCGATGAAAAGAATGAACTGTGCTTTGAAAAGATTAAATTTCCCAGTTCGGTTATCTCATACGCGCTTGCCCCTAAGAGCCGCGGTGATGAAGATAAAATGAGCAATGCACTGGCCCGTCTTATAGAAGAAGACCCATCGCTCACCATCCAGCGGGAAGAACAGACCCATGAATTTATACTCTCCGGCATGGGTCAGATACATCTTGATGCCACGATTGAAAAATTAAAAAGAAAATTCGGCGTTGACGTTGAAACCAATATTCCCAAAATTCCATACAAAGAGACGATCAAAGGGAAAACTAAAATTCAGGGCAAATACAAAAAACAGTCTGGCGGCCGCGGCCAGTATGGCGACGCATGGCTTGAGATAGAACCCCTGCCCCACGGCGCAGGCTTTGAATTTGCCGATAAGATAGTCGGCGGAGCTATTCCCAGAAATTATATACCATCGGTCGAGAAGGGGGTTGTCGAGGCAATGCACGAGGGGGTTCTGGCAGGATATCCGGTGGTCGATATTAAAGTCTCAGTTTTCGACGGTTCCTACCATGAAGTTGATTCATCTGATATGGCGTTTAAAATTGCCGCATCCATGGGATTCAAGAAGGGCTTCATGGATTGCCGCCCAATTCTGCTTGAGCCGGTCATGAGTGTTGAGGTCACTGTGCCGGATGAAATGACCGGGGATATTATCGGCGACTTGAACAGCAGAAGGGGTCGGGTGCTTGGTATGGATCAGGGAGTGGGCGGCCAGGTGGTGAAGGCAACGGCGCCTCTTGCTGAAATGCTGCGCTACGCGTCGGACCTCACCTCGATCACCAGCGGCAGGGGCATGTTTACCATGGAATTCGATCATTACGATGAAGTTCCGGCGCATCTGAGCGAAAAAATAATCGCAGCAGCAAAAACCGAAAAAGAAGAAAAATAGTATTATCAGACCAGTATGGAAAACGAAAAACCCGCTGATACCGTCGATACGTCTCAGTTTCCCCGGGAGCTTACGGAAGAACAGGAGGCTGCTCAGGATGCGCAAGCTCAGGAGAAGATATTTGAATCTCTCTACGGCAGGATTATGACAATGTCGGTGAGCGAGAAGGTTAAGCTGGCCATGGTCGGCAACCGGGAAGCGCGCAATATTTTAATAAAGGAAACCAACCGGATTATCCTGAGCGCGGTTATTAACAGCCCGAAATTGACTGAAGATGATGTGCTCATGTACGCATCCAACCGGAGCCTGGCAGATGAGGTAATAAAGCTTATTTCCATGAAAAAAGAGTTTCTCCAGAATTATAAAATAAAGCTTGCCCTCGTAACGAACCCCAAGACCCCTGCTGCAATATCGCTCAAGCTTCTAAATTATGTAATGGAGAAGGATTTGCGCAGTATCTCAAAAAACAGAAACGTCAACCCGCTCATTTCCCGCCAGGCAATACGCGTGCTTTCTAAACAGGGGAAAATATAAAGAGCAGAGCAAGCAATAGACAGAATGAAGACAGGTATTCTTACGATCAGCGATAAAGGCGCGCGACAGGAGCGCGTCGATACCAGCGGCCCGGCGGTAGCTGAGGTGCTTAAAGGTATCGGCGCCGTCATCGAGAAGTACGAAATAATTCCCGACGAAATAAATGTTATTGCGCAGAAGCTGGTTGAATACGCGGATGAACTGCATCTTGATCTGGTGGTAACCACGGGGGGAACCGGAGTGGCGCCACGGGATGTTACCCCTGATGCAACACGGATGGTTATTGAAAAGGAAATACCCGGCATGGCGGAAGCCATGAGAATGGAAAGTCTGAAAAAGACGCCCCATGCGGTTATATCCCGGGCAATCGCAGGAATACGGGGCAGGACCCTGATGATAAACCTCCCCGGAAGCCCCCGGGGTGCAACAGAAAACCTGCGCGCAATCCTCAGCGCAATCCCCCACGCAGTATCAAAAATACAGGGGGACCCGGCAGACTGCGCCGCTCCCTGATAGCCTGTTTCAGCCAATATCTTATTTCACCGCTTCCAGTACCTTTTCCAGCCTTTTAAGCATATTACCGTAATGCGTTCCCTTCCAGTAAATTTTAGCGCACTGCGGACAGCGCGCAAAATCGTTTACCGTACTGAAGACATAAGCGGGGACGCTGCCGGCAACAGAGGCTTTATCAACGGCAACGAGAAGCTGGTTGCATAAAAGACATCGGGTAAAGAAGAGGGCGCTGTCTGCCCGCAGGCTGAAATGTAAGATGACGTCCTGTAATTGCTCGTAAGGATAATTGCCTTGAATGACATAGCATGCTGTTCGCTGCTCTGACAGCAAGAGATCGGTTCTGCGCGTCAGTATTGTGCGCTGTTCAGCTGCGGCTGAAGAGATAATCAGAGACCATGTACAGGAATTGGAATAGCTGGTATCAACCCCCACTATGCGCAGGTATTTTGCAAGTTTTCCGAGCATGGTATCGCAGATAAATTTCATATTGCTATCAGCGCTGATCAGAGCCTTGTGATAAGTGTGCCACCACGGCAGCGAGCTGTTCAAATTCCGCAAGAGAAAGCGTCTCTCCCCGCCGGGAGCAGTCAATTCCTGACTCAAGTAAACGGGATTTTAAAACTGCCTCGTCTATTTTCCTGTCTGCGGCATAAGCCTTTAAACAGTTAAAAAGCGTCTTTCTTCTGTGGGAAAGCGAAGCTGTCACAATCTCTCTAAAAAGATTTTCGCCGGGGCTGTCCCCGTCACGCTCTGGCAGCGGCTCCAGAAGAATGACCGTTGAGTCTATGCGGGGCCTGGGGAAAAAACACGTCGCAGGAACGTCAAACAAATTAGAGATTTTAAAATACCGCTGAACACAGATAGAGAGAATTCCGTAATTTCTGCAGCCAGGTGCAGCACAGAGACGCTGCCGGACTTCCTTCTGAAGCATAAATACCCCGCGCTTTATGAGGCCGGATGTTTCTGCTATTTTTAAAAAAAGCGGTGTGGTGATGGCATAGGGGATGTTTCCGACAAAGACTGCTTTTTTCGGGGGCTGGATAAAATCACGCGGATCAATGTTGAGAACAGTATCGTTGACAATGGTTATGGCAGTGTCAGCGGCACAGAATCGTTGCAGGACAGCAGTGAGGTTTTTATCAACTTCTATAGCGATGACCTGTTGCGCTTTTTCCGCCAGAAGCGCGGTGAGTGCTCCCAGTCCGGCGCCGATCTCAATAACGGTATCAGCGGCGGAAACCTTGCAGGCGGCAATTATTTTACCGGCAATATGCTGATCGATAAGAAAATTCTGGCCAAGCGCTTTGCTCGGTTTAATATTGAGGCTTTTGATAATGCTGATGGAGGGAAACTGCATGCTGAGGGATACTCTGTTTAGCAGGCTGTTGAAAAACACCCATCTGCTGCGTTCCGCTCATCCTTCGTCATTGCGACGTACGAAAAAGTACGCCTCATTCCTCAGGATTTTGCGCGACTTGCATCTGGATGTTTTTGACCAGCCTGGGAGAAAACAACTTTTTCAACAACCTGTTAGTAAATCAGCGCTGTGCTCTTTGGCAGCCCTATAAAAACTATCCGGCAGAGGCGCTGTTTGGAAAGCAGGGAAGGAGCCGTTCATAGGTTTGTTCGAGATACTCTGACATAATACGGGTTTGCCCTATAACCGGCATGAAATTGGCGTCACCATTCCATCGGGCGACAATATGAAAATGCAGATGATTTTCCTCACCGGCGCCTGCCACTTTCCCCAGATTGGCCCCGATATTGAAGCCGTGGGGTTTAAAAGCCCTTTCCAAAGCGCTGATAGCTATCTGCACCAGCTCAAAGAAGTCAGGGAGTTCATCACGGGTTAGATCCCGCACATCTTTAATATGACGTTTTGGTATCACCATGAGATGGCCTGGCGCATACGGATATTTATTCATGATGACCATCGCATGGGCGCTCTCATGAAGAATGAGGTGCCGCTTCATGTAGCCCCTGCTTTTCCTGATACAGAATACGCAGGAGTCGGTTTTTTTGCCCAGTATGTACTTAATGCGCCAGGGCGCCCAGAGCGTTTTCACGGAAACCCCTTTATTTGAAAAGTTGTTTTCAACTTCGATAAAAAATGCAATTAAATCAGCATTCTAAAATCTGCAATCCGCATTTACAGCGCCACCAGATTAATGTCTCCCCACACGCCCATATACTCGTCCTTGATGATGAGTATCCCGGTAACACCAGAAATCTTTTTCCCGCTGTCAATGGCCTTCTGTATGTCTGCGGCATTATTGACCAGGTTGCCGACCGCTGTAGCAGCTGCGTCTGCAAGCGGCGCTGACGCAGAGACGATAGTTACCGCGTCAGCACTGCCAAAGCTCAGGGAAGGGCCGACTGTTCCCGAGGACGTGCAGACACCCCACGCCATGCCGGGGTGAGCTATTTTTATGCCGACGCGATTGCTCAGAGGAGAAGCACCGGCATAAATGCTGATGGTGATCTCGCGGTTAACATTTAAAAAGATATCCCCGCCGTTTTCAACCAGTGCCTCGTCACAAAATGTGAGTATTTCACGTCCGGTATATTCAGCAACAGCGCCGGCTACCGCAGCCATCGGTCCTACGCCGGCGGCCGTGGAGGCGTGCAGCATAGCCTGTACAATGTCAGGAGCATGTTCATCAGCAGGAAGCGGCACCAGGCTGGTCAAAAATTCAGGGTGTTTTGTTATATAACGCTCAATTTGAAAGCGCAGCGCTAAAACAGCATCACGCGCCTGGTCCGCAGCGAAGCGCGACGCGCTGATAAACAAATCGGTTTCCTTAATTAGAACATTGCAAGGGATGAGGCCGTCGTCCTTCAGTCCCTCACGGTATATTCTTGGCTGATAGGTCATGGCGTCGTTGCACAGCATTGTCCTTGAAACAAAATACCGGCCCTGCCGGCTGCGTCAAGCGTACGATATACAGTTTTTCCCGACCACTGATTCCATTTCACTGACAAATAATTCCGAAGGACTTGTATGGAAGTCTTTACCAAAGCTGATCACCGTCTCGCTGCTGTCAGGGACAACGACGTGCATGAACACGCGCGATTTTCCGGCGTTGTTCTGGAGAATGTTTTTTATTTTTGTTATTTCATTCAGGGTCAGCTGGTTTATATAGCATTTGATGTGGATGTCCGGATGCAGCCGTTCGCCGGCCTGCTCCAGAGAGATAATTTCATTCACCACAATATTGCGTTTTGTTTCATTTTCTATGGTCAGACGGCCCTTGACCAGGAGCGGCTTGTCGCTTTTCAGAAGGGCGTTACTCTGTTTATAGATGTCGGCAAAGACCGTCAGCTCAATTGAGCCGGAGAGGTCTTCCAGGGTAACAAAAGCCATTATGTCGCCTTTTTTTGTTTTATATTCTTTCAAGCTCTGCACAACGCCTCCAATCGTCACATCAGCATCATCTTCCGCTGCCTGCGCTGCAAGCGTGTCCATGGTGGTAAATTTACTCAGAATACCGAAAACTTTCGTGAGCGGGTGCCCGGTCAGATAAAATCCAAGGCACTCCTTTTCATACATGAGCAGTTCATGCTCGTTCAGTTCTGGAATATCAGGAAGCTGGATCGTCTCGCTATCGTCGCTTCGGCCGTTTTCTTTAAGCGCCGCAAATATGCTGAGCTGGCTGTTGTCGCGCTCCCTTTGCAGTGCCTGTGCCTTGTCGACGGTTTCATCGATTATTGCCAGCAACTGAGAGCGCCTGATCTGCAGGGAATCAAAGGCGCCGCATTTTATAAGGCTTTCAAGAACTTTTTTATTTGCCTTGCGAAGATCGACGCGCTTGCAGAAGTCAAGCGGAGAGACGAATGGCCCTGATTCAGTGCGGACCAAAACGATGGAATCGATGGCATGGACGCCGACATTTTTAACGGCCGCCAGACCGAACCGGATTTTATTGCCGTCTACTGAGAAATCGCTGCTGCTGGCGTTAATGTCCGGCGGAAGGACCTCGATGTTGCGCTCCCGGCACTCAAATATATGCCGCACCACCTTATCCGTATTATCCATTTCACAACTGAGCAATGCTGCCATGAATTCTACCGAGTAATGGGCTTTTAAATAGGCTGTCTGATAGGCAATGACAGCGTAGGCGGCGCTATGGGATTTGTTGAAGCCGTATTCAGCAAACTTTGACATGAGCTCGAAGGTTTTCTGCGCTTTCTGCGGCGGGATTCTATTCTTCTTCGCACCTTCCAGAAACTTTTCTTGCTGCTTCTGCATATCCGAGGACTTTTTTTTGCCCATGGCCCGGCGCAGAAGGTCCGCATCGCTCAGGGAAAAATTAGCGAGTTCGCTCGCTAACTTCATAACCTGCTCCTGATACAAAATAACACCATGGGTATCTTTTAGTATTTTCTGTAATTGCGGCAGGTCAGAAGTAGCGCCGCCTTTCCCGTGTTTCCCATTGACGAAGTCATCAACCATACCGCTGCCCAGAGGGCCGGGACGATACAGGGCAAGCAGCGCAATTATATCATCAAAACTATCAGGGCGCAGGCGCTTGATGAGATCCTTCATCCCTGAGCTCTCAAGCTGGAAGATGCCGTCAGTCTCTCCGGAACAGAGAAGTTCATAGGTTTTGGGATCATCAAGGGGCAGGTTATCAATGTCAAAGGAAACGTCAGGCTGGCTGAACGTGAGTAGTTTAAGTGCCTTCTGGATGACGGTGAGGGTTTTTAAACCAAGAAAATCAAATTTTATCAGGCCGATTTTACCGACTTCATTCATGGCAAACTGGGTGATCACTTCACCTTTTTGGCCACGGTAGAGGGGAAGGTAGTTAACCAGGGGCGCATCTGATATGACCACTCCTGCCGCGTGGGTTGACGCGTGCCGGGGAAGGCCTTCAAGCGAACGGGAGAGGTTGATGAGCGTTGCAACCTGCGGGTCCCTGTCCAGGAGCTCCTTTAATTTCGGTTCCTGGACAACGGCCTGATCAATGGTTATGTTCAGCACATTGGGCACCAGCTTTGCTATTTTGTCAACTTCCTTGTACGGCATATCAAGGGCGCGTCCCACGTCACGGATAACGGCTCTGGCCTGCATTTTACCGAACGTGATGATCTGGGCCACATTGTCCTTGCCGTATTTTTTAGTGACATACTCAATGACACTGTCTCTGCCGTCCATGCAGAAATCTATATCTATATCAGGAGGGTTTATTCGCTCGGGATTGAGAAAGCGCTCAAACAGAAGGCCATAGGGTATCGGATCAAGCTCGGTTATTTTCAGAGCATAGGCAACCAGGCTTCCCGCAGCAGAACCTCTACCCGGCCCGACCGGGACATTATGCTGTTTTGCATAATTGACAAAGTCTGCAACGATCAAAAAATATGAAACAAAGCCGGTCTTCTTTATCATTTTTATTTCTTCAGCGAGACGCTGATGATACTGAACCGACAGCTTTTCAAAGTCAGGCGTATTCTTATTTTGCAAAACAGAAAGCCGCACCTCAAGCCCGTTGCGGGCCTCTGCTTCAAAATATTCCTCAATCGTTTTGCCGGGAGGCGGGGTAAAGGGCGGGAACTTATATTCATTGAAAACAATATCAAGATTACATTCTTCAGCAATGGCAACGGTATTTTTGAGCGCTTCGGGGGCATAGGAAAAAGCCTGCGCCATCTCCTCGGGTGACTTGAAATAAAATTGGTCTGTTGAAAAGCGCATGCGGTCGGCAGAATTTATAGTTTTGCCGGTTTGGATGCAAAGCAGTATCTCATGCGCTTTGGCATCCTGGGGGTTGAGGTAATGGCAGTCGTTTGTAGCGACAAGCGGAAGGTCAAGTTTACGAGAAATCACAAGCAAGCCCTGGTTAACTTTCTTCTGATCATCAATATGATTTTCCTGAAGCTCCAGATACAGCCGACCGTCGCAGAAGATGTTCCGGTATTCCTCGGCGACGGCAAGAGCCCGTGCCATATCATCGCTCACAAGCGCGTGGGGAATCTCTCCGTGAAGGCAGCTGGTGAGCGCGATAAGTCCTTCATGGTGTTTGGCCAAAAGTTCCTTGTCAACCCGGGGGCGGTAATAAAACCCTTCAAAGTATGCGGCGGTGATGAGTTTAAAAAGGTTCTGGTAGCCGGCTTTATTTTTTGCCAGCAACACCAGATGGTGGGACGCATCCTTGGCGTTGTGCGCGTCCTTCTCAAACCTGCTGCCCGGAGCAACATAAATCTCACATCCGATGATCGGCTTAATGCCGTGCTGGAGGGCATGTTCATAGAACTCAATAGCGCCGAACATATTGCCGTGATCCGTTATGGCAAGAGCAGGCATGCGAAATTCCTTTGCCCGCTTGAACAGATCATCCAGCCGCATTGCGCCGTCCAGGAGGCTGTACTGCGTGTGAACATGGAGATGAACAAATTCAGCATGTTTCATGATTATTGACAGCTTTCGTTAATATAAACGGTATCTTTCACCACGACATTTTTTATGACGTGAATAATTTTTATCATAAGCAGCGTTAATTATCCATCTCAAAGTTGACTATTTACCCCTTGACGCAACCTGGTCATTTACTTATACTTTAAGCGCTTAGTTTTTATTTTTATGATTTTTTGAAAATAAAATTAGAAACACGGATATCGAAGCACAAAACAAATACAAAATTCCGATACTCAATGATCAAAACAGCAGGCCATAAATTGTTTTTAGCCACAGAACTTCACAGATTTTCACAGAAAGAGATTTTTAACTTCAGTGTTATTCTGTGTTTTCTGTGGCCATAGATAAAAAAATAAAATGTATTTGGTTTCGGCTTATTGAGGTTAGGATGATGATAAAAAAAACAATTTATGTACTTGCCTTATTATTGCTTTGCGGTGAAGTTCACGCGCAAGATGAATTTAACCGGGAGCTTAAAGCCTATCCTTATAACCTCAGGGATTTAACGGTTGTCGGGTCGCCCCTGTCGGCGACAATACGGCCGAAAGACACGCTTCTTGATGTGGCCCGGCGCTATGATTTGAGCTACTACAATGAACTGGAGTTTTTATATCCGCATCTGGATGAATGGCTGCCGCCGAAAGATAAACCCATGGTGCTGCCCACTATGTGGGTGCTGCCGCCCACCAGACACCAGCAACTGTTAATAAATCTTCCTGAACAGCGGCTCTATTATTTTAATAAAAAAGAAGCTGCCGTGCAGACCTATCCGATCGGCATCGGCGATGAAGGATGGGAAACTCCGTTGGGAACTTTTCACATTACCGAAAAGCGTCCTAATCCGACGTGGTACATTCCGGCATCGCTGCAGGAGAAATACGGCATGAAAAGCATGCCGCCCGGACCTGATAATCCGATGGGCGATTTTGTCATGAAGTTTTCAGCGGGAGCCTACGGTATTCACGGCACTAATGTCCCCTGGGGCGTGGGCGGTCTGGTAAGCCATGGATGTATCCGCCTTTACCCGGAAGATATACGCATACTATACGCGCAGGTAAAAATCAGCACAAAGCTTGAAATCATATATGAGCCGATAAAATTTGGACAGCGCAACGGGCATATTTTTATGGAAGCGCATCCTGACATTTACCGGAGAATCCCTGACTACTGGAAATACGCGTGGGAAAAATTGAGACAGTATCCTCTTTCAGACAGCGTTGATCTCAAACGTTTTCAATTGGCGCTGTTGCTGCAAAACGGCATGGTCACAGACGTAACCAGACTTCAGGTAACGGATGGTTTCGGGCGGGAAATTATCAACCTCATGATGCAGTAAATAGCTGTAATTATATTCATTTTAAGACAGGTGGCGGGTTAAATTTATCCCCGGCTAAAATATTTGCTTTTTTACTAAAAATAGTTTGATAATTTTACTTGCTTTTTAAGAAAGCAGTGGCTATAATTCTTTAAAAATGACCGTAAAGAATTGGGCAACCCCTTAAAAAATCAGAACATTGCCTGAAGGAGGTGAGCGGAAAGGTAAACGATGCTAATCGTTAAAATAAAGAGTGTGCAGGTAGTATTAATAAACTTATTTTTAAAGGAGGAAAGAGTAATGAAAAAGGTTTTAGCGGCAATTTTTGTAATGGCATTCGCACTCAGCGTAACAGCATGCGCCTCCCTCAAGGATGTAAGACAATTAGAGGACCAGGCTAAGCAGACCCTGAGTAAATGTGAGGCTTCTGCAGCAAAAGCAGAAGACGCTGCAATGAAGGCTGAGAAGTCAGCTGCCCGGGCAGAAGAGATGGCAAACAAAGCCGAGGCAATGGCTGACAAGTGCGAGCAGATTTTTAAGAAAAGAATGAAAAAGTAAGCGAGTACAGTATGTACAATAAAAAAGGCCAGGTTGTTATCTGGCCTTTTTTATTTTATCAGGGGTTGACCGTCATTATTTTCTTGGCTATGGCCGGATATTTCGCTACAAAAATAAGCTCCTCCACAGTCAGGGGCTTTTGCGTGTGGACATTGGCAAAGCGTACCAAATCAAGTATTTCTCGCGCTTCACTTTCATTTTTAAATTCAATGTCTAATTTGCCAAAAACGTGCTGAAACCCTTTAATGCCCCCATACTCGCCGGTCGTAATCTTCCTGCCGGTCTCCAAAAATTCCAATTGTCCTCTGCCCAGATCTTCGCAGTCATAGAGCTCGTAATTACGACGGTCTTTCAATGCGCCGTCCGCGTGTATGCCTGACTCATGAGCAAAAGCATTATCACCGACACCGACTTGATACACCGGAATCGGCAAGCCGAAAGAATATGCGGAATACTTCGCCAGTTTATAGGACCTGGTAAGGTCGATGTTTTGCAAGGAAGATGAATAAACTTTTTCAAAACCGCTTGATTTCTGTATTGCAAGAATAACCGACAGCATGTCAGCATTACCGGCACGCTCACCGACGCCGTTAACCGTGGTATTAATATAGGCATCCTGTCCGCCGTCAAGACAGCCTTTAGCGCCCGCCACCGAGCACGCGACAGCCATGCCCAAATCATTGTGACAGTGAAGCTCGCAGGGAAGACGGGTCATTTCCGCCAGTTTTTTAATGCGACCATAAATGGTAAAGGGTTCATCGTAGCCAAGCGTATCGCAGTAACGTATGCGGTCCGCGCCATGTTCCCCTGCCTGCTGACAAAAATCGATTAAATAATTAATATCGGTACGGGATGCATCCTCCGCGTTAACTCCGACTGTTTCGAATCCCAGATCCTTGGCGCAGCGAAGGGCTTCAACCATCATGCGGGTTATATCAGAGCAGTCTTTTTTCCCGGCGAATTTGCCCTGTATCATCTGGTCCGAGGTTGAGAGGGAAATATTGATATGTTTAAGCCGGGGGACAAGCTGGCGGGCTTCCGTCACATCAACAACTGTTGCCCGTGTCCATCCTGAAAGCCGCATTGGTGCAAGTACCCCCATTTCCGCCAGTTCAATGTTCGCGTTAAGATAATTCAGTTCATGCCGGGTATTAGGGAAACCGATTTCTGCCTGAAAAACACCCATCTCGTTGAGCAACACATTAAGCAGTGATTTTTCCAGCTTGGCAAGTCCCAGGCGTGACGTTTGAACTCCGTCACGGTTTGTGACATCAAATATAAAAATTCTATTTTTACTCATACTATGCAGCCTCCCTCCATATGTTCAATAATCCGGTCCGCCATTTCCATAGTTCCCACATAGGAAGACGGGTTCAGATCGCGGGTAACATAACGGCCTTCTTTTACCACCGCTTCAACGGCGTTCTGCAAACGGTTCGCAGCCCCGGCTTCACTGATATAGCGGAGAAGCATGACGCCGGCCAGGATAAGGGCGCAGGGGTTCATGAGATTTTTCCCCTTATATTTTGGCGCTGAGCCATGGGCAGCTTCAAACATGGCGCAGTCTTTCCCGATATTGGCGCTCGGCGCCAGGCCCAGTCCACCGACCAGTGCCGCGCACAAATCAGAAATAATATCTCCATACAGATTGGGGGCCAGCAGTATGTCAAAGTTCTGCGGATTTGAGACCAGCTGAAAACACAGGTGGTCCACTAAAAAATGTTCACATGCTATGTGCGGGAATTGTTTTGCGAGGTCTTCAATTTCCCGGTGAAACAAGCCGTCAGTAAACTTCATGATATTGTCTTTTGTCACAAGGGTAATTTTTTTTCTGTTGTTTTCCTGTGCATATCTGAAAGCAAAATTCCCGATGCGCCGCGATGCCGTACGTGATATCGGCTTGAGAGTAATACCTGAGTCCGCAGGGATATCCCTGCGCAGGGTGGTTTTTACCAGGTTGATAATTTTAAGCGTTGCATCATCGCCTTCCTTGAATTCAATGCCGGCATATAAATCCTCAGTATTTTCGCGAATGATTACAAGATCAACATTTTCAACCGAACATCTGAATCCGGTAATGGTTTTACAGGGCCTGATGCAGGCAAAAAGATCAAAATGCTGGCGCAGCGCCACATTTACACTTCTATAACCGGTGCCAAGCGGAGTGGTTATAGGTCCTTTTAGAGAAATGCGATTTTTTTCTAAGGAGTCAAGCACCGCCTGAGGCAGCGGGGTCCCCTGTTGATTAAAAACATCCATCCCCGCATGTACTGTCTCCCATTGAATTTTCACTCCGGTAGCGTCGATGCATTTCTTGGCCGCTGCTGTTAATTCCGGTCCGGTCCCGTCACCGGGAATTAATGTTACTATATGGGCCATTTCAACTCCTTGATTAGGCGCTACAAACTAATATTCATGCGAAACAGAAAAATACCTATCTGTAACGCAGGAATACAGGTTTTCTGTTTTACCCCTCATGAGTTCTTGAGTTCCGGATAAAACCCTTTTTTATCTTTTTTCAGTTACTGTTTTAAAGCTGATTCCTGCTTGTCCGGATTAGACATTTGAAAAAGTTTAGCATAATTAAAATGGCAGGGCAATCTATATGCAATGTGGCGATAGTAAAAAGGCTCCCTGGAGGGGGCCAGGGAGCTTTTAACAGGGGGGGACTCGCAGTGCTTTTCAGTATGCAGGTTCCACTATCACATCCGCGCAATTGTTCCTTCCCAGGTGCTGACTTTTCCCTTCTTCACGTTCTTTAACCATCTCGTAGTGACCGCTTTCGACTCCGTATAGAACTGTACGCCATCTCTCCCCATGCAATGGAGATCTCCAAAAAAGGAGTTTTTATGACCGCAAAACGGAAAATAAGAAACCGGAACCGGAATACCAACATTAACCCCAACCATGCCGCCATCGGTTCTTAAAACGAACTCGCGCGCCCAGTGGCCGCTTTCAGTGAATATTGCAGACCCATTGGCGAATTTGTTGTTGTTCATCAGCATAATACCGTCTTCGAAATTCTTAACGCGCTTGATAAAAGTGACCGGACCGAACACTTCCTCTTTTCCGCAGGTCATATCTTCGGTAACAAAATCAAAAATAGTAGGACCGATAAAATGTCCATTTGCAAAACCCGGTACGGTTACCTGTCTGCCATCGAGTATCAGTTTAGCGCCTTCCTCAATTGCTTTGTTGATCCAGCCGAGGACAAACTGTTTATGCTCTTCGGAAACAACCGGCCCGAGTTTTGTTGCAGGATCATAGGAACAGCCGATTCTGATCTGCGATGCATAATTTTTAAGATACGAAACAAACTCGTCTGCCACGCATTCTTCCACGACAAGCACCGGCAGTGCCATGCAGCGCATTCCTGCGCAGCCGTAGCTGGAATTGATAATACGCTGTGCAGCAACATCAAGCTCTGCATCACGCAGTATCAGGGCATGATTTTTGGCCTCGGTAAGGCACTGGACGCGCTTGCCGTTTTTAGCTGCGGTGGAATAAATATGGAGACCAACAGAAGTTGAGCCGACAAAAGAAATCCCCCGGATATCGGGATGCTCAAGCAGCAAATCAGCCTCATTTCTACTGCAGGTAACCAAATTGACGACTCCCGGCGGCAGCCCCGCTTCAATAGCCAGCTCAAGGATTTTCATGGATGTCACAGGTGTAAGGCTTGCAGCTTTCAATACAAAGGTATTACCGCAGCTGATGCAAAAGGGGATCATCCAGCCCCAGGGAATCATAGCAGGGAAATTAAACGGCACAATGCCGGCAAACACGCCTATCGGCTCGCGATACAAAACCGTATCGTGGCCGGTTGATACATTCAATAGTGAGTCACCCTGCATGAGATAGGGCGTAGCACAGGCGCATTCGATCACCTCAATGGCTTTTATAACATCACCGCGCGCTTCATCAAGGGTTTTGCCAAGCTCTTTAGAAACGCTCAGCGAAAGCTCCTCGAGATGGTTATCCATAATGGCTTTCAGTTTAAACATGACAGCTATTCTTTGCTGAACAGGCGTATATCTCCATTTCTTAAATGCTTTTTTTGCAGCATCTACTGCTTCCAGAACTTCTTCTCTGGTGCAGCAGGGCGCTTCTGCCATTACCTCACCGGTGCTTGAATTGGTAATTGGCATATATTTAACGGTTTTTGAATGCTTCCATTCATTGTTTACACAGTATTGTAATTTGCGCACAGCGTTTGATTCTTCCTGAGTAATAAGTGCTGATACCGGCTCTTTTGACATTATGTGACTCCTTTGTTAGATGATTTTCCTTATTTCAAGTGTCAATTTGCATGCCAATCAGTAATAAAAAGACGGCTGTATAATAATTAAAGATTATACAGGAGGTTAGTGATAAATTACTTTTCAGGGGGAGCAGGGGTGTGTTTCTATTGCGGAACTAATAATCTTATATGTTCATAAAATGGTTCAATTCAAATATGAAACAGAAATGATTTACTCCCATTCGATTGTGCTGGGGGGTTTTGAGGAGATATCGTAAACGACCCGGTTAATGCCCTTAATCTCATTAATAATACGATTGGAAATCGTTCCCAGCAGCTCGTAAGGCACCTTAGCCCAGTCAGCAGTCATGGCATCAATGCTCTGTACCACCCGAACGGCAATAACTTTCTCATAGGTCCGCTCGTCACCCATGACGCCGACAGTCTGTATGGGGAGTATTACGGCAAATGCCTGCCACACCTGTTGATACCATCCTGATTTTTTAAACTCATCCAGTATGATTTCATCGGCGTCGCGCACCAGCCGCAGGTTTTCAGCTGTAATTTCTCCGATAATGCGGATGGCAAGTCCTGGTCCTGGAAAGGGGTGGCGATTAATGGCATCGTCAGGCAGGCCAAGTTCCTTGCCGAGTTCCCGCACTTCGTCCTTGAACAGCTCTCGAAACGGCTCAATAAGCTTTAGATTCATTTTATCAGGCAGGCCGCCGACATTGTGGTGGCTTTTTATGGTCGCTGACGGCCCCTTAAATGATACGCTCTCTATCACGTCCGGGTAAAGAGTCCCCTGCGCAAGAAAATCGACCTTGCCGAGTTTGCGCGCCTCTTCTTCAAAAACATAAATAAATTCATGCCCGATAATTTTCCTTTTTCTCTCCGGGTCAACGACACCCTTGAGGTTCTGCAGAAATCGCTGCGAAGCATCAATGGCAAGCAGGTTTACATTGAAGGACTTTGTGAGAAGCTCAGATACTTTTGTGAACTCATGCTTTCGCAGCAGCCCGTTATCAATGAAGATACAGGTGAGCTGCCGGCCGATGGCTTTCTCCAGAAGAACTGCGGCAACGGTAGAATCAACTCCGCCGCTGCACCCGCAAATTACTTTATTGTCTCCAACAATCCTGCGGATTTCCTTAACGGACTGTTGAACAAAGGATTTCATCGTCCAGACAGATGAGCATTTACAGATGCCGAACAAAAAATTATTGAGTATATCCTTTCCCCGGGGGGTATGCACTACTTCGGGGTGAAACTGCACGCCGAAAGCGTTGCGTTCTTTATTTCGCATTGCTGCAAAGGGCGAGTTAACGCTGTGGCCGATTATCTCATATCCAGGCGGGAGTTTCTTGATGCGGTCGCCGTGGCTCATCCATACCTGGATTTTATCATGTACAGAAAACCCGGCAAAAAGATCATCCGTTATGTCAACAATGAGCTCTGCTTTGCCGTATTCGCGCATGTGTGATGGTTCAACTTCGCCGTCAAGCAGGAACGTGGTTAGCTGCATTCCATAACAGATGCCGAGTATTGGGATGCCGAGCTGATACATGCCCGTATCTATACGCGGTGATTTTTGATCATAAACGCTTGAGGGGCTGCCGGACAGTATGATACCTTTCGGCTGCAGCTTTTTGATCTTTTCGAGGCTGATATTGAAAGGGTGAATCTCGGAATATACTTTGCTCTCGCGGACCCGCCGGGCAATAAGCTGGGTGTATTGCGATCCGAAATCAAGTATTATTATTTTTTCCTGTTCTATTTTCATAAAAGTTTTTAAAATCACCCCTCCCCAAAAAATGAGGAGGGGTGATTTATTATATGGTTATCCTTAGGGGGGATTAACCATTATTTTGCCGCTGACCTGCAGCCTCTGTAATGAGTATGAAAGTCAGGGCAAAAGATTATTCAACCTGATAGTTCGGCGCTTCCCTGGTAATTATTATGTTATGAACGTGGCTCTCTTTGAGGCCTGAACTGGTTATCTTGATAAAACATGCCTTCTCCCTCAGTTCCTTTATACTGCTGCATCCGACATACCCCATGCCGGAACGCAGGCCGCCGATAAGCTGATATATGTTTGAGGAAAGACTGCCGCGATAGGGAACCCGGCCTTCTATTCCTTCAGGTACCAGTTTTGACTGGTTTTCAACGTCACACTGAAAATACCGATCGCTGGATCCCTCCTTCATGGCTTCAATAGAACCCATGCCCCGGTATATTTTATAGGTACGGCCCTGAAAGAGTACAATTTCTCCCGGGCTTTCATCAGTGCCGGCAAACAGGCTGCCGATCATTACCGAATGTGCCCCCGCGGCGATTGCCTTGGTCACATCTCCGGAATATTTAATCCCGCCATCGGCAATAAGGGGAACACCGTGTTTGTCAGAAACCCTACGGCACTCCATTATAGCGGTAATCTGAGGCACGCCAACACCTGCCACAATCCGTGTCGTGCAGATGGAGCCGGGTCCCATCCCGACTTTTATGGCATCACAGCCGCACTGTATCAGGTCCTCTGCAGCCTCTGCCGTGGCAATGTTGCCGCCTATAAGTTCACAGTCCTTAAAATTCCCTTTCGTGTCACGAATAGCTTCCAGAACGGTTTTGGTGTGTCCATGGGCAGTGTCGATGGCAATGACATCAGCGCCGGCTTTTAGGACTGCCTCGGTGCGCGCCTCGCGGTCCGGTCCCACGCCGATGGCAGCGCCGACGCGCAGCCGGCCAAACGTGTCTTTGCTTGCCTGCGGATACTGGACCGTCTTTTCAATGTCTTTTACCGTGATGAGGCCTTTGAGGTTGTTATTATCATCAACCACCAGCAGTTTTTCTATGCGATTTTTATGCAGCAGCTTTTTGGCATCTTCCAGGCTGATGCCTGTTGGCGCCGTGACCAGCCCGTCTTTGGTCATCACTGATGAAATGGGTTTATCAAGTTTGGTTTCAAAACGCAGGTCCCGGTTGGTAAGGATGCCCACAAGTTTCTTTTTTTTCACAACCGGCAATCCCGAAATTCGGTACTGCTTCATGATTTCCAGCGCGGTATAAATTTTCTGCTCAGGATCAAGAGTGATTGGGTCTACGATCATACCGCTCTCTGATTTTTTTACTTTTTCAACCTCAAGGGCCTGTGCTTCGATGGAAAGATTCTTGTGAATAATACCAATGCCGCCTTCCCGGGCCATGGTAATAGCTGTCTGGGCTCTGGTTACGGTGTCCATTGCAGCACTGAGCAGGGGCATATTGAGTTTAATATTTCTGGTCAAAAGAGTTGAAACATCAGCATCCCGGGGAAGCACTGAGGATTTTGCGGGCACCAGAAGCACATCATCAAATGTGAGGCTCGTTTGTATATGATCGTTGCTCATTGAACGTACCGTGTATAGTATAAAAAATCCCCTTGCATTCAGGGGAGAAGATGTTGGGGGAGATGTAATGAATACTTATTTTGGATTGATAATGATTATACTAAACGGTACTGCATGTCAAGTATATAACCCGGCTTTTTCGAGAAGTATTCCTTCCAGAAGGCCGGCATCGCTCACAAACATCTCAGAAAAGCCAAAAAGTTCCATTAACGATAAAACTATTCTGCTGCCTGCCAGAATGACCACCTCTCGGCCGGTCTCAAGGCCGGGTATATTTCGCCTGATATTTGAAGGTATTGAAATAATTTCCTTATAAATGTGTTCAAGTGCAGTGCGGGCCAGCATGCAGCCGTTAATTTTTTCAATATCATATTGAGTCATCTTATAAGCCATTGCGGCAAGTGTTGTAACAGTCCCCGCCGTGCCTATAAAACGAAGATTGTTAATTCTTTTACTGATGATATTAGTATAGTTATTGCAAGTATTTGATAATATATAATTAATATGATTTGTTACATCAGATACCTGCTTAGGTGAGGGCGGGTCGCAATGGAAATACTTTTCTGACAGATGCACCACTCCAAGGGGAAGGCTTTCCATCAGTTCCACTGTTCCGCCATTGGTTAGAATTAGCTCAGTACTGCCGCCGCCAATATCAGCAATAAGAAAATATGCCTGGTTATCATGAAAAACTGACTCTACCCCGCGCAGAGATAATCCCGCCTCCTCTTTTCCGGAAAGAAGGCGCACGGCAACATTGATTTCACGGTAAATATGATCGAGAAAATCTTTGCCGTTTTGAGCCTCTCTTACGCATGAGGTAGCTACCGCAAAAATCTTTTGTGCTTTATAGTGCCGGGCGGTTTGTATAAAATTATGTATGCAGATTAAGGCTTTCTCCATAGGGTTTTTCTGAAGGCAGTTATTTTCTGTCATACCTTCTCCGAGACGAATAATAGCGCGGTCGCGGTAAACCGGAATAAGTTTACCCGAGCTATCGAAATCTGCTACCAGAAGACGAATGGTTTGCGTGCCGATATCTATTGAAGCGTAGCGGGGCATAGAATTATTTCATTTTATTAAACAGTTTGTTTAATTCATCCTTTGCTTTAAAGCCGAAATCTTTTATCTTTTCCGGGGTGCTGAGGGCATTGCCGGCCAGGGAGCCGACTTTTTTTGCAAGACTTTCAGCGATCTGCTGAATAATTTTTTCCCGCATTTTGACTTTTATCTTGTCAAAGTTTCCCCTAACCTGAAAATCAAATTCCAGGCTGCCATTGGTGGTTTCCAGCACTTTCATGAGCCCTGCTGCCGGCAGACCCAAAAAGGTTTTGCCCAGAAGGGTTTCATCCCTGCCGGTTAACTTGAGATTTTTTACCGAAACATGATGGGTGCTGTCCAGATAATCATCTTTGATGCTGATCTTTGACGTGACCCAGGCATTGCCATCCTGTATTTTTACCGCGGTGTCGGGATAAAAATAGTAATAATCAGAGAGGTCTATATTATCTATTTTGCTTTGAGCAGTAAGGGTGCTTTGTTTCTTAAAAAGCAGCCCTTCTCCGGTGCATTTCATAGGAGCTTTATGCTGTGAAGAGGTGAGCGCTGCGGTAATAGTAAAGGATGATTTAGCATCTTTTGTATTGGGGAAAACAATATCTTCTATTTCAATATTCAGTTCAGTTAAAACAATTGTCGGGTCCTGGCTGCGGGTTTTGTAATTATAAATCGTAAAAGTACCATCCTTGACCACAAGATTGTTGATGTGAAGAGTAAAGGGTTTGGAAGAATCATAAGGGGCAGCCGCAGGGGAGGATTCTTTTCCCGGCTGAACAGAAGAAGTAACGGTTTTTTCTAATGCATCAACGAGTTCGGGGTTATCAGTCTTTGATGAAAATATGTAGTCAGTATTAATCTTTTCATCACGGGTTATTATTACTGTAAACTCCGGTTTATTAATGGTGATGTTGTTAAATGGCAGATGATTTCTGAAGAAAGGTAGAATTTCAAAACTGCTTTGTAATGATGATGCCTTGAGCAGGTTCCCCTGCCCAAAGCCCTCCGGCTGCAGCAGCTCAACATCCTTTAATTCAATTAACCAGCGAAAGAAAGAAATATTGACTGACCCGACTTTAAGCCTGTTCTGAAATATGGGATAAACTCTTTGCTCAACGATTTTCTGGGCAATGGGATTTATATAGATGGGTATAATGGCGAGAATCGCTGCAAGGACAACTATTACAATAGCAATGAGTATGAATAGAATTTTAAGCCCCTTCATTTTCATATTCTCTGATCCCGTATTAAATTTGCCTATTGCCTATTTAAATTCTGCAATCCGCATTTACCTCTGTGCCTTATGCCTTTGTGCCTATTCTTTTTATAGCAAATTGAAAAAAATAAGCAATTATAGTTCATTGACTCTTATCAGGCCATTTGGTATATTTTCTTAACTTTTTATGCGATAGACGATAAAAGTTCAGGGTACAAAGAGGGCTGTATAATGTCTGAAAATCTTAAGAGGGGTATCAAGTATTAAATATAAAAAGACAAACCTCTATCAGCCGTTGTGTTGGTGGGGGTTTTTGTTCTATTGCTGTAACGACAAAAAAAGGAGACGAATTAATGCCGCAAAAAGAAGGTATTATTCCAAGCGAGTTGATAGCCAGTAAAATCTATATCATTCGCAGGTTAAAAGTTATGCTGGATAGAGATCTGGCACAACTTTATGGTGTGGAAACACGTGTTCTAAATCAGGCGGTCAAGCGGAATTCTGAAAGGTTTCCGGATGATTTTATGATAAAACTCAGCCGTGATGATGTAAAAAGGATATCACAATTTGTGACATCCTCTGATATAAAATATTCAAAAAGCGTTCATGCATTTACGCAGGAAGGCGTTCCATGCTTTCCAGTGTGCTTAATAGCAAACGCGCCATACAGGTAAACATCCAAATCATGCGGGTGTTTACCCGGCTTAGACAAATCCTGTTCAGCGATAAAGATCTCCGACGGGAACTGGAAGAATTAAAGCGGGTTACTGATGATAGGTTTCGTGTGGTTTTCGAGACACTGGACCAGTTGTTAAGTCATGAGGAAAGGCCCAAACGAAAAATAGGGTTTAAGGTCGAGGAAAAGCGGGCGGGATACCGGGCCGTAAAAAAACGTGCTGCGCACTGAGGTCATTGCGATGCACGAAAGCGCCGCGGCAATCTAATAAAAACATGTCCCTATTTTGATGACTTTTGAACAGCCGTGAGGGTATTGAGGAACTAAATGGCGAATAAAGAAGCCACAGCCCGTATCAAGATCAATAAACTGCTCGAGGCTGCAGGCTGGCGTTTCTTTTCACAGGGAAGCGCGCCCGCCAACATCCGCCTTGAGCCCAGCGTGACGATCAAGTCATCCGATCTTGAAGCACTTGGCGAGAATTTTGAGAAGACAAGCAAGGGCTTCATCGATTTCCTGCTTTTAGACACCAAAGGCTTCCCGCTCATCGTCCTTGAGGCTAAATCGGAGGACAAGAACCCGCTCGTCGGCAAAGAGCAAGCCCGCAAATACGCCAAGTCCCAGAACTGCCGGTTCGTCATCCTCTCCAACGGCAACCTGCACTACTTCTGGGACCTGGAGCGCGGTAACCCCTACCTCATTACGTCGTTCCCGACGCCGGATTCGGTGATTGGCTATCAGAAAGTTAAACCCAACCCGCAGCGCCTCATCGAGGATCAAGTCGATGACGATTACATCGTCCTCACTCAACGCCCAAACTATCAATCCGATGCGGCGTGGCGCAGAGAAATCGAGCGTCCGGGCTACATACAGGCCAACAAGCTGCGTTTCCTGTGGCCCTATCAGTTGAAGGCCATTCACGCCCTGCAACGGGTTATTAAGGAAGGCAAAGACCGCTTTCTCTTTGAGATGGCCACCGGTACCGGAAAGACACTTACCGCTGCTGCTGTCATCAAACTGTTCCTGCGTTCCGGCAATGCCCGGCGTGTGCTGTTTCTGGTAGATCGCATCGAACTTGAGGACCAGGCCAGAAAGGCCTTTGCCGCTTTGCTTTCTGCCGACTTTCAGACGGTTATTTATAAGGAGAACCGGGACGACTGGCGTCGTGCGGAAATAGTCGTCACCACCGTTCAGTCCCTTTTGTTCAACAACAAATACCAGAGGCTTTTCTCACCAACTGATTTTGATCTTGTCATATCCGACGAAGCCCACCGTTCCATAGGCGGCAATGCCCGCGCAGTATTCGACTATTTTATCGGTTGCAAGCTCGGCCTTACTGCTACGCCCCGTGACTATTTGAAGCGGTTTGATCACGACAGCCCAACTGTCCGCGACCCACGCGAGGCTGAGCGCCGCTTACTGCTTGACACCTATCGCACCTTTGGCTGTGAGAACAGCCAGCCGACTTATCGCTACTCTCTTCTGGACGGCGTTAAGGAAGGCTTTCTGATCAATCCCACGGTGGTGGATGCCCGCACCGAGATCACCACTGAACTGCTCTCCGAAGAGGGCTTCGTTGTCTCATTCAGCGATGATACCGGCGAAGACCAGCAGGAGGCATTTAAACAGCGGGAGTTCGAGCGGCGATTTTTTGCCAAGGCTACCAATGAACTCTTCTGCAAGACCTTTCTGGAAAACGCCCTGCGCGATCCGGTTAGTGGAGAGATCGGCAAGTCCATCATCTTTGCGGTCAGCCAGAATCACGCCGCCAAGCTGGCACAGATCCTCAACCTGATGGCCGACCGCATGTTCCCCGGCAAATACCAGTCCGACTTCGCTGTGCAGGTCACCTCGCAGATACCCGATGCCCAGCAGTTCACCGTAAACTTCAGCAACAACAACCTGCTTGGCTCAGGTAATTTTATATCCGCTTATAAAACCAGTAAAGCGCGGGTTTGCATAACAGTCGGCATGATGACAACTGGTTACGATTGCACCGACATCCTTAACCTCGGTCTGTTCCGGCCTATTTTTTCGCCCACTGACTTCATCCAGATTAAGGGACGCGGCACCCGAAAGCACAACTTCCTCGAACAGCTTTTCGACGACAGCATAAAGGATAGCGTCTTGCAACCGCAGAAGTCCTCCTTCAAGCTTTTCGACTTCTTCGCCAACTGTGAATACTTTGAGGATGAGTTTAACTACGATGAAGTACTGAAGCTCCCCCGGCCCACAAGCAGAGGAGCTGTCACCGGTGGCAAAACAGGCCAGGTGGTGCGTGGTGGCGCCTACGTGCACCCCGGCGAGGACATCATCTCCACAATCAAGATAGCAGAGGTTGGCAGCGAGGGAATGAAGATCGACCGCATGTTTTTCGATAAGTTTGGGGATACGGTGCGCGAGAATGAAACCATCGCGAAGGCTATTGAGACTGGTCAGTGGGACCGCGTCATCGACTACGTGAACCGCGAGGTCTTCGCCAAACCCGAGGAGTACTATACCCTCGACAAGTTGCGTAAAGCCGCCGCCGTGGATAGGCGTTTGACCCTACGAGAGATCCTTGAAAAAATATTCGGCCTCATCCCGCGCTTCAAGTCAAAGGACGAACTGCTTGAAGAAGAGTTTGCCAAGTTCGTCGTTGATGCCAAGCCTGAAGAGGCAGCGGCCATCCCGGCAATCAAGACCTACTTCAAAGCCTATGTCACCAGCGACCAGGTACGCCACATAATCGAGAACAAGCATTTCACCGACCTGGCCACTAATCCTGTCTTCTCATCACGGGACTTCCGCGCTGTGCCGGAAAAGTATCGAACACTCATCCCTGAATACGTCAAGGACTATGTTTCGCTAAACCAGTTTACAGCATGATTATGAGCACAGAACCACTCATACCGAAACATGGCGGCTACCGTAAGCTGAAAAGCTTCCAGGTTGCGCAGTTAATTTATGATATAACGATCCGCTTTTGCGACCGCTACATCGAAAAGCGTAGCCGCACTCACGACCAGATGGTGCAGGCTGCGCGGTCAGGAGTGCAGAACATTGCAGAAGGGAGCCAGGCTTCGGGAACCTCGAAAAAAACCGAACTCAAACTCACCAACGTGGCGCGGGCCAGCCTGGAAGAGCTGCGGCTTGACTACGAGGATTTCTTGCGCCAGCGCAGCCTGACAATCTGGGAGCGTAACGATCCTCGCAGGCAGGAACTTATAGACCGCAGATGCGCCACCGCTGACGATGTGGCAGGCTGGGTGCGGGAAGAGCACAACAGTGGACAGCATGGACAAAGTAGACCCAGTGGACAAAGGCTGTCAACATCGTCCACAAAGTCCACTCCGTCCACTTTTCCCGAGCTTGCTGCTAACGCAGCATTGGTGCTGCTGGCAGTGGCCTGCAGCCTGCTTGACCGCCAGCTTGCAGCTCAGGCTAAGGCGTTTGAAACCGAGGGCGGCTTTACCGAGAGGCTCTACCGCGTGCGCTCAGAAAAGCGTACATTTCGTCCATCGTCTACCTTGTCCATCAAGTCCACCCCGTCCACAAAGAAGTGAGGTTTCATGCTCGACACTGACACCAAACGCCGCATCGACACCGCCCGCGACATTCTCGTCGGTAAAGTACCGGACCCCAAAAGCCAGGTCGAGCAGATCACCATTGCCCTGATCTACAAGTTCATGGATGACATGGATGCTGAAAGCGAGGAGTTTGGCGGAAAACGAAAGTTTTTTGCAAAAGAGTTCGCCCGCTACGGCTGGGCAAAACTCATGCGCTCCGGCCTTGGCGGACATGAAACTTTGAACCTGTATGCTGAAGCCATAACCAGGATGCCGGAGAACCCCGGCATACCACTGCTCTTCCGTGATATTTTCAAGAACGCATATTTGCCTTACCGCGACCCGGAAACTCTGAAGATGTTCCTCAAGGTCATTGATGAGTTCAATTATGACCACAGCGAACGGCTTGGAGATGCCTTCGAGTATCTGCTATCTGTGCTTGGCTCTCAGGGTGACGCCGGGCAGTTCCGCACTCCTCGCCACATAATTGATTTTATCGTTGAGGTGATTGAACCGAAGAAAAACGAGACGGTGCTCGATCCGGCCTGCGGCACCGCAGGATTTCTGATCTCTTCCTACAAGCACATCCTGAAAGCCAATACAGACAAAAAGGGCAACAGCACCCTGACGCCCGACGACAAGGGCCGCCTCGCGAACAACTTCAAGGGCTACGACATATCGCCCGATATGGTGCGCCTGTCGCTGGTGAACCTGTATTTGCACGGCTTCGCTGACCCGCATATCTACGAATACGATACTCTTGCCAGCCAGGACCGCTGGAACGATTACGCTGATGTCATCCTTGCCAATCCGCCCTTTATGTCGCCGAAGGGCGGTATTAAGCCGCACAACCGCTTCTCGGTGCAGAGCAAACGCAGCGAAGTGCTGTTTGTGGACTACATGGCCGAGCACCTCACACCCAACGGCCGCGCCGGAATCATCGTGCCCGAAGGCATCATTTTCCAGAGCCAGACCGCCTATAAACAACTTCGCAAGATGCTGGTAGAAGGGTACCTTGTCGCGGTGGTCTCGCTGCCGGCAGGGGTGTTCAATCCTTATTCCGGCGTTAAGACCTCTATCCTTATTCTCGACAAGTCGCTGGCGAAGAAGAGCAGCAACATTGCCTTCTACAAGGTTGAGAACGACGGCTTCGGCCTTGGCGCACAGCGCCGCGAAATTGACAAGAACGACCTCCCTGCTGCGGCCGACTTTCTGAAATCATATCTCCAGCCTGCCCGCCATAGATCGAAGAGCGACGGAGGGTCCACGCCGTCCGCCCTCATTGTGCCAAAGGAGAAGATCGCCACAAACGGCGAGTACAACCTGAGCGGAGAGCGATATCGGGAGGGAAACGTCAGTATGTCGACTTTCCCCTCGATGGAACTTGGCGAGATTTGCGAGTTAGTGCGCGGTGTTGTGTTCGCAAAAGAGGACGAAGTTTTGAAAGGCGGCGTAAAAGTGCTTCGGGCCAACAACATCAATAAGGATCGCGCAGAGCTTAACTTGGACGACGTTAAAGAGGTATTGCCGAAAATTGATTTCTCGGACGAGAAAAAGCTAAAGCGGGACGACATATTCATCTGCTTAGCAAGTGGAAGCAAAGACCACATTGGCAAGGTCGCTCTCATCAAAGAAGACACTGATTTCTACTTTGGCGGATTTATGGGAGCAATCCGTGTCAAAATAGGACGAGTTCATGCGAGCTACTTGCTGAAGCAGTTGACAACTGGTCATTTCAATGACTTTCTGAGGGAGCAGATTGCCGGGGCAAACATCAACAATCTCAGCGCGGGGCTTCTCTACAGATTCAAAATACCCTTGCCGCGATTGGAGGTGCAGAAGGAGATCGTGGCGGAGATCGAGGGCTACCAGAAAGTCATAAACGGTGCCCGCGCCGTCCTCGACAACTACCGCCCTTACATCCCCATCCACCCCGACTGGCCGATTATTGAACTTGGTGAAGTCTGCAAAATCAAAGGTGGTTATGCGTTCAAAAGCTCTGATTTTGTGGAAAAAGGTATTCAATTAATCCGAATGGGAAATGTAAAGAGAATGTTCTTTGACCATCAGAACTCTCCTGTTTTTTTGCCAAATTCGTTCAAGAATGACTACAGGAGCTATGTCTTAGAAAAGGGTGACATCTTGATTTCCATGACTGGAACGATAGGTAAAGAAGACTATGGCAATGTTTGTATGATCGACATTGAAGGGGATTTCCTGTTGAACCAACGTGTAGGCAAATTCGAAATCGACAATTCAAAACTTAACCCGAGCTTTATTTACTATTTTGCACAATCAGCACAGTTCAGAAGCTCCCTCTTCTCAAATTCTAGTGGGGGTGTACGACAAGCCAACATCAGCAACAAGGGAATTGAAGAAGTCAAGATTCCTCTTCCCTCTCTTGCCACGCAGCAACAAATAGTCATTGAGGTCGAAGTCGAGCAGGCGCTGGTAGCCGCCAACCGTGAACTGATTGCCCGCTTTGAGAAAAAGATTCAAAACACTCTCGCCCGCGTCTGGGGTGAAGACGAAAAATAGTGAGATAGAAAATGCCTTTAAAATCCTACGAGCACTGCTGCTCATCGTGCATTGCCTTGGCAAACCTCGGGAAAATTGAGGGGGTGATACCCATCCTGCACGGTCCGCAGGCCTGCGCCTTCGGCAATCAGATCGGCTCCATGTTCTGCCGGCCGTCCCGGCTGCTGACCATTGGCACCACAATTAAAAAGAGTGAAGTCATTTTTGGCGGTGAAGATAAGCTCAAAGAACAGATTGTTAATGTCTATAAACAATACAAGCCCAAAATTATCGTGATAATTAACACCTGTGTTCCGCAGCTCATAGGCGAAGATTTAAAGGGAGTAATCATCGAGCTGAAGGAAGAGCTGCCGGAGCTGAAGGTGACCTATTGTGAGACCGGATTCAATCAGCCAAAATCTACACCACTGGGAAATGACGTATCATGGCGGGCGATTATTGACGTGTTGGAGCCCAGGGATATGATCAAGGGCTCAGTGGGAATACTGGGGAGGGCAGGGCAGGATGCGGACAGCATGGGCTGTCTGACGTCTCTGTTACGGGAAGCGGGTATTACCACCTTTGCTTTTCCTGCCGGGCACCTTGAAGAAATGGAAAAGATTGTCCAGGCTGAGTATCTGTTCCCCATTCATTTAGTCCCCTATCTGACCAGCAAACGGATTAATGAACGGTTTGGTTCAAAGACCGTGTATGTTGAACTGCCGGCTGGCATTGCGGGAACTTCCAATTTTCTGCGCGGGGTTGCGGACCAGGTGGGCAGCAAAAAGCTCATTGAAATTGCAGACCGTGAAGAGAGAAAAGCACGGCCTCGGTTAGAGAAAATAAGGGAGCAGTTTAAAAAGAGGCCGACACGGGCATTGCTTGTTACCGGTCCGGCCAATGAGACATCGATTGGCAAAATACTGGCTGAGTTTGGCGCTGAAGTTATCATTGTTCCCTCCATGCGCACTGCGTTTGCCCGGCAGGAACAGGAACTGCTGAAGAAGCGCTATGCATCTGCGATTACCTTCCATGAAACTGATTTCAACAAAGTTTCAGACCTTGTTGAGCTCTATAAGCCTGATATTGTTTTTGGTGATTTCCAGGCACGCGTTGAAATTATCCGCAAACTCATCCCCTGCCTCATTAATGAGAGCTATCTCAATGAATACGGGTTTGATTATGCCCTGGATTTTGGAGAGAATTTCTTTGAAAACGTAAAGCAGCCGGTTTTTAATGAATGGAAGGAAATAATGGGTCAATACACATGATAAAATCTGGAACTCAGGAATTCAAAAATTACAGCCTAATCAAATTAATCTGGAACTCAGGAACTCATAAATATTTTTAAACCCTGTAGCCTGGTTTTGATTTGGAGATGACATGACGGTACAATCAAAAAAAGATCGAATTAAAGAAGAGGCTGCTCAGCAGCATAAAATAAAGGTAAAAGAGATACATAAACCATCTTCTTTTGAAGGTGCTTTGTGGGCCGCGCAGGGGATAACAGATGCCCGGGTGATCTATCATGCACCGCCCGGCTGTTATCTTATGCAGCACATGAACTCCATCTGCAATGAATGGCACCCTGAGATGTACAGCACGCTCATATCGTATGCTGAAGTCATGCAGGGCACCGGAACAAAGCTTGAGGAGGTGCTGGGAAAAGCTGCTGCTGAAAAACCGCAGGCAATTATTATAATAACCTCGCCGGTGGTTGAAATAACCGGTGATGACGTTGAGGGAGCAGCTGCGGCAGTTGGATTTGATAAAACAGTAATAGTACGACCACCTTTGGGCGGAACGCTTGCTGATGGAAAAGAAAAAACCTTTATAGCGCTGACCGGACTAATGAAGACAGACGGGGAAAAGCGGAAAAAGTCCGTCAATTTAATAGGGCCGACCTATAACACCTTCAACTGGCGAGCTGATGTCTTTGAACTAAAAAGAATGCTCTCTGCCGCCGGCATTTATGTCAATGCAGTCTTGACAGCTGACTGCACGGTTGATGAAATTGTTAATGCGCCACGGGCCGAGCTTAATATATGCATGTATCCCTATGATTGCGGGTTGAAACTTGCCAGAAAAATGCAGGAGCAGTTCAGCATCCCGTATACTGCAGGCCATATTCCCATTGGTTTCAGAGAAGCTGCTGCCTGGCTTGAGGAAATCACCAGGTTCTTTACTGTTGACGCAAAAAACTATATTGCCCGTGAAATAACGAGCGCCCGGGACTTTGTAACCACGCTTTTAGTAACCAACACTTTTTTTGAGGCAAGTGCCGCTCTCTCAACTGACAACTGTGACACCTACAGTGTCGGTATCAGCAGCTTCCTGCACCGGGAATTAGGTATGGATATCTGCATGGCATCGGTCGCAACTGAAGCTGCTGCGGAAAAAGTCTCCCCGGTCTGCTCAACCGTGCTCATAAATCCCAGCATAGATGAGAAAAAGGCTGCATATTTAGACAAATCACCAACCATCATCCTGGGCAATTACTATGACCTCAAGCTTGTCACTGACCTTGGATTTAAGAACTTCCTGTTTGCTGATATCCCGCTGATTGGCTATATCTTTTCAGAAACAACGCCCTTCATGGGGTTCCTGGGCGCACAGCATTTGGTCCAGGAAGTGGGGAATGAAATTTATACCAAGATATTTATTGAAACAAAGGGAGAAATGGAGGGCTTGATATCAGCAGGGGAGGTGCCCTGGGAGCTCGAAGCGGAACGGGCTCTGGGAAGGATAGCGGAATTGCTGCCGCATTTTATCCGCTCAATTGCGTTGAAGAAGATTCATCAGGTGGCGGATGATATGGCTGTGCAGAGAAAATCAAGTGTCACAGTGGACATGCTGCGGGAAGTTTCTTTGAAATATACGCCGACCCGGTTTAAGTCAAAATACTCAAATATATTTTCCAGTATTAAAGAAGAGGCGGTTGACGATGAACCATTCGAGCAGCCGGTATTTACCATGGATTGGGAGCAGGATGCAAAAGATATGCTCGAGATGGTGCCTGATGATTTTCTTCTCAAAGCAGTTGAGGGAACAGAAAATTATGCACGGAAAAATAACTATTTCCGGATAACAGCAGCGATTGTTGAGGAGTATCGGGATAAGCTCGGATTTTAAACGTATGACAGCTAAAAGAACTGAAACAAAAACCGGAATCATCATGATAGGCCATGGTGAGCCGGAGATATTTGAAAAAGAGGCCTGGACCAAAGTGCTCGCAGCAAATGCTGTTTGTCTTTGCCAGAGCCTTTGCTTGCACCGCCCGTAACTGCTCTCACCAAAAGCCTAAAGATACAAATGTGAGAGCAAAATTCTCAGATTTATATAGGTAAGAATCTCAGATTTGAATAGGTAAGAATCTACGCATCCCTTTCGGATGCCGGGAAACAGGCCAGGATTATCTGAGGTATGAGATTTCTTCCGGCAGCGGCACACTCCTGCCCATGGTATCCTCACCGTAATTGACTTCAGCAAGAATTTTCAGGTCATGGAGGGTTTTTTTATCCCCGCGGAACTCAACTGCGGTGATACCTTCCTTTTTGATAATTCCCGCCGCCCACATCATGTCTATAACACTCGCAGCGTCAAACTCTTTATTGTTTACCACCAGGGTCGTTTTTGTGCCGTAGTTGTTTACAACTTTCGCCACAAGGGTTGAAGGCCGCAGATGAAACCCGAGTCCCTGCGGAACGTTCAGGGTAATTGAATCAACAATGGTATAGTGTGCAACAATAGATTCAGCCAGTGACTGGGCGCTTTTTATAAACTGGGCATAATAATATAGGGCGAAATTAATAATGCTGTCGAGCACTTCCTTTCTGCTGACGATTTTTTCAATACGCTTCATGGTGCTCTCAGCCCGCACTTTGGTTTCATGCCGTTCAACAAAATGGCAGAGCCCCTGAGCAATCTCAAGAAAGTGCAGAGAAATGGATATATGGCCGCGCAAACTTTTTAGCATTTCGTCTTTCAATTCCATAGGTGTTTTGTGGATGTAGGTATCATACATTGACTGCAGACTGTGCATTTTAGATTCTGCATGACGCAGGTTGTCTTCATTTATTTTTCCTGGTATGAGTTTATCAATATTTTTATCAGTAACTTTTTTATCAAACATCAGGTGTTCAGAAGCTTTTATCACCGTTAAAAATTCAGTAGCTACTCGGGTAATATTTTCATTAATTTCATGCACCGTTTCCTGGTCAATGGTGTGGGGAAGGATTTTAACCACCAGATTTTCTTCCACATCATCTCCCGTAAGCATGCATGAGGGGCTCTCAAGTGATAATAGTTCAGCCTCCTTTTTTAGACTTGCAAAGAGAGACATTATGGAGTCATTGAAAAACTGCAATATTTTCTGGGCATCCGTGATAAAAGACTGCTCATACTGATTATTCAGGCGGTACAGATTAACACGGCGCAAAATGTGACTGGTTATATAGGCTACGCTGGCAAAGTTGCGGATAGATGCGACAAGCTCACCGAAATAGACCCAGGTTTTGTTGTTGCGCGCGCCATGGTCATCGAGAAGATCTTCCAGATCAGTTGATTCCTTGAGCAGTATCCCATACATTTTTTTATTCAACTTATGGGTATTGTCAAGCAGGCAAGTGGCCAGAATAAGCATTTTTCGGGCCGCCTTTTGCGCAATGCCCAGGAACTCTTCTTCTTTTATTATTTCAAGCAGAGATTCAATGCCCGTATTTGTATCACCGCTGCTATTGACCATGGGGATCCTCATAATTGTCAGATTCAGGGACCGTTAAAAAGTGAAATGGCCAGGGAATAAGGATTGCATTAAGCTCAAGGGCGGCATCAGCCGCAGGGTTGATATTCTTTTTGTTCACTGACAGATAGCCGGGCGCTCCAATAGTAATGTCGGTCCTGCAGGCAGGCAGTTCAAGTGAATAAAAACCGTTTGCATCGGTTTCAACATGCGCGCCGTAGCTGGTGCTTACAGAAACAGAGCGAATTGGTTTATTGGTAAGAAATACACGAACTGCCCCGTGAATAGTGCCGGTTGCAGAAGCTTCCATAAAGATGTCCTGATCTGCGGCGTCGAATCCGGATACCACAACATAAGCTTTTTCTGCGGAGAGATAACAGGGATGTGTAACCGTGATTGTGTAATTACCGGGCTTTATATCAGAAAACATATAGCTGCCATCGGATGAGCTTGTGCAGGAAACACCGGGAACTTCTTGCAGGGTTACGATGGCACCGTTAATACCGTATCCCAGCCGGTTGTCCCGGATGGTTCCTGAAATTCCTCCAAGCGGAGTCATAGTAAAATTGCGTGTGGTAACAATTCCCTTGCTCACCGTAACCGGAATCAGCACCGGCAGGTAACCACCTTGAGAAGTATAAAGGGTGGTGGTACAGATGCTGGTGTACAACGTATACGTTCCATCTTTGCTGCTGGAACTGATAGCTCCGGTGTCCCCCTCTATACGAACGCCTGCTATGGGTTCACCAGTTTCACTGCTGGTTATTGAGCCATGAACAAGTCCGAAGCCATTGATCGTAGGGGAAAGAGAGAAATCACAGGTTTTAGTTGCATAAGGACCAAGTAAAAAAGTCTGGCTGGCGAATTGATAGCCGTCAGCGCTCACGATTATAGTAGAAAGGCCAAGCGGGGTATCTATGGAATAGAAACCGTCCGTACTGGTGGCGATTTCCCCGGCATTGGAAATAATAATGGCGTTATTTATACGAATGCCGGTACAAGCATCTTTTATAATGCCTTTTACTGCTGTCTGAGAAGAAGGAGCCGGATTAAGATCAATACTGGTGTTGGTTGTAATATAAGGATATACTGGATAATTCTTTAACTGCTTACTGGAAAATCCGTCTGCGAAAACCATTAGGTTGGCAGACCCCGACGGGGATGGCAACCTGAAACTGCCGTCTCTGCCGCTTGAAACGGTTGCGCCGCCAAGGTCTGTTGTGATCAGGGCGCCCTGAATACCTTCTCCGTCGGAAGAGCGAATGATATAACCCTCAACATAGCCGAGCGGGGTGGAAGCCGGTGTAATGCCGATATTTACCAGGGCAATGTTTCCGGGAGTTGCGGGTATGCCTGATAAAAGGTTTGCATTGGAAGCGGGGGCAGTTGCGACTATGGTGTAGATGCTGGGAGGAACGCGTAAAACATACGCCCCATTGGAAGCAGCGGTTGAAACACCATTAGCGGTATAAATCGTCGCACCGGTTACCAGCAGGCTGTTGAAGGTATTAAAAACCGTGCCTTTGATAAACGAGGGCTGAATAGCGTGTGCCGGAAAGGCTGAAACAAGCAGAAGGGCGAAGGGTAACAGTATGCGTAAAAACGCGGAAATAAAAGCTGCCAGCCTGCAGGCTACTGGCGAGGTATTGCTATTTTTCAACAAATATTTTGTGTCCGCTAAAAGGCAGAATATCCCCTGCTTTGAGATTGTATTTTCTAATAAGTTCATTATCAAGAGGTACTTTTTCCCCGCTGACGGTGATGTAATATTGACGCAACGGTATTATCTTCGCTTTAGGAGCGATCTTTTTTGCTGATTTTGGTTTTGCTATGACCTGTTTTTTGGCAGGTTTCTTTTTCGTCGTAGTTCTGGTTACCGCGGTAGTTTTTCGTTGCCGACGGGTGCTGGGCTTGCGCTGCTTTCCGGTGCGCTGTGAGGTTAAAGGCTTAGGCTTTTTTGCTTTCATCAGCTGGTTTTTGTTTTAATCTTTTAAGCAGATTGATCTGTTTGTGTGTTATCTCATATTCTTCTAATTTATGCTGCACATCAGGCAAACGGCCTGAAATATCCTTAATGTATTTATCCTGTGCTGCCGGATCCATACGCTCAATTAAGCGTTTATCCCTGATGTCCATAGATTCTCAGCCCTCTCGAAATTATCCATTTTGAATATAGTAAAATAATAATCTTCAGCTTAAGAATTAAGGGGGGACTCTAAAAATAAAATTTTCTACGCGCTCAGTAAATGTACGGTATTGTTTTTTTTTCGCTGTTCAGCGTAAATCCAATTATTAGAGGTACCCTTAATTAGTTTTTATCAAAGTGTCACGTATCTGCAGAATCTCTCCCTTAATTTCCCTTATTACCTCCAGGTATTTCTGCGGTACAAAACCAAGCGGGAGCTGTTTTTCTTTTTCCTGCAGGGAAGTATCCTTCAGTTTTAACTTTGCTCCGGCAATCGTAAACTTATCCTCATAAAGCATCTTCTTTATTTTTAAGATAGATTCGACATCTTTTTTGCGGTACAGGCGCTGATTCGATTTTGTCCGGTAAGGCTTTACGAGCTTGAATTCTGATTCCCAGTAGCGAAGGATATACGGCTCTACACCGGTAATTTGACTGACCTCACCGATCTTAAAATAAAGTTTATCGGGAATTGTTGGCGCCATGCAGCAACTGATCCTCAGACTTATAAGTTTTGCTTCATATTCTTATAAATACACATTGTCCCAAGGTTGTTGGATTACTGAATAGCCACAATTTCACAGGTTAAGTTACCAGTGAGAGGCAGCAGTTTTTCCCAGAGTTTGTTCCAATCATAGCCGGGAAACAACTTGTG
>Ga0172368_10000260_pt1 | contig 75377 bp, 59 predicted proteins | sample Lak11m_FD_114540 | JGI IMG/M metagenome (GOLD analysis project Ga0172368, IMG submission 114540) | Freshwater microbial communities from Kabuno Bay, South-Kivu, Congo - kab_022012_11m | ecosystem: Environmental > Aquatic > Freshwater > Lake | place: Democratic Republic of the Congo: South-Kivu...
AATGAAGTAAGCAGCAGAAGCAATAATTTGAAATATTTCTGTCCGGTCATGAACAAATCAAGGTTCCCACGGAACTGTCCGACAAAAAATCCCATTAAAGGATAGATGACCCATGGGAAGTATGGGAAATAAGACCAGTAACATTTGCCCGCGAAAAATGCTGATAAATACGTACTAATTTCACCTTCAACACAGTTTGTGTTTTCAATAGCAGACGCCGCATAGAATACTGGAAGGATTAAAAACGGAATTAACATTCGGATGCCCCGGGGAAAATAGCGCAGAACTCCAATTGTGATTAGAGAGAATCCTGCAAGCGGGAGGATATCTGCGCCAAAGATATACGAATAGGGATCCAGCAAAATCTGTCCGGATGAAATCTTTATCAATAGATGAAAATTGAGGGCAATGTTTAGCAGAATTCCTCCTACAATCAACAATAAACCTCGTCTGAAAAAATATCCTGACGGGCGTTTTGATCTCCCGGCATAAAAGCCCATTACCATCATAAATAGGGGTGCTGCCGGAGGACCGCCAAGAAATAACGAGATCATGCCGCCGTAGGTGTATTCAAATCCATTGTAAAGAAATAATTCAGCTATGTGTACCTGAATCATAAAAATTACGGCAATTCCTTTCAGGAAATCAGGAAGCAGATCCCTGTCCCCGGCTTTATAAACAAAAGCATCAGTGAAAATCTTATAAAGATTTGTCAGCTTCGGTTTCATCTTTTTTTTCCAACCAGTAATAAATAACAGGCAATACCAATAAAGTCAAAAGTGTTGCTGTAATTAGCCCGCCAATAACCACTGAGGCTAATGGACGCTGCACTTCGGAACCGGGACCGGTATTAAAAGCCATTGGAATAAAACCGAGACTCGCAACCAACGCAGTCATAAGAACTGGTCTGAGCCTGTTAGCAGCTCCGGTAATAACAGTCTCCTTCAGATCTGTACCGCTTTTTCTTAATTCATTAAGATGAGCAATTAAAACGATACCATTCAGAACAGCAACACCAAAGAGCGCCACAAAACCAATGCTTGCAGAAACAGATAAGTAAAGATCTCTGAACCACAGTATAAAAATTCCTCCTGAGAGCGCGAAGGGCAGATTCAGCAGAATCATAAGAGCATACCTCATCTGGCCAAACATTATGTACATCAGGCCTACAATTATGAATAGTGAAATCGGAACAACAATAAGCAGATGCTGCATAGCCCTTTGCTGGTTTTCGAATGCTCCTCCATATTCCAGAAAGTATCCTGCAGGAATTTTAATATTTTTATCAATTACATTCTTTAACTCAGAGACATAAGTACCAATATCAATTCCTTCCAGATTCATTCCAAGAATAACTCTTCGCCAGCCATTATCCCGCTGAATCTCACGCGCACCTTCCAAAGCAACAATTCTTGCAACCCTTTTTAGAGGAATAAAATCTCCGCTTGGCAAATGGACAGGCATTTCCATAATTTTCTCAAAATCGTTCCTGATATCCTCTGGAAATCTTACCTGGATTTCGAATCTTTTTTGCCCTTCATAGACCTGCGAAGCTGTTTGTCCGCCAATTCCTGCCTCAATCACCGTCTGCACATCGTCAACATTTAAGCCGAACACAGCGACTTCTTTACGATCTATTTCAATTGTGAGGTAAGGCTGACCAATTGGCTGCTCCAGGAATAGATTATCTGTACCAGGTAATTTCCCGGCTAATTCACCAATCTTTTTCCCCAGATCATTTAAAGTTTCCAACTCTTCGCCATAAATTTTTACTGCGACATCACTATTTACTCCGCTGGTAAGTTCATCGACTCGCATTGCAATCGGCTGGGTAAAATTATAAGCAAGCCCTGGTTCGGTAGTAAGATAAGGTTCAATCATACTTATTATATCTTCCTTATCAATCCCGCTGCGCCATTCATCAGAGGGTTTAAGGACAACCCATACATCTGTCTGATGAACGCCCATCCAGTCGTTAGCGAGATCCGATCTTCCTGTCTTAGGAACAACTGTCTCTATCTCCGGTATTTCTTTTACAAGAATTCCTGCAAGCCAGTTAGCATTTTCAATCGACTCTTCCAGGGTCACGGAAGGCATCCTCACCTGCTCAATCAATATTGACCCCTCATCCAATTCTGGTAAGAATTCTGTGCCAAGATCGAGCATGAAAAAAATACTGGCGAAAAAGACTAAAAGTGCAACACCGATCACAGCCAGTCTTTTTTCGAGATAATTTTGTAAAAATCTAAGATAAGCAGGTCTAAGCCATTCGATAAGGTGGGTCTTTCTGACTTTTACACCGTTCCTGAACACAATTGCCGAAATAGCCGGAATATATACAAGAGCGAGAATAAGCGATCCGAAAACTGCCGTAACCACTGTGATTGCCATTGGTTTGAAAAGAATTCCTTCCATTCCTTCAAATGACATAATCGGGACATAGACCATAAGGATAATCAGAACTCCGAAAAATATCGGTCGTGCAACTTCTGTTGCGGCACTGTTCATGATCACTGCTTTACTCTTCTCTTTATCATGATGTAATTGATGCACTATGTTTTCGACCATAACGACTGATCCATCAACGACCATTCCGAAGTCGATGGCGCCAAGACTCATCAGATTTGCCGCCAGACCAAATTCTTTCATCCCGATAAATGCAAACAGCATTGAAAAAGGAATTACAGAAGCGACAACAAATGCTCCTTTAATTTCTCCGAGTAAAAGCAGCAGCACTGCCACAACAAAAAAACCGCCCTCGAGTAAATTTGTTTTTATTGTATCGGTTGTTCGGTCAATAAGCTCCGACTGATCATAAAACTTTTCAACTTTCACACCCTCAGGAAGGCTTTTATTTACCTGTACAAGTTTATCCTCAATCTCAGAGATTACTTCTTTTCCATTTCCGCCACGGAGCATCATAACAATACCCGTAACAACTTCACCTTCACCATCTTTGGTAACAGCTCCCTGCCTCAATTGTTTCCCTATGCTCACCCGGGCAATGTCACGAATATATACAGGTCTGTTATTTATGTTTTTAACAATAATATTGGAAATATCAAGTTCATTCCTGATCTGACCGAATCCGCGGATAATATATTGTTCACGGTTATGCTCAAGATAATTACCGCCTGAAACACTGTTATTCATTGAAATTGCTTCTATAACTTGTTTCAGACTCAGATTGAATGAGCGCATTTTTCCTGGTTGCACGATCACATCATATTGGCGGACAAATCCTCCAAAACTATTGATTTCTGTAACCCCCCTGACGGTTTTTAACTGAGGTGCGATCAGCCAGTCCTGCATAGTTCTTAATTCTGTGAGAGAATAATTAGGACCGTTAACCACATATTGAAATATTTCCCCTAATGCCGTTGATATCGGGCCAAGTTGGGGCGCTGAAACACCTTCAGGCAATTCATCAGCGATTGACTGAATCCTCTGGCTGACTATCTGTCGCGCAAAATAGATATCTGTATTTTCACTAAATTCAACTGTAACCGCAGACAATCCGAACTGAGATATTGACCTGACCTCTTTTACTTCCGGAAGTCCGTTCATGGTCGTTTCAATCGGGTAACTAACAAGTTTTTCCACATCATAAGGAGAATAACGCCCGGCTTTTGTAATAACCAAAACCTGCACCGGAGTTACATCGGGAAGTGAATTGATAGGTATGTGGGTCAAAGCAGAGTAACCTGCAAAAGCCATAAGAATAACAAGCGCCAGAGCAATATATTTTTGCCGGAGACTGAATTCCACTATTTTATTCAGCATAAGAACCCCCTATTCAGCATATTCATTAAAACGAACCAGCGCTTTTAGGCTAAAGAGTTGTGAAATTGCGATCTCCTCTCCTAATTTTACACCCTTTTTCAAAACCGCTCTGTCTCCATTAATCAAATCAATATCAACAACACGCTGCTCAAATAAATTAGGTCCGGCTTTTACATAAATCACCGGCTTATCGTCATTATAAACAATTGAAGCAAAGGGAACACTGAATTCCTGAATCTCGTATGAGCTTTCAATCTGAAGCCTGACATTTTCGCCGGGACGCGGCCAGCTGTTCTGGGTATTTGCAATAATATTTAATACCAAAGACTTATTCGTTTCCTCAAGAGCAGGATTAATTGAAGTGATTTTTGCCTTAATAATTTTATCATCAAGATCTTTTCTGGAGATTGACACTGCATCTCCGCTCCGTAGATAATTGCCATCTTCCGGAGAAACATAACCTTTCACGAGAACTTTTGAGGGCTCGATAATGGTAAGCAAATTATCGTAGGCTGTAACCGACTGCCCCAAATCTATGTTGTGAATGTTAATAATGCCGGTAATCGGAGCGGCAATTTTCAGATGCGGATCAATCTCCCTCAATTCTTCCCACTCTTTTATATCTTTCGGAGAAACACCGACTGCCATAAGTTTGGAATAATATGCCTTTGCCATAGCAGTTGCACGCAGAAAATCTGCTTCAGTTCTTTCGAGTTCGCTTTGAGAACTTATTTTTTTCTCAACAAGCGATTTAATTCTTTCGAGACGATTAGACTGAAAGTTTTCTTCGGCTCTCGCCTGTAAATAATCTGCAACCATACTCCCAAACTCAAAGCTTTCAAGTTCAAAAAGTATCTGTCCTTTTTTAACTCTTTCACCTTCATGGGCATAAATAATAACTACTCTGCCCGGAACAGGGGCGCTGACAGCCGATTGGTTTTCAGGAGCAGGGAATACAAATCCAGGAGCAACAATTGTCATACTTCTTTTGAAGTCAACAACTTTTTCAGTTCTGATCCTGAGTTCTGAGCATTGTTTATCTGAAAGCCTGATCATTTTCTTTGAGTTATCCGGCTTTTTTTCCTGCAATGAAGGAGGAACTGCTTCATAAACCTGTGCTTCCTTATTCAACTCCTCATTTCCACAAGCCGTCTGAAAAATGATAGATGTTAATAGAATTATTAAATAGTGTAAAAACTTATTCCGCATCTCTGCCTCCGGTGTTTTCTGTAACGAGTATAAGCTCCTCATCGAGGTATTTTTCAAGTTCTATAAGTTGAAGATAATAATCAAAAAGCGCTGTTAGATATCGTATCTGACTGGATACATATGTCTGCTGGGAATCCAGAAGATCAGGCAGATCAATATGTCCAAGTCTGTAACCTTCAAGAGAAGTCTGCCTTAATTCTTCTGATTTTGTTTTTATTGTTGATTCATATCTTTTAATTGTCGCGAGACTTGTTTCGTAACTATGCCATGAATGTTCAATCTGCTTTTTCATCAGAAGCACAGTTTCTTTCTCCTTCATTTCAGCTTCAAAGTAATTGTAATCAGCCTTTGTATATTCGGATTGCTGATTCAGCATAAACCACAGTGGGACACTTAATCCAATTTCATAACCGTAATGATCGTAACCGAAACCAAGATCCTGAGAAAAAAAGCTAACTGAAATATCCGGGAAATATGCAGCAACCGCACTTTTTCTCTGATCTTCAGCTGCCGATTTCATTAGTAATACTGAGTTGAACGAAGGCTGCGACTTTATACGGTCCAAAACATTTTCCTGATTTATATCTATCTCCGTGAATTTAAGGCTGTCAGGAAATCTTATGGTATAAACCTGTTCGTCCGGTTCAAGACCCATTTGGTTAAATAACTCATACCGGTATTCCTGAAGTATCCTTTCGGTATCTTCAAAATCGTTTTCGGCTTCTGCTATCTTCAGTTCAATTTTTATCAGTTCCAGTTCCGAACTTTCACCCGCCTCAATTTTTGTGAGGACTGCATTCCGTAAATTTCTGATCAATTGCACCTGATCTTTCCTTAGAGTCTGAAGTTTTTCAGCAAACAGAACTCCGGCATAATTGACTTTAACATTCTTTCTGAGTTCCAGTTGATAGGCAGTCAGACTAAAGCTGTGGGATAGACCTTCATTCTTCCAGCGATGATAATTATACCAGGATTTCAGAGGGAAACTAATTGTTTGACTTACTGAGAATCTTTTTTCAAGAAAGGGGACATTATTTGTACTTCCAATTCCTTCTTTGGTAAACATTACTTCAGGCGAAGCCAGTCCTATGGATAATTTACCTTCTGCATCAAAAAGCTTAGTCTTTTCTTTCATTATTGCGAGACCCGGATTATTTTTCCTTGCCTGCTCGAATGCATCTCTTATCGTTAAAGGATACCCGCTTTGTCCCGATATGATCAAAGGAAAAAAAAGTAATGAACAGAAAATTGTAAAAGATTTTTTTTTCATATTCAAGAACCGCTATAATTAAATATTAATACTAATTTCCACAATTAATATGTGCTGCGTTATAACTGATCAGAGTTTCAATTTATGGAGGAAATTCAACTTATGAGCCTGATCAACCTTTCTCCGCTCCCAATCGAAAACTTCTATTGAACTCCCTGTGACATCACCCTAAAAACAATACACAATTGTCTATTATAAAAGCCTTTATCAGAACAATTCCAAAACATTAATGAAAATGTATTAATATTCCTAATGCACCTGAATATTTATTTAACAATAATTTACTGTTAATCAGGAAATATTATTAAATAGATGTTTCAAAGATCAAACGACCGGGGTAATGCAGAACAAATTTAATGAAATATTCACTTACGAAATCGTAACCAGAACAAAAATTTCGACCGCAGCAACGAAGGTTTGACAAGTATAATTAGCAGGAAGGTTTAAATACGGAGAATAAAAAATAAGATTAATTGAAAATAATTATGCTCACTTTTAAACCATTTAATAAACTGTTATGTCAAATATTCGACGATTCGGTCGGATGTGTTCGACGATTCGGTCGTACTTGGGGAAACTAAAAACAACATCTTGGAGAAGAAATGAAAAAAATTCTAATCGTCGCAGCGCTAATATGGCTGGCAGCATCAGTCAAGCTAAATGCCCAGCTCAGCCTGGAAGCTACAACACCAGGAATTAATTATTATACTTTGTGCGGCTGGCTTTCTTTCGAAAAAAACGGGGATACCTGGGAAACTCGTGCTTATACTTTGGATAGCATAAAATTCGTAATTATGCAGGAAGGATACCAAATGTCGCCTGCCTATACGTATAACTTTACGGCAGCAGAAAGGTTTGGCGGGCTGCTCTTATACTCCCTCGAACAGGACCTGACAGGTGATGGAATCACTGAATTTTATGTTACCGGTATGTATGAAGGAGGACAATACGACAGGCAATCTGTAAAAATATTCGATATTGTAACTGGGAATGTAATAATTGAACGGAACACACAAAATTTCTACTTCTCAACTCCGACAGTTCTGGACTCGGATAACGATGGTGTTCTTGAATGCGTTATATTAAAGTATGATTATCCTTCATTTGTGAATCATTACTATGAAGTTTATAACACCGGTATTTCAACAACAGGCATGAAGAAAGATCCATTCATGACAAATTTTGAACTAAAGCAGAATTACCCAAACCCTTTTAATCCTTCAACGACAATTAATTTTTCTGTAAGTACGCCCGGTATGGTAAATATTGATGTTTTTGATTCAAAGGGTGAAAGGATTAACACTATCTCGAACAACTACTATGAAGCCGGCAGTCACTCTGTATCATGGGATGGAAGAAACACTGCAGGCGTCAAAGTTTCATCGGGCATATACTTTTACCAAATGCGGGCAGATAACAATATTTCAACACGTAAAATGATTCTTGTAAAATAAATCAGGAGAAAAAAGATGGCAAAATTCTCAGTCCCATCAAACCTTGCTGTTAGTGAAAGCGGATTTCTATTTGTCCCCTCTTCAGGTGAGACATTCACGCTAAACGAAATTGGCAGCGAAATATTTATGATGCTTAAAAAAGGCTCGGAAGATAAAGAAATCTTTGAGACCGTTGTCGATAATTATGATATCGACTTATACACATTTGAAAAAGATTTCTCTGATTTTATCACTCAATTAAAAAATTATAAACTAATAAAAGAACTATGAAAATCGCAGTCACAGGCATAAATAATGTTGATAGTCCGGGTCCCGGTGTACCGGTGATAAGGGGATTAAAAGATTCGGAATCAATAAATGCAGAGATTATCGGACTCTCATACGACACTCTTGAACCAGGCGGATATATGCCAGGAATTACCGATAAAGTTTATCTTATTCCTTATCCCTCCGGAGGAATAGAAAACACCTTTGAGCGAATTAGTTTTATCCATTCAAAGGAGAAATTTAACGTACTGATCCCGACACTTGATTCTGAACTTTACGGCTTTCTTAAATTAACCGACAGACTGAGCTCATTAGGGATCAAAACATTTCTTCCGACATTTGACAACCTGAATCTCAGAGCCAAGGATAAACTGTTCGATTTCTGCACAGCCAATAATATTAAAGTCCCCAAAAATATTTTGGTCAGCGGAACTAACGATCTTCACCGCATTTCCTCAGAGTTTGAGTACCCCGTTGTGGTGAAAGGTATTTTTTACGATGCTTACATAGCAAACAATCTTGAGGAAGTTCAATCTGCATTTAAAAAATTAGCATCCCGGTGGGGATTGCCAATAATTATTCAGGAATTTATTAAAGGTGATGAGTATAATGTAGTGGCTCTTGGTGATGGCAGCGGGGAGACTATTGCTGCTGTTCCGATGAAAAAAACCTACATAACTGATAAAGGAAAAGCCTGGGCTGGAATAACAATTGATGATGAATACCTGCTTAATCTTGTGAGACACGCCGTTGAAAGACTGAAATGGAAAAGCGGGGCAGAATTCGAATTTATTAAAGATGGCGAAACCAATCAGTACTATTTGGTCGAAATAAATCCGAGACTCCCGGCATGGGTTTATCTGGCTGTGGGTGCTGGACAGAATATCCCTGAGGCTTTGCTCAAACTCGCTATTGGGGAAAAAATTAAGCCGATGACTGAGTATAAAACCGGAACGATTTTTATACGATATTCATGGGATCTGATAACAGACATCAAAACTTTTGAATCGCTGGCTGTAAAAGGCGAAAAAGATAACAAATCATTAAAAAATTGATGCTCTCAATATTTATTGTTTGAAAACTGGAGAATAAAAAAATGACTAAGAGAAGATATGAAAGACCCGTGATAACGAAACATCATTCGGGCTTCATGAATAAATTTGGAAATTCACCTGTTTCAGTTCCAAAAACTGAAATTGATGGAGTAGCTGTAAAAAAACTGACCGAGGAATACGGATCGCCTCTTTTTGTTATATCCGAGAAACAAATACGCCAGAATTATAAAAATCTGTTCCGCATTTTCAGGTCGCGGTACCCCAAAATACAAATGACGTGGTCGTACAAAACAAATTATCTTAATGCCGTCTGTTCCGTGTTCCATAACGAAGGTGCATGGGCAGAGGTTGTTTCGGCTTTTGAATACGACCGAGCCCGTAAACTCGGTATCAGGGGAGAAAACATAATTTTTAACGGACCGGATAAAGATGAGAATGCACTGATTCGTGCAATAGAGGAAAAAGCAAAAATACATATCGATCATTTCGATGAATTGTACCAGATAATCGAACTTGCCGAAAAAATGGGCAAACAGGCTCAGGTTGCAATCCGTGTGAATATGGACGTAGGAATTTATCCTAAATGGGACCGTTTCGGATTTAACTATGAAAACGGTGAAGCCACTGAAGCATTGCGCAGGATTGCAATAAATAAAAACCTCAAACTTATTGGACTGCATACGCATATCGGCACATATATGATGTCCACTGAAGCATACAGAACCGGGGCGTCCAAACTCGTACACCTGGCTAATTTGTTAAAATCGCAGTTTGGGCTTGTTCTGGATTATATTGATATGGGAGGGGGACTTCCATCTTACAATACGCTAAAAGGACAATATCTCCAGGCTGAGGAACTTCTGCCCACCTTAGAGCAGTACGCCGATGCGATAACTGCACCCTTTTTCGAGCTTAATTATTCGAGTGATGAGATGCCGACCCTTTTCCTTGAGAATGGACGTGTTCTGATTGATGACGCCGGTTTTCTTATAACACAGGTGTTGGCAAATAAACGGCTATCGGATGGTAAACGTGCGATCATAATTGACGGCGGAGTAAACATTTTGTTTACGAGTTTCTGGTACAAGCATAAAATTTCACCTGCACAGCAGACGAGTGTCCACACTGAAAACGCAGCTATTTACGGCCCGCTTTGCATGAATATCGATTGCATCAGAGAGGATATTGTCCTTCCCACATTGAAAAAAGGCGATCAGCTTGTTGTTCATCATGTCGGGGCTTACAACGTGACACAATGGATGCAATTTATTACTCTGCGCCCGAATGTTGTAATGGTAATGGAAGACGGCAGCGTTGAACTGATTCGCAAATCGGAAGATCTGGATTATATTATGAGTCTTGAATCAATCCCGGCAAAACTTCAAACTGGCGTAAAATAATAATTAAGAAAAAGAAGCAGAAAAAAATGAAATTACTTTTCGAATCAATTGTTTTCAGCTATTCGCAGATATTTTTCTCGAACAGGAAGTGGCTCGGGATAATACTTTTTGCAGGAACAATGCTGAATCCCGTCATAGGTGCTGCCGGGCTTATCGGTGTTGCACTTTCAAATCTCTTCGCCCTATACCTGAAATTCGACAAGGAAAAGGTACGAAGCGGATTTTACGGCTTTAACGGTCTGCTTACGGGTGCAGCTTTTGCTTTTTATTTCGAACTGACTCCCTTTCTGGTTTTGGTCGGGTTTCTTTTTGTATTTATTTCATTTTTCCTGGCGGCAGCCCTCGAAAACTATCTGGCTGCCGCATTTAACCTGCCGGGACTGAGCCTTCCCTTCGTTTTCACTCTGTATATATTTTTGATCTTCAGTACAAATTTCGAACAGATAGCTTATTTATATAAAGAAGGGTTCGCAATCGGGTTCGAGCAATATTTGCCCGACTCAATAAGCTTGTTATTCCGGTCAATTTCTGTTATTTATCTTCAGCCGGGTGTTCTTCCGGGAATAATATTCTTCATCGGGATCTTGTTCTTTTCCAGAGTTATGGCAGTAAATATTGTGATAGGTTATACGCTGAATTATCTCCTGATTACATACGCTTTTTCAAGTTATTCCCCGGAATTAATGCTGCTGTCATCCTTTAATGCAATACTGACCGCAATAGCGCTCGGAGGCAGTCTGATAATTGTATCCAGAAAATCCTTCCTTCTGGTTGCAATTGCAAGCGTAATGGTGGCAATATTCACCGGCTTTTTCTACAAACTATTAATGCCGTATTTCCTTCCCGTGCTTGTGCTGCCGTTTAACAGTATCGTTTTAGCGACTCTTTACAGTCTTAAATTCAGACAGGAACAATCCGATCTTGTCCTGCTATATTTCCCACCCGGTTCTCCTGAGGAAAATCTTTATTATCACACAAATCGTGTCAGCAGGTTCGAAAAATTCAAGCAGATATTTCCAGAACTCCCTTTCTATGGTGAGTGGTTTATTTCACAGGGGTTTTTTGGTGGTTACACCCATAAAGATGACTGGAGTTATGCCTGGGATTTTATTATAAAAAACGAGTCCGGCAAAGAGTTTGAAGATGAAGGGAATTATAAAGCAGATTATTATTGCTACGATACCCCTGTTGTTTCAGCGCTGGAAGGTGATGTTGTTAGAGTAATTGATAACATTACCGATAATAAAATAGGCGAGAACAATCTGAAATATAATTGGGGAAATAGCGTAGTCCTGAATCATGGACATGGCTTATACTCTTCGATGTCGCACCTGAAATCGGGCAGTATAAAAGTTGCTGAAGGTGATCACATAAAACGCGGTCAGGTGATTGCAAACTGCGGAAATAGCGGGCGGTCTCCTTATCCGCATCTGCATTTCCAGTTCCAGCTTACCGATAAACTGGGTGACAAGACATACAAATTTCCTTTTTCGTCCTATATGCAGAAAGATGGTGAAAAATTCATCCTGAAATCCTTTGAATTCCCGCCTGAAAATGTAACTGTTGCAAACATTGAACTGCATAAAACTCTGAAAAAAGCGTTAAATTTCCGTCTGGGTGATGAGTTTGAATTTGAATGCAATTTGGGCGAAATATCTTTCAGAGAAAAATGGGAAGTAAAAGTTGATATAATGAACAATCTTTTTATTGAATCGGATAGCAGCTGCCGTGCATATATCTACATGACCGATAAGATCTTCTATATAAGCAGCTATATAGGCAGCCGTTCATCTGCTCTCTATTTCTTCTACCTGCTCGCAATTAGGGTTCCACTCGGTTATCATGAAAAACTTGAATGGCACGACCCGATTCCTGCAAGACATGCTACAAGTTCTTTTATCCGGTACCTCTCCGAGCCATTTCTTTTCCTCGGAGAACAAATCAGATCAGAAATCCGCCTCTACTTCGAGGAACGTATTAATTCCGACGACGATTTCGTAATTGACGGGGAATTATCCACCCGCGGTAAAATGCTCTTTTCGGGTTTTTCAGAAAAAGGGAATGGTAAAATGGTGATTTCAAACGAAGGGGAGATTAAGTCTCTCGAATTCGAATTAGGAAAAAAATATTTCAAATGTAATCTGATAATTGACGAGGAGAAATCTGAATGAAAAAATTAATATATTCGGTACTTATTCTGCTGCTTATTTCTGCGGTTAACGGACAGACAACTAAATACACTGTAATAAATAAATCTATATCCGCTGAAAATGCAAAAAATTACGATAAAGCAATTTCGTATATGAACGATCTCTTAAAAGAGAATAGGAACGACTACCTCGTCAATTTAAGGCTTGGCTGGCTGTATTATCTTAAAACCGATTATCAGAAATCGGAAAAATACTACCGCGAGGCAGTGAGAGTTAGCAGCAATTCTGTCGAGTCGCAACTGGGACTCACTTATCCCCTCTCCGGGCAAAATAACTGGTCGGGCGTGAGAGATATTTATAAAGAAGTGTTAAAAAAAGACCCGTTAAATTATACTGCGAATTTGAGACTGGGTCAGATATACCTTAATACCGGAGACTATAAAAACGCAAAGACACTCCTGGAAAAAAACAATTCGAATTATCCCTCAGATTATGAGACCAATATTTCGCTCGGCTGGACATATTATTACCTTGGCAATAAGCAAAAAGCCAAAGAACTCTTTGTCAATGCCCTTTCGCTCAATGAAGGGGATACTTCTGCAACTCAGGGGCTAAAACTTGTACAATGAGAATTAAAATTATATTACTCGCTCTGATTCTGACTTCAACCTCTCTGGCTCAATCCGGAATATGGCTGCTTCCCGGTATGTATTATACATCCGGCAGCTATTCAAATCAATGGGAATCAACAACTTATTCTGCTTTTCTCCCTGTTTATCTTCCGGGCGGCGACTATTTAATTATTGGATACGATAATCATAGAATCGATAGTACTGACTGGACTTACAAACAATCAGCCTATACTGCGGCATATAACTATAACAGCTTCCCGATATTCCTTAAGTTTGCTTATTCGCATATCGGCGGCAAATTTAATTATAAGTATTCGAATGATTATGATTACAGTGATACTTATGATTTTGCCGCTGTCAATGCAAAATATTACATAGCGCCTCTTTATCTCGGATTGGGATATTCATTCGGTTCTATGGCTGGATTTCAGGACCTGAGGTCTAACCAGTTAAATGCGAATCTGGTCTTTGTTTTCAGCAATTATTTTCTGGCGGAATTACAGCCGGTTTATTCCTCAGTCTCTGATAACAGAAAGCTGTTTTCAGCCGCTCTAAACTTATCCTTTTATTCGGATTACGGACTAACAGTCTATGCCGGCGGATTCCTGGGAAAAAGGGCTTTTTACTACAACATCGATTTACTTACTGTATTTAATCAGTTCATTACCCAAAAATCCGGATACAGTTTAAAGGCTGAATATTCTGTTAATCAGTATCTCAAAATTCAGGGCAGCTATTTGCACACTGCTTTTGAATTGTACGATATTGATTATATTACCGCCGGTTTGAAATTTAATTTCGGTATTTAATGGATCAGGACTGGCTTTATCTTCTTCTATTCCTGTTCGGGGTACTTGCAGGAATTCTAAACGTCTTTGCAGGCGGAGGGTCTTCGATCACACTGCCCCTTCTTATTTTTATGGGGCTCGATGCAGGGACTGCCAACGGCACTAACAGGCTTGCAATTTTGTTCCAGAATATTTCTGCGGTAGCTTCATTTAAAAAGGAGAAGATCAGCGATTTCGGGCTGAGCCTTAAACTCTCACTGCTTACACTTCCGGGCGCAATTGCCGGAACGTTTCTTGCCATAAAAATAAACGATGATCTTTTTGAAAAGATACTTGGGGTTGTGCTGATTTTCGTAGTGCTTTCGTTCTTTATCCCGTTCGGGAAAAATCAGACAAAGCAAGCCGACACAAAAATCGGATTCCTGCCCGCTCTTTCGATGATAGGCGCGGGATTCTATGGCGGATTCATTCAGGTGGGTGTCGGTTTCCTCCTGATGGCTGCCCTTCGTTTCCTGATGCGTTTCGATCTCGTCCACGTAAATATGCACAAGGTATTTGTTGTGTTTATTTACACAGTACCTTCAATGCTAATTTTTATCTTTGCCGGAAAAATTGACTACATCTCCGGACTCGTCCTCGCATCCGGCAATGCGCTCGGAGCATGGTGGGCTGCACGTATGACAGTAAGAAAAGGCGAAAAACTAATCAAAAACATGCTCGCGGCTGCAATTGTTATTATGGCGGCTAAGCTGCTTGGTGTGTTTTAAGGGAGGGGAAGAGAATTCTCTTCAATATCGTATTAATAAAAAGTCTTTAAGAGATATTCGACGATTGCATTTGGCAAAATATACTTTTCCCTCTTGGATAATATTTCCTTAATTTATCCAGTATGAAATATTAACATTAAGTGTTCCCTGTTTATTATGAAAATGAAATTCCTGTCAGTATCGTTCTTATTGATTCTCTCTGCATATACTTTTTTAAGCTGCTCGGGCGACGACCCGGCTGCTCCTGTTGAAACCGGTTATGCTCTCGAAGGTAAAGTTACCGATGCTTCGGGTAACCCTGTTTCAAATGCCGATATTCATTATATCCCCCAATTGGCTTCATACTCACTTCCGAAAACGTCTGAGATTGCCGGTTCAGAAATCGTAATCTGGTATTCTCTTCCGAGAGAAACAAGCGTTACAGTTTCTATTCTTGAGAACATAACATTAAAGACTCTGCATTATATTGTCAATAATCAGGTTCGAAGCGCCGGGAATCACATCGTTGTTTTTGATGCTGCTAATCTGCCGAACGGTGTTTATAATTCAGAGATCAGGTATGATGCCACGGTAATAAGGAATAAAATCCTGCTCAGCCGGGAGCCTTCCGAGCTTGAAAATGCCGGGCCTTACGACGTATCGGACGCAAAAGGCAATTTCAGAATGGATTATAAAAAACTCGGGATCGGGGAGAAATTCGATTTTCATACCGATGTTTCTCCGAATGCTATCGGAAGAAAGGAAATTACAGATAGCCTTCGTCTGTTTATCACAAGAACCGGTTATAAAAATGTGACTGAGACTTTTAAGGTTTCTACGGACGAATCGCTGAAGAAAACATTTATACTTCAGGTAAATTAGGTTTGGGATTAGTTTATCAAGTTGGAAGTTTATCAAGTTAAAAGTTTGTCAAGTTAAAAGTTTGTCAAGTTGGAAGTTTATCAAGTTAAAAGTTTATCAAGTTGGAAGTTTGACATGGGGGGATATACCACAGTGGGCTCCTGAAAACTCCCGATTGGTGGTATAAGCTTTCCGGAAGAAAACAGCCAATATCACAATGAAGTAGATGAATTCGTAATTGAATGGAAGGAGTTCGAAAATGATTGTTCAATTCCGGAATTCGTTAAAGATGCAGCCCACCCGGTGTTTTGGACGATTATAAATATTGGGCGAAAAAAGGGGCGAAAGTGAGTATACGGACAAACAATGCTTCGGGGAAATACTTATCGCAATAATTGAAAAAACCTTTGCGCCCTTCGAACTGTTACAGAAAACTCCAAAAAGATAATATTTAATTAATCAGCGTCAGTTATTCCGATACAATTTGATTTTTTATTATCGGATTTCTTATCTTATTTTTCTTATTTTCTGAAGCAATGAATTATAAAATCAGCAGGTTGAAAAATGAAAAAATTTGATCTGGTAGTAATCGGTTCAGGTCCGGCAGGAGAGAAGGCGGCTGTAAAGGCGGCTTATTTCGGACATTCTGTCGCATTAATAGAAAAAGAAGAGAAATTCGGCGGAGCCGGAGTACAGACAGGTACACTTCCTTCTAAAACTCTCAAAGAAACAGCTCTTTATCTTTCAGGTATCTATGAGAAGGGACTGTACAGCGTTGATCAAAAATTTAACCGCGAAACCGGTCTGCATGATTTTATGTACCGCAAAGACATCGTGACCGATGCAGTCGGAGATGAAGTCCGGGATAATATTCTTGCTCATATGATAACCCTTATTAAAGGAGAAGCTTCCTTTGTGGATGATCACAGGGTTACGGTCAAAGGACACATTGAAGAAACAATTTACGGTGAAAATATAATCATTGCAACAGGTTCTTATCCTTTTCAACCCGGGAATATTCCTTTCGATAAAAAGCGGGTGCACGATTCCGACACTATTCTGCAGATAGACCGTTTCCCGAAATCACTCTGCGTTCTTGGTGCCGGAGTGATTGGCTGCGAATATGCAACAATTTTCGGAGCTATGGGCATCAAAGTATTTTTGGTCAACAACAGAGATGAGATACTTGGTTTCCTCGATAAGGAAATTGCCGAAGCTCTTGTTGCACAGATGAAAAAGAACAATATCGATATCCTTTTCAATAATTCGATTGAAGAATATTCGGTCCCGGCTCATGAAGATGAACCTATTAAATTAAAATTAAAGACCGGCGAAATTCTTAATGTGGATATGTTTTTATATGCAGCCGGAAGAAGTGGTAACACCTCGCGGCTGAATGTTGAAAATGCCGGCGTTAAGGCAGGACCAAGAGAAACAATAATTGTGAACGAAAAATATCAAACCAATGTTCCTCATATCTATGCAGTCGGAGATGTCATCGGATTTCCTGCCCTTGCAAGCACTTCGATGGATCAGGGACGTGTTGCTGTTGCTCATATTTTTAACACAGGCGATCTTGAAGAGCTGACAACTATGTTCCCCTATGGTATTTACACTGTACCAGAAGTTTCTATGGTCGGGCTTACTGAGGAAGAAGCTGCAAAGAAGGGTATTGATTATATCTCAGGTTACAGTCATTACCGTGACATTTCAAGAGGTAAAATCTCAGGCGCCCGGGATGACGGTTTTATGAAGATCATTTTCGAAAAGGGGAGCAAAACTATTATCGGGGTCCATATTATTGGCCGTATAGCAACTGAAATAATCCACTACGGACTTTCTCTTGTTCAGGATAAAAAAACTGTCGCAAATGTTATTTCAACGGTCTTTAATTACCCGACGCTTCACGATTTGTATAAATATGCGTGTTATGACGGGCTAAGCAATCTCGCCGGGAAAAAAATGAAAAAACCCTCGGGAGTAAAATCAGCTTCACAGAATCAGGCGGGATCAGAATAGCTGTTTTCCATCTTTTGGGGATACGCCGTTGCATGTGACTGGTTTTATTCGCATAATTTCTTGATAATCATCAATTTATTGTATGGTTATTCCGATTTGGCAGGATTTTTCTGCTGGTTGATCAGCGTTTATTCTTAGAAAGTTTATCTCAGAAACTTCCACGAATCTGCTTTGCAGTGCCTCAGTATGTTTTTATTTGTAATTTTGGAATTGTAATAATAAAAATGAGCCATCAATGAGTATTTCTTTTAGCGATATCCCGGGCCATTCAAATCTTTATCTTGACTTTATGTACGAATTTAACAATGTAAGTAATTTCTACAGAAAAGATTTTCGTGCTTTCGAAGAATATGAAGCTACATTCACCAGGGTTTTATCAACTCAGAGAGCCGACAGGAATGAACTAACCAGAATAATAAAGAATCAATATTCTGACTTTCAACCCTGCGAAAAGTCATTAAATAATATCGATCTCCTTGCACAAAAGGATACAATTGCAGTGGTAACCGGGCAGCAGCTTGGACTTTTCGGCGGTCCGTTATACACTTTTTACAAAATTGTAACAGCAATCAAACTTGCCGATGACCTTCAAAAGAAACACCCCGCTTATAATTTCGTGCCGGTTTTCTGGATGGAGGGAGATGATCACGATTTTAAGGAAATAAGTTACGTTGAATTCCCGGATCAGTCCGGATCATTGTTATCAGTTAAGTATGGTGATGATGAAAAAGAGAATGAAAACAAAATCAGTGTTTCAAAACTAATAATTGAAGAAGAAGCGATCTCCGAATTTTTTAACAAAATTGACCCGCTGCTTAGAGATAATGACTTCAAGTTTAAACTTGTTTCTGAACTTAAGGAAATCTATTCTTCAGGAAAATCTTTTGGAAAAGTGTTCAGCGAATTCATTTTCAAATTTTTCGATAAGTACGGACTTGTGATTCTTAATCCCTCAGACGGCGAAATAAAAAAGCTGCTGATTCCCGTATTTCGAAAAGAAATTGACAATTTCCGGACACATGCGGATACACTTGTTGAGACAAGCGCTGACCTCGAAGAGAGGTATCATACTCAGGTAAAGCTCAGACCAGTCAATCTGTTCTTCACTACTGCGGACGGAAGATTTGCTATTGAACCTGATGGAGATTTCCGTCTTAGAGGTAAAAGGACAGTTTTTTCGAAAGATTCTCTAATCAATGAACTGAATGGGCACCCCGAAAAATTCAGCCCGAATGTAATACTCAGACCAATCTGCCAGGATTTCCTGCTGCCGACTGGCTTTTATATCGGTGGTCCAGGAGAGATTGGTTACTTTGCACAGCTTATACCGCTTTACAATCAGTTTGGTATCGAACAGCCATATCTTTATCCCAGGATTTCAGCAACTCTGCTTGAAAGAAACGTAAGCAATACTCTGCAGAAGTATAATCTGAATTTTCTTGATCTGCTGATTCCGGAAAAGGATCTTAACACTCTGACGATGAAGGAGATAGCGACTATTCAGGTTGACGAATTATTTGCATCGGTGAGAAAAGAAATTGATCAGAGTTTTCAATCCCTTGGGAACGAACTCGTTAAAATTGACCCTAATTCGGCAGACCTGACAGAGAAGACAAAACAAAGAGCTGTTCAGGGACTTGATATTCTGGAGGATAAAATAAGGAAAGCTCAGGAGAACCGGCATGAAATCTCAATTCGGCAGGTAAACAGAGCAAAAAATGCAGTCTTTCCTGAAAGTATTCTGCAGGAAAGACGATTAAACCTTGTTTATTTCCTCTATAAATATGGGCCTGGATTTCCAGACAGGCTTTTTGACATGCTCGAAATAAACAATTTTCAGCACCAGGTATTGGAAATTTAATTTATCGCAAGTCCGGTTTCTTTATCGAAGAAATGCAGTTTTCCTGAGTCAAAGTATAATATGACCTCTGATCCGGGTTCCGGTTTAGTTGCAGCTCCAATTCTTGCAGTCACCTGATTCTGATCAAGATTGAAATAGATAAATATTTCATTTCCCATCGGTTCCACCACATCGAGTATCGTTTTAACGCTTTGGTAATCGGACGTCCCGCCTGAATTAGATGTGTGAATATTTTCCGGGCGGATGCCCAGTGTAATTTCCTTTCCGGTAAGGTGGGCTACTTTCGCCTTAAGCGTATTGTTTAAGTTGAGATTTAATTCGCCTCCCAGACTTTTGAAAAGAATCGACCCGTTCTCCGATAACAAAGTGCCATCCACAAAGTTCATTGACGGACTACCGATAAAACCGGCAACAAATTTATTAACAGGATTATTATAAAGATTGAGCGGAGTATCAACCTGGTGAACAACGCCGTCCTTCATTATAACGATCCTGTCGCCCATTGTCATTGCTTCAGTCTGGTCATGCGTTACATAAATCATTGTAGCTGAAAGATTCCGGTGAAGGCGTGATATCTCTGTCCTCATCTGAACCCGGAGTTTTGCATCGAGGTTACTTAGTGGTTCGTCAAAAAGGAACACTTTGGGTTTTCTGACAATAGCTCTGCCCACGGCTACTCTCTGCCGCTGGCCTCCGGATAAAGCTTTGGGTTTTCGGTCTAAGTATTCTTCAATACCGAGAATTTTTGCGGCATTAAGCACACGTTCTTTAATTTCCTGCTTGCTGAATTTTCGAAGTTTGAGTCCGAATGCCATATTATCATAAACCGTCATGTGGGGATACAGAGCATAATTCTGGAATACCATGGCGATATCCCGATCTTTCGGAGAAACGTCATTTACTAATTTTCCATCAATAAATAATTCCCCTTCAGATATCTCTTCCAGCCCGGCAATCATTCTGAGAGTTGTCGATTTTCCACAACCTGAAGGTCCCACAAGAACAACAAATTCTTTATCCCTGATTTCGATATTTACTTCTTTAACGGCTTTATTCCCGCCTTCGTAAATCTTTGAAACATTAATAAGTTTGACTTCCGCCATAAAAATTCCCTGGATATTTTTCCGTTTACCTGTGTTTTTATAAGATAAAAACTGAATTACAAATTAAGATTTCGATTTATCCTAAAAAACTTCAAATTACTTTTTTGACCATTTTTCTATCATTTCATCAATTTCAGCATCCGTCATCTCGGATTTTCCATACATGCCCTTCGCGACTCTCTGTCTTAGGCTCTCATACAGTGTGACAGCAGTTGCAACTGAAACATTAAGACTTTGGATCATTCCCTGCATCGGGATATAAAAAACTCTGTCAGCTAATGCGGCGGCTTCGGGACTTGCTCCGCGGTGTTCATTACCAACCACAATGGCAACTTTTTCGGTAAGATCAAGGTCGTAAAGACTGACTGCATCCGGCGCAAGGAGACTTGTATATATCTTGTAACCCTGCAGCCGTAATTCCGAATAACAGTCCTCAATTTTAAGGTACCTTTTTCTCTCCACCCATTTATTTGCAGATGCTGAGGAGACTTCCCCGACAGAAGGATATTTTTCGAGATTATAGACAAGCGATACTGCTTTTACTCCGGAGGCATCGCAGGTTCTGAAAATTGCGCCAACATTGTGCTGATCGTGAATATTCTCCAGCACCAGATGTAGTGAGGGCTGTCGCCTTAAAACAGCAGCTTTAATTTTGGCAAGGCGGGCAGGTGTTTTGAATTCTTTCAATTTTTATCAAAAATTAACTTGTAGATTATTGAATTCCCTGACCTTCGGGCACGATCAACGATAATTTTGTCAACTTCAACACTGAGAAAAAAAGAAACAAGATCGAGTGTTTTTGACATCACTTCATCTTCTGTGTGAGCCCAGCTTTCACATCCTTTCAGACTGGGCACATTCGAGGTATAACCATCACCGGTGCTTTTAATTACAAGATCAATAACCAAGAGATATCCTTTGTCAGTATGAGCCTGTCACGGCAGAATTTTGGCCGAGAACAATTTTAACGCTGGCAGATGCTCCAATTCTATCCGCTCCGCTTTCAACCATCAGTTCAGCATCCTGCCGTGTGCGGATGCCTCCCGAAGCCTTTACTCCGAGTGTCGAACCTACTACATATCGCATTAATGCAATATCGGAGGCTGTTGCACCGCCCTTACTGAATCCCGTGGAAGTTTTAACAAAATCCGCTTTGGCATTCTTACAGATGAGACAGGCTTTTACCTTTTCTTCGTCAGTCAATAGCGATGTTTCAAGAATTACCTTACAGATAGCACGATATTTTTTTGTTGCAAGGGCAACCTGGTTAATATCGTTGAACACATAATCATAATCGCCGGATTTCAGTCTGCCGATATTAATCACCATATCAAGCTCAGTGGCGCCTTCATTTAACGCTTTTTCGGCTTCAAATCTTTTCGTTTCGGTTGAATTTGCCCCGAGAGGAAATCCAATTACAGTACAGACTTTTACCGGAGTCCCCTTAAGCAATTTACTGCAAAGCGGCACAAAATTGGGATTAACGCAGACAGAGGCGAAAGAATATTGTTTTGCCTCACTGCAGAGGCTCTCAATTTCCCCGACTGTCGCCTCAGGCTTCAGCAAAGTATGGTCAATCATCCTGGCTAATGCCTGATTCTCAATCTGACTCCCGACACCTAAGCCGGCGGATATCCTTTCGGCGCCATTCTGAATAATATTATTTACGGCTTCGGGCTGGTCAACAACATTTCTTTCCCAGCCGGTACAAGTTTGGCCCTTACAGTAATAATCCTGCAGGGCTTTTTCAATAAAAACCTGCGTTACAACTTTATCTAAAACTGAGCTCGTCATTTTTTCTCTTCAGATTTAAGGTATGCCAATAATGTATTATGCATCAGCATTGCAATTGTCATAACTCCGACTCCTCCGGGAACCGGGGTAATATATGAACATTTCGGGGCAACGTTTTCAAAATCAACATCCCCGACAATTCTATAACCTTTTGCAGCGGAATGATCTTCTACTCTATTAATTCCGACATCAATAACAACAGCGCCATCTTTTACCATGTCGGCTGTAACATAATTTGCTCTTCCTATTGCCGCGATAAGAATATCGGCTGAGAGTGTAAATTTCTTAAGATCAGGGGCTGCCGAGTGACAAACGGTAACAACTGCATTTGCGCCCTCTTTTTTCTGAAGCAGAAGATTGGCTACCGGTTTTCCAACAATATTGCTTCTGCCTATAACTACAACGTGCTTACCTTTTGTCTCAATCTTGTATCTTTTCAGGATTTCAAGAATACCTGAAGGAGTACAAGGAAGAAAACCTTCTTTGCCGATAACAAGATTACCTACACTAACCGGGTGAAAACCGTCAACATCCTTCGCAGGATTGATTGACTCAATAATTTTATCCTCATTAATATGATCAGGAAGAGGAAGCTGAACCAGTATCCCATGATATTCGGGGGCATTGTTGTAATAATCCACAATTTTCAGCAAATCTTCCTCGCTGATCCTGGCATCAAGCCTTTCCGATTCAGAAAGCATTCCGAGTTCGGCGCAGGTTTTATTCTTTCTGTTCACATAAACCTGTGAGGCAGGATTTTCCCCAACAACAATAGTCACAAGACCGGGCGGCTTCTTTCCCTCAACTTTTATTGCGGCTACTTTTTCAGCAACTTCTTTTTTAATTTCAGCGGCAATCTTATTGCCATAAAGTAAAATCATTTTATCATTCCTAATTTCATCATTACATTATTTTTCAAATTATTTCCCGTTCACAGAGCCAATCTCAAAATCGGGCATCTTAGTAATAAGATAACCGACGGATGTTCTTCCGAAAAAATCCAATCTGTCCTCAGCAATTTCAAGATTAATTGAATTTATTTCAAGAGTCATCACTAATCAATTCCCTGTAAAAAGTTTTTCAATCGAATAAAAATTTTCAATGAATGTCAAACACTCCTGGTTTTTTCGAATTCGGGTACCATAACCCTTTCAATCGAATTCATTAAACCGGTTTCAGTATCGATTTTTAAAAACACGCCGCTTAGATGAATATTGTCAGTTGCCGTCTGATATTTCTGCGGTGTCTGATACAAAAACCGGTTGATGGCAGCATCTATTTTCATTCCGATAATTGAATCGTAGGGGCCTGTCATACCGCTATCGGTAATGTAACCAGTGCCTTTTGGTAAAATTCTCTCGTCAGCAGTCTGAACATGAGTGTGAGTGCCAATCAGAGCACTGATCCTTCCATCCAGAAAAAAGCCCATAGCTTGTTTTTCGGCTGTGGCTTCTGCATGAAAATCAACAATTATTACTTTTGTCTCACTCCTGAGTTTTGCGATAGCTGCTTCAGCAGCTCTGAACGGACAGTCGATAGGAGCCATAAAAGCCCTGCCCTGGAGGTTAATAACGCCCACTTTGCCCTTAAGCGTTTCTGCAATGTAAATTCCATTTCCATATGTCCCCTTGGGATAATTCAAAGGACGGAGTACCCTGGCTTCATTTTTCAGATAATCCTGCGACTGGTGCTTGTCCCAGGTATGATTGCCTCCGGTAATAACTCCGACATTCAGGGAGAAAAGCTGTTTACCTTCCTTTTCAGTACATCCTTTTCCATCCGAAGAATTTTCTCCATTTGCAATAATCAGATCGGCTTTATATTTTTTCTCGAGAGCAGGCAGCCACATCCCGACAATGTCCATCCCGGGCTGACCAACGATGTCTCCGATAAATAAGATATTAATAATCATTCAGTCCTTCATTTCTTTCATTTTCCGTATATCTGAAGTTTCGGCGCTCTTGGTCCGTCAATTTTTTTCAGGCTCTCAACCGGATCCTCATTCAACCGCAGAAACTTGAAGCCCATAAATTTGGGACTAACCTTTTTGCTCTGATCTTCCATATAAGAAAGAATTGTTTGCTTTTTCACCATAGGCGGTGTCGAGTGTAAAAAATTAACGGTTCCATCCGGATCGACAATAACAAGCCCTACATGACCAACCCACACGTTTTTTTCATCGGTGCCCCTCACCACATTCACAAAATCACCTGTCTTCAATTTACTGAGCACTTCCTGCACAACCGCGGCCGGTATATAATTCCAGTTTAATTCCTGAACAGCGACATCGCTCATAATGCCAGATTTAGTAAAAAATTTCTTCCGGTCAATTTCTGTTGTAAGGCTTATTGTTTTTTCGCCGGCAAGCTCACTCGTCAGATCATTAAGAAACCACGAATTGTTGACAATCCAGTCTGCCTCCGTATAATGATTTCGAGTGGTATAGCCAATTTCGCCATCTTTATAACGAATTCTCTGAAGCATACCAAAAAACATTTTCCAATCTTTGGAGAATGCCATAGCATAGACATGTTCGCTGAAGACTACACAATCACTTTTTCCGAGTGAAAAAAGCGGCTGAGTATCGTATATTTCAAATGGAAATTCCCCGAGCAGGTAAATTTCATAAGGTTGATCGAGGAAACGGTGCGCGAGGTAGCTAATCCTTTCCCTTAAATCGGGAATGTACGCGTGTATGAATTTCAGGTACTGATCAAGTTCTAACGGTGTAATTTCGTAAATTGGATTTGATTCAATTTCCTGAATGAGTTCCGCATCGACACCTGATGCAGAAATGGCATTTTGCCATTCGGGTGCTGAAGATAATCGGGTCAGCCTGTCAATCGAAGGTGAACAGGCAGAAGCCAATATTATCATGAGAGAGAGAAAAAGTATTTTTACGAGTGACTTTTTGAGGTGATTCATTATTAAATAGCCATAATTCAGAATGTTTAACAGAAGCAAATATAAAAATCATTTGACAAATAACCTGAATAAGATTATTTTCTGCAAGTATCATTAGGGAGATTATATGGTTAATCATAAGCTAACAGGCATTATCAAGGAAAATCTTGATGCAATGACGGCAAACTGGGCCGAGGAGGTCACAAAAAGCGAAGTTATGTCCACATATCATAAATTCGACGAAGCCTCAATCAGGGAACGCGGGAAAGCGGTTTTCGTTAATCTGGCTAAATGGCTTGAAGGCGGAGCTAAAATTCATGAGGTTGAGGAGTACTTCGAAAAGGTTGGTTTTACAAGACTCGAAGAGGGATTTCCTCTCTCGGAAGTTCATTATGCAATTTACCTGAGCAAAAAGATATTCTGGAATTATGTGGATTGGCGCGATGCAGTGACAGGCACTTTCACAACGAGTTCAGCCACCCAGGTAATGGCAGTATTCAACAACTACTTCGACCTTAGCAGTTTTCACGTTACAAACGGTTATTTTAGGGGTTTAATCAGCAAACTTGATTCATATCAAAAATTGACAAAAAATGACCTTATGAGGTTATTCCTGAAAGGAAATGTTGTCGCCGGAAGTGATGAGGACGATGACTTTGTCTGGAGACCTGTTTGAGTAGATACAATCTCCCGCTGGAATTATCTGGCTTAAGAATATTTGCCTGAGAACAGGATTCTGATCTTTTTTGTTAATTTGCCGAATCAAAATAATTAAGAATGTCTGCTAAAGAAAACTTTTATAAACCGGACTGGACTCCGAAAGATACCGGCAAAGAATTCGCTGTGCGTATTGTGAAGGCAAAGGAGTCTGGTGAAAACCCGGTAAAAAATGAAGTGGAATTTAAGTCCGGAAAGCCTGAGACCAGCGATATCATCAGTGGAATTCTGAAAGGCAACAGAAATTACCTTGCCCGCGCCATAACTCTGATCGAGAGTAATTCGCAAAAACACCGGCCGGTTGCAAATGCCATAATCCGTGGTTTGCTCCCAAATGGCGGGAAATCATTGCGTATTGGCATCACGGGAATTCCGGGCGCAGGTAAAAGCACACTGATTGAAACGCTGGGGCTTTATCTTATTTCACTTGGACACAAAGTGGCTGTTCTGGCAATCGATCCCAGCTCAAGTATTTCACGGGGCAGTATTCTCGGCGACAAGACCCGAATGGAGAAACTGTCAAGGGAACCGAACTGTTTTATCCGGCCTTCACCTTCAAGCGGGACTCTGGGCGGAGTAACACGAAAAAGCCGGGAAACAATTCTCGCCTGTGAAGCGGCAGGATATGATGTTATAATTATTGAAACTGTGGGCGTCGGGCAAAGTGAAATAACAGTCCGATCCATGGTTGACTTTTTTCTTCTTGTGCTTATTGCCGGCGGCGGTGACGAATTACAGGGAATCAAGAAAGGGATTATTGAGATCGCAGATGCAATTGTTATTAACAAAGCGGATGGCGACAATATTCAAAGATCAAATATGGCTAAAGCTGAATACACAAACGCGGTACATTATATTGCCCCGGCAACTCAGGGATGGCAGACTTCGGTGATGACATGTTCGGCTTTAGTTGGTTCCGGGGTTACGGAATTATGGCAAAATGTTCTTGATTTTGAAAAAAGCACAAAAAGCAGCGGGTTCTTTCAAAAGCGCAGGAAAAATCAGGCGCTTGACTGGATGCTTACCCTTGTTGAAGAAGAAATAAAAAGTCATTTTTATAATTCAGCCGATATTAAAGAAATTTTGCCGCATGTTAAAAAAGAAGTAATAGAGGGTAAAAAACTTCCTACTGAAGCCGCTGAAGAATTATTAAAACGATTCTATTCGGGTAATCAGGCTTAAATTCAGTGATAAACATTCAGGATATTCCGATAGACCGCGCAGAATTCGCGGTCCTTGACTTTGAGACAACTGGTAATTCCGCAAAAAATTCACGTGTCATTGAAGTCGGAATTGTAAAGATACGTGAACTTGAGATTTACGATACATTTCAAACTTTTATCAATCCGCAGGAGCCTATCCCGTATTTTATAACAGAACTCACCGGGATAACGGAAAATGATGTAAGGGATGCTCCTCCTTTTGAAGATATTACAGAACCACTGATTAATTTTATCGGGGATGGCGTATTAGCGGCTCATAACCTGGCCTTCGATAATTCATTTCTTCAGCAGGAATTGCTGCGTGCAGGTTATGAGATTCCTGAAGTCCCAAAACTCTGCACACTTAAACTTGCCCGTAGATTATATCCATCCCTGCCGAGTAAATCCCTTTCTGCATTAGTCGAAAATTTTAAGATAAAACATATTAATGTCCACCGGGCTTTGGGTGATGCGGCTGTAACAGCAAAATTACTGCTGCGGATGATCGAAGATATGAAGGAGAATTTTGACGTAAAAAATCTTGCCGACATGCTGAAATTTCAGGGAGTACCGGTAAAAACTGCAAACTCTGGCTTACTTAAGAAATCGGTTGAGGGCAAATATTCTCAGATTCCCAAGTCCCCCGGTATTTATATGTTTAAAGATAAAGCAGAAAATTATCTTTATATCGGGAAATCGAAATCCTTGCGTGACAGAATCACCGGACATTTCCAGGAAACCTCTCCGCGTAAATCCAAAAAGATAATTAAAAATTCTTCCGAAATAGATTTTCGGGAAACGAACACTGAACTAACAGCCCTGATTGCTGAAGCTGAAACAATAAAATCTGAAAAGCCGGAATACAATTCGTTCCTTAAGAAATATTCTCTGACCTATTTTATTAAAGTTAATCTCAATCACAAATTCCCTCATCTAACCACTGTTTCTAAAATAAATTATGATGGCAACGATTATTTCGGACCTTACCCCAAGAGGGATATCTCCGGCAGATTGCTTGAAATTATTGACAGGTCCTTTCAGCTCCGGGAGTGCAATGAAAAAACTTTCAGAAAGGGTAATGGGTGTTATCTTTCAGAGATAGGCAGATGTACTGCGCCTTGTCTGAATTATGATGTCGATAATTACTCACGGGAACTCCGGCTGGTGTATGAATTCCTTGAAGGACAGAATAATCTGGCCCTTGAAAGAATGATTGGAAAGATGAAAAAACTCTCTGAGGAATTGAAATTTGAAGAAGCTGCTCAATACCGGGATACAGTTAACCTGCTTTTAAAACAGTTGAATAAATCTGCGCTTCTTGCTGAACCCGTTAATCTTGCAAATGTTCTTCTAAAAGCAGGAAAGGGAGAAAAGTCTGATTATCTTTTATTGACGAAGGGAAGAGTTGTTATTAAAGACTTTTTACTTAATAAAACCGAGGATTTCGAACAAACAGCGGAAGACTTCTACTCAGGAGCTATAAATCTCTTTCATGAATATACACCGCAGGATCTCGAAAGACTTCACATAACAATGACCTGGTTCACAAGAAATAAGGAACAGGTGAAAGTTTTCTATCTTAAGGATTATAAAAATTCTTCCGAACTCTTCAGAAAAGTTTTCACCTGAAAATTATAAAAATCAGCATATAAAGAAGATTTGCCAGAATTAAAAATGAAAATCCCTTCAAAGTACTTTTTTTCAATTCAGGAGCCCCGATAAAATATGCAATGGAAGCCTTTACAATTGTATTGGCTGTGAAAGCAATAATCATTGAAACAGCCGCCGTATTCACAAGCAAAGATCCTTTCCGCAGATCAATAAGCGAGAGGGCTATCGCATCCAGATCGGCAAAACCGGAGACAAGACTGGAAAGATAAATTCCCTGATCGCCCATATAATTTTGCGCTACTTTCGAGACGAAAAGTATTATTGCAAATAGCACACCGAATTTTAATGCGACTTTAAGTTGAAAGGGATTAGATAATTTAAGTTCTGAAACACCCTCATCAGTTTTTGTCCGCCAAAGAAAAAAACTAACCAGAAGACCGACGGCAGTAAAAATAATAACAGGTAAAAATATAGCTGTAGCGAACTCGGAATCCAGCATCAGGATTATCAGATAAATCCTTGGGAACATTATTGTACTTGCAAGAACTATCCCTGCCGCAAGATTTCCCGATAGGGCAGGCGCTTCTTTGCTTCTCTGCGAAAATGACAGAGTAACCGCCGTGCTTGATGCAACCCCGCCAAGAATAGATAATAGCTGTATGCCTCTTTTTGTCCCGATCAGCTTGAAAAGAACGTACCCGATAAAACTGATTCCGGCAATAAGTACAACCATATACCATATTTTCCGGGGATTGAGAACATCAAAAGGATCGAGAGTCTGGTCAGGAAGGAGGGGCAGGATAATGATCGTAATTATGGCAAATTTAATTGTTGCATAGATATCTTCATCTTCAACTTTTCCGACCATTCCACGAAGTTTTGTCTTAAAAGAAAGAAAAATCATGAGCATAACGGCGGATACGGCTGAAATCATAAGGTGATCCCAATAAATAAGAGCGCCAAACACATAGATCAGGAGAAATGACACTTCTGTTGTTCCGCCAATCTCTCCCCGTGAGGCTGTAACATAGTAAGAAATTGCAACAAGAAGACCAAAGAGAAAATATGAAACAACAAAAATAACAGGTGAAGTGAAAGACGCAAGAAATGCGGAAAGATATCCAAGAAGGGCAACAATCGGAAACGTTCTGATACCGCCAAAATCTCGGTCTCCGGGTTTTTTTCTCTTTTCCCGTTCGGCTCCTATAAGAACTCCTATAAGGAGGGTAATGAACAGATTTGGCCAAACGATGTGTGAAGATACTTCCATAATTATTCTCCTTATAAAAATATTGTAATAATTGGAAGAGAAATAATCCCGTGTTAAATATGTTTTACGCTATAAAAACCTGCTTAGGAGAACTCGAATTATCAATCCAGCAATTACCGCTAAAAACAGATAGAAAAAGAATTGGCCAAAGGAGGAGCGGCTGATAATAATTGTTGACTTAAATCCTCTCCAGCCACAATTTTTGCACCTGTAGATTTTCCAGATCGTAAATTTCTTAATCAAGGATTCCAGGGCCGTTCTGGAGCGGGACCTGTGCAGGGTTGAGAATGATCCGCATTCCGGACAATTACTGTAAATAGGATTTCTGGTTAAAATAAGTCTTAATGGTTTCATCAAAAGAAAATTTTTAGAATAACAAAAATCAATAATAGTGAAAAAATTCTTTTTATAACAGGGATATTATATTTTAGAAGAAGTATTACCCCAATCTTACTCCCGATTAAACCTCCGGCTCCTAATATTATTCCGGTTTGAACAACAAGAGAGACCGAAATTCCCGGATTGTAATATGTACCGAGTGCATATGATATCCAGGAAAATGTCATAGTAAGGAAAACCGGAATGGACGATGTTCCGGCTGCCACTCTAAAATTAAAATGATAGAGATACATCAGCACCGGGACAAAAATAATTCCACCGCCTATCCCGGCTGCTGCGGCAATTACGCCTGTTACCAGCCCGCTTAATAAAAGAAATGCGGGTTTACCCCGAAGATCATATTTCAAATTTGGAGTTTTGTTTAAAAACATGTTTAATGCAACGAGAGACAATAGAATTCCCAGGAAATATTTTAGAGGAGTTGTATCGATTCTGACGATAACCTGAGGGATAATAAATGCAGATATCAGGCTGCCTGCACCTAAAAGAAGTCCTTCTTTTATTGCGAGATTTTTACGTCTGATATGCTGAAAAACAGCCCCGGAGGAAGAAAAAATTCCGGCAAACAGGGAAGTTGAGATAACTGTAATGTATAATTCGGAAATCCCGGGATTTATCAGTGGTAATAACAAGAACAAAAAGGGGACATAAACCACTCCGCCGCCAAGTCCAAACATTCCCGAGACTATTCCGGCAATTATTCCGAGCAACAGCAGAATTATTAATTCTGCGAAAAAATTCAATTTACTTTTAGCATATTATTATAAAGTGATTGATTCTGCAGTAAATTATAGGCTGTTTCAAACTGATCATCCAGTTTGAGCGATTGAATTATTCTGCCTTCCCTCCCTTTAAGCCGACCAGAGAGTTCTTTCATGATTTCGTTTATAATCTCTTCTTTGTTGCGGAGCAGTCTTTCTTTTTTGAATGTCCGGTAAGAATCGTACAGTGCATCGAATTTGCGCCTGAATTCCTCGGGCAAACCGTCTTCAACATACAATTTTTTCATCTCGGCAAAGAGTTTAACTTCCCTGCCTGTGTACTCATAATTTGAAGATTGAAGATACCCGGAGAAATCATCAATAATTTTATTCTTGTCAATTTTTGAAATGTCTTCAATATTATTTGTATTAAAGTAAAATGATGAAAATTTGAAAAAATATCCTTTTGCAATAAGATCGGGAATGATATCAGATTCTGATGAATTTTTTACTATTGAGTCAGGAACAATGCCTCCTGCAGACCAAACTGATCTTTTGTTATCGGTATAAAAACGACGCGTCTCAGGGACATTAACTCTGTCGAAAATTTTATTGTCTGTTGCATAATCTATCTTTTGAATACATCTGCCTGATGGAGTAAAATATCTGGCAGTAGTCAGCTTCAGGGATGTTCTATTATTAAGATTAACAACAGTCTGAACAAGTCCTTTGCCAAATGAATTAGTCCCAATAACCAGACCGCGGTCATGATCCTGAATGGCTCCGGCAACAATTTCCGAGGCTGAAGCCGTGCCGCCGTCAATCAGAACTGCAAGTCTTGATTTGTCAGCGATCGGGGCTTCTTCTGCAAGATACCTTGTCACCTCTGTACTGTCCCGCGAAACCACACTGACAATCAGTTTATCCTTACCAATAAATTTCTCGGTTACATCAATAGCAGCACTTAACAAGCCACCGGGATTCCCCCTAAGATCAAGAATTATGGTTCCGATTGGTTTTTGTGATTTCAGATCAAGCAATGCTTTTTTCAGTTCTTCACCGGTGGCAAAAGAAAAACCGCTCATTTTGATATAAGCGTTATCGCTTTCCTCGGGGACAAAACCATAATAGCTGATATTTTTCACCTCAATTTCCTCGCGGATAAGGCTGAAAAACATTTCACCATCAAAGCCTTCCCTCAGAATAACTATATTGACCATCGTTCCGGGGACGCCTTTTATGAATGTGCTGAGGTCCTCATAATTTTCTTTTCCGACCGATACAGAATCTATTCTTATTATCACATCGCCAATCTGAATTCCCTGCCGCTGTGCGCTATGACCTTCAAGCAGATCCACGACAGTTATCATATCATTTCGAAGACCAATTGTGGCGCCAATACCGCCATACTTCCCTTTGGTAATCACCTCAATATCCTGCCTCATGTTCTCGTCAACATATACTGTATATGGGTCAAGGGAAGAGAGCATACCTCGTATGCCGGAGCGCATAAATTCTTCGGGATTTATTTCATCTACATAATTGAGGCTTATTTCTTTATATACTTTCCCGAATATATCTATACTCTTTGCAATCCTGAAATAAATATCCTCATCACTTTTCAGGAAACCGAAAGAAAGCAGCGAAATGAATATGATAAGGAGCAGCGATAATCGTAATTTCATTAAAATACCCGCGTTAAAGACTTGATTTTGATTCTAATATCCGGCAAATTTCCTTATGAACAGTTTCAATAGGCTGTAATCCATCGATAACGTTAAACCGCTCTGCTGTTCCTGCTAATTCGAGATAACCATGCCTGACGGCATTGTAAAAATTTTCATCAGATGACTCAATCCTGTCAATTTTAGAAGCGCTGATAAGCCCCTTTCTCCGTTTTACTTCAGAAACAGGAATATCGATAAAAAAAGTTATTGCCGGAACGGCATCACGAATTACATAAGTCTGCAAAGCTTTTACAAATTCCAGCGAAATTCCCCTGCCATATCCCTGATATGCGATTGAAGAATCATGGAAACGATCTGAGATGACAACTGTGTTTTTCTGTAATTCTGGAATAATGATCTCGTTTACGAGTTGCGCCCGGCTTGCAGCAAAAAGCAGCATCTCCGCATCACTAACCATAGCAAGATTTTTCTTATCCAGAAGAATATCTCTGATTTTTTCGGATATTAATGTGCCTCCAGGTTCCCGGATAACAATAACTTTGCGGTTTCGGGCATTATAATAATCCTGAAGGAGTTTTATCTGTGTGGATTTCCCGGAGAAATCCAAACCCTCAAAAGTAATAAACATATTAGTATTTCTTTATTATGTATTCAAGGCGCGATGGTTTAACATCAATTACTCTGACATATTTGGGCACTTCGATCACAGGCTCAATAAAACCAAGGGTATCATTTAATGCCTGAGTAAAAGTGACATAAGAGACCACTTCCGAAGGATCAAGTTTCCCAAGAATATTAATCCCCCCTCTCAACACGATTTTAACCTTTGAAGGATATAGCTGCAATTCCCTCAGAGGGGGCACTTTTCTTGTTTCAACAGCTACATTGCTGAAATCTCTGTCCACAATTTTTTGAATATTGAGATTGAGCATTACTTTCTCAAGATACAATTTAATGTCCGAAGGAGGGATCAGCTCAAGTTCCAAAACTGTTGATTTGTTCAGCTCAGTTGTTTTAAAAAAGGAGGTTTTAATACTATCAGTGAGCCGAAGAGTTGAGTGGGGTCCGAAAATATACACGGAATCGGGATCGGTTAATAATTCGGATACTAAGCCAAAACCTTCCTTAAAATTCAGCTCAACATCCGGAATAACTTTAACTTTCTTTTTGGAGACTTTTTCAATATTGTAGTTTATTACAATTGGTGAAACATCAACTATCTGGGCACTGCCAAACAACCATGAATTTTCATCGATTAGTTTGCGGCTTTCAATCGATTGTTTTCCTTTCTTATTCTCAGCAGTAATTGACATAGTATATTCCCTGCCCATATTTAAGCCTGCAAGCTGCCAGCCAATGCCTTTGATACTTACATTTATAGTTTTGCTGGAAAGCTGGGCAAGTGAATATCCGTCATCAACATCGGTGATTGTAAGCGGAAATTCCATTGAGGTGAAATATTGCTCTGAGAGTGCAACAGATCCCCATAGAATCAGGCTGAAAGTTGTGATAAGTGATATGGGAATAAATTTCTTGAGAAAGTTTTCTGAACTAATCATAATAACTAAATTAAGAAATTGTTGTAAAAAACAGAACCGGGGGAGTTAACTCAGGATATTTTAGCGAAATATGCAAGAAGAACATCCTTATTTGCTCTGGATATCTCCCTTCCTTTGATGGGGAAATTATCTGCGGATCGGGCAAGTTTTCTTAATTCGTGAACGTTAAGTGAACTGAGATCGACTGTTTCAGAAAAATTCGATACCTCACCCTTTTTCTCTGTTATCTGATCTGAAACTTCTGTCTGCCCGCTTACATCATTATCAGGCAATTCCATGTCGTAGATCAGTTTTTCTAGTTCATCATCGGGGCGGGGAATAACATGAGCGGCAACAAGCTGACCAACCCTTGATGCAGCAGCGCTTCCCGCATCAACTGCGGCCTGAACAGCCGCAACTTCTCCAACAACTTTTACAGTAACTAAAGCCGCAGTTATTTTTTCTTTACTGACGAGCTTAACATTGGCGGCTTTAACCATAGCGTCCGCCGCCTCAATAGCACCAATCAGACCCTGTGTTTCTATTAAACCGAGGGCAAGTAGCATAAATGACCTTTACGGTTAAAGTTTAGGTCTTTTAGGAAGAATTAATTCAACATCTGAATGTGGACGCGGAATTACATGGACTGAAACCAGTTCTCCGACGCGCTGAGCTGCCGCGGCTCCTGCATCTGTTGCGGCTTTAACTGCGCCTACATCACCTCTTACCATCACGGTAACATAACCACCGCCAATAGTCTCCTTTCCAAGAAGTTCGACTTTTGCCGCTTTTACCATTGCATCCGCTGCTTCAATGGCGCCAACTAATCCTTTAGTTTCTACCATTCCGAGTGCATCAAGTGTCATATAAAGACTCCAAAAAAAAGTTGAATACGTTGCACAAAATAGTTTATAAAGGCAAAAATGTCAATTGTTCTGACCTCTATATGTAAATTTAATTATCTTTTTTACTGTCGAGAAAGTCCTGAAGTATTATTGAAGCCGCTGTTTTATCAATCCTTCCTTTATCCTGCCGTTTTTTCTTCGAAACAACACTCTGTATAATTATATCCTGGGCAATTCCAGAAGTATATCTCTCGTCAACTCTGAATACCGGAATATTAAATTTTTTATTTAGTGTGGACTCGAATTTTTCGACAAGCAGTGTAGTTTCTGATTTCTCCCCATTTTCCCGGAGCGGATACCCGAGAATTATCGCTTTGAGATTATAGGACCTGATAGTTTTTTCAAAATTGTCCCAGAAACTTTTATCATTGGCGATTGTAATAAGCGGGTACGCAAATATCTGAAGAGGATCACTTACGGCGATACCAATTCGTTTCAGACCAAAATCAACCCCCAGATAACGCTCAAAATCTTCTTTCATTCTCATACAATTTATGCCGTTTCGGAATCGAGCCTTTCGACTGAATAAATGCCCCTGTTCTTCTTAATTCGTTCAATAAGCCGGTTAAGATGTTCGAGATCGTTTACCTGAACAGTGATTGTACCATTAAACATCGAATCCTGAGTGTTAATATGCACGGTTTTGATATTTGTATTCTGGTAATTTGTGATACTGTTCGAAAGGTCCTTCAGTATTCCCGGAGAATCCTCCCCAACAATTTTGATGCCTGCCAGAAACATTGAGCTTTTAGTCTTCGGCCAGCTTACAGGGACAAGTTTCTCAACATTCGTGCGGGAGATTATCTGAAGATTTTTACAATCCTTTCTATGAATTTTAATCCCCTCGCCAATCGTGATATACCCGATAATCGGATCACCCGGTATCGGTCCACAGCAGCGGGCATAACTTACAACAATTCCTTTATAATCTCCCTCAAGTATCACTCCGCCAATATTATTCCGTGCGAAAGCAGCAAAATTCTCAAACGAGATGTCCTTTTGTTCGTCGGGTACCGACACAACTTCCGGATTGAGAACTTCATCGAGATCAATCTTATCCTGAGCTATTGCCCTGTAAAATTTTTGAGTGTTTTCATATTTCAGTTTTCTGGATAACTTTATCACATCATCCGGAGTGAAGGTCAGCTTAAGTTTTTTGAGCTTTTTCTCAAAAATATCTTTCCCGGTTTCAACAAGTTTTTCATCTTCATTCTTAAGATATTTTCGTACGGCGGATTTAGCCTTATGAGTTACAACAAACTGCAGCCAACTCCGGTTGGGATGCTGATTTTTTGAAGTAATTATTTCAACCTGATCGCCGCTGTGCAGAACTGTATTCAAAGGCACAATTTTGCCGTTGACTTTGGCTCCTATGCAATGATAACCGACATTTGAATGTATCTCAAAAGCGAAATCAACACTTGTGGAATTTATTGGAAGTATTTTCAGATCGCCTTTGGGAGTAAAAAGATAAATCTCATCCTGAAATAATTGCAAACTGAAACTCGATAAAATCTCTTTGCTCGCTTCAGTCTTCGAAACATTCTCGAATATATCCCGTATCCAGTTAACCCAGTCTTCCAGATCGCGGTCGGTAGCGGCTACATTTTCTTTGTATTTCCAATGTGCGGCAACTCCACGTTCTGCAATTTCGTGCATCTTGCGTGTTCTTATTTGAATTTCGACAAGTTTACCTGCAGGACCGTAAACGGTATTATGAATGGACTGATAATTATTCTTCTTTGGAATGGAGATATAATCCTTAAATCGATCAGAAATCGGCTTATAGAGATTGTTGACTATGCCAAGAACATAATAGCACTTGTTCTGGTCTATATCATCCAGAATAATCCTGATAGCAAGAAGATCGAAAATATTATCGAAGGTTGTATTCAATTTCATCATCTTTTTATAGATGCTGAAAATATGCTTAGGTCTGCCGCTCAGTTCAAATTTCAAGCCGCTTTCAATAAGTTTCTGCTTCAGCGGCTCGGAAAATTTTTTGATGTATTCTTCGCGTTCCTTTCTCTTGTCCTTCAGTTTTTTGGCGATTTCCTCGTAGGCATCCTTATTCAGATATTTGAAGGACAGGTCTTCCAGCTCCCATTTGATCTGCCCGAGACCAAATCTGTTTGCGAACGGGGCATAAATATCAAGGGTTTCCTTGGCTATCCTTCTCTGTCTGCTCGCAACAAGTGAGTCGAGCGTCCTCATATTATGGACACGATCGGCAAATTTTACAAGAATAACCCTGACATCATCTATCATCGAAAGGAGCATCTTACGGTAATATTCCGCCTGCGTAATATCCTGACCTTTGAACACACCGTCAATCTTCGTGACGCCATTGACAATAATACCAACTTCACTACCGAATTCCTTTTGTATGAAGTCAAGGCTGATTTCAGTATCTTCAACAACATCGTGAAGCAAGGCTGCTATTACGCTTGTATCATCAAGGGGAATTTCTTCTGCAACAATTTTAGCAACGGCATAAGGATGATCAAAATAAGGTTCACCTGAATCTCTGTTATCATTTTTATGCGCTTCATAGCTTAGCCTGAAACTTTTTGTTATCAGTTCCTCGCGGACACGTGGAAGATTCTTTCGGCAAATTGAAAGAAGGTCTTCAAGCATTTTATTGAGTTTGTTTTCGGCTATCATACTTTATGAGTGAAATCAGATTTCTTTTATATTAGAGAAAGATAGAATTTGCCCATAAATTCTAAATTACAAGTTCTTTATACTACTTTTTACGCTGATTTTCAAGAATTTCTAATTTTAATTCCTTTGTTCTCTCTATTCGGTCAAGCAAATCCTCTGAATATTTCTCATTCGGCTTATAACCGAGGATGTAATTACACCGATCAAGAGCCTCAGAGTATTTACCGCCATTATTCAGATTCCTTGCAATAGCAAAGTTTACCCAGAGATCATTTCTTGTGGTCAATGTTCCGTGCTGTAAAAACAACTCCCGGATTTTATAAAGCTCTGCCGCTGCTTTGAGCGGATTATCCACAGAATAAACCCGGGCTTTAATGAAGTGAAAATCTTTACTCTCAGGAAAAAACTTGAGAGCTTTTTCAGCAAGATCAAGCGCTTTGGAATACATATCTCTTGATATATACACCCAGCAAAGCGAATATATAGCCAGATGGAAATGATATGAATTCCCGCCTACAGCTTTTTCGAGCAATTTGGTGCCAAGTTCCTTTTCATCTGAAAAAAAAGGGAGCCAATTTATAAATTCGGTTTTGGCACTAACCCAATATTTGTAAGTGCCGACTGCGATGTAGGCTTCGTAAAAATTTTTGTCGGCTTCTATACATTTTTCAAAATCTTTTACTGAGCTGTAACCTTCATTAATAGCGCTTAGATATTTATGTTTGGTTGCCCGGTAATATGCAGAGTATCCTCTTGACACACCCAGAAAATAATTTGCCCAAATACTGCCATGGTTTTTTGCCGCATATTTTTCAGCAGCAATTTCCGCCTCGTCAATCATCGCCCCAATACTTTCGTTTTCCTCAAGTTCCATTCTTTCAGAACTTTCAGCAATATGAGGCGAAATAATAAAGATTTTTCCTGCAGGCAGATCGGGGAATTCTTTTTCAAGTTCCTTAAAAGTGTTTTTTGCCTCCTGATATTCTGCTGAAAGGGTTAAAGTAATCCCTTTTCTTATCAGTGAATCAACCTTTGCATCAGGAAAAGTCTGAGCCGAAACAATGCCTGCGTTAATAATTATCAGACTGATTTTAAAATGTGCCGAAAGTCCTGTCACCTGCATCACCCAATCCCGGAAGTATGTACCCTGATGAATTTAATTCTCTGTCCAGCGCCGCCGTGTAAATTTGTACATCGGGATGCTCAGAGGTGATTTTGTTAACGCCGAATGGAGCAGCTATCAGGCAGGCAAGTGAAACGTTTGCGGCCCCTTTCTGTTTTAGGTAACGAATTGCATAAGATGCACTCCCGCCTGTTGCCAGCATTGGATCGATAATTATTACTTTCGACTCAGGCAGATGAGAAGGAGTTTTAAAATAATATTCAACAGGCTGAAGGGTGGTCTCATTGCGCTGAAGCCCAATATGACCAACGCTTGCATCCGGAATAAGTTCGATAAACGACTGAACCATTGCAAGTCCCGCCCTTAACACAGGTATCAGAATTATGGAATCTTTTAATCTATAACCGTTAGTCTCTTCCAGAGGAGTTGTGACTGTAAACTGAGTAAGTTTTAACGATTTACTCAGTTCAATTGCGATAGAATAACCAATTCGGTTCAAAGCAATCCTGAAAAGCTCATAAGGTGTATTTTTATCCCGCAGAATCGTTATATCTCTTTTAATTAGAGGGTTTTCAACAATAATAAGATTATTCATTTTTTAAGTTTCCTTTCAGCATTTCTTCCTAAAACCGAGAGCAGGTTAATAAATGGCGAGACAGGCGGTGTATAATTATAAAATATTTCAGCAAGTGTATCCACTTTAGCTCTTGAATATATCAAAGTTGAAATAACATCAGAATAACCGGAAACCTCATTTTTACCAAGAAAAGACGCACCGAAAATTCTTCCATCGCGTTTATCAAATAATAATTTCCCAAACGTTTGGGAAGATTCCGGCATAACTTTTACCAGGTTAGGTATAACTGCACTTACCGAATCGTAGTTCAGCCTGAAATCAGCACATTCTCCTTCGCTTAAACCGGCTGCAGAATACACATTATTAAAAATTTTTATTGCAACATTCTTTACAACCGGTTTAACTATCCGATTGCCTCCGGCAGCATTTTCACCTGCGATGTGTCCGAAATGATGAGCAAAAGTTGCAAGAGGATAGTATAATGGTCTGCCTGAGATAAATTCGGGCACCTCAATACAATCGCCGGCGGCAAAAATGTTCTGATCGGTAGTTCTGAGTCTGCTATCTGTTATATATGCTCCGCTTGCTCCACGCCTTAATCCTAAGGGAATTCCAATATCGGTATTAGGTGAAAACCCGGCGCTGAGAATAATAATATCAGTTTCGAGAAGCAGAGAACCTATTTTGACTTTTGTAACTGAGCCGTCATTTTCTATCAGTCCCGGATTCTGAACCCCTCCGATAAAAGATATTCCTGCTTGTTCAATTGTTACAGCGAGCAGATTTCTTATCTCCGGAGAAGCAGCAGGCAATGGCAGATTTTCCCTTTCGATTATTGTCACTTCCATCCCGGCTGATTTCAGGGATTCGGCAGTTTCAAGACCGATATATCCTCCGCCAATAATCACAGCCCGTTTGACATTGTTAATATTGATGTTGTGGAGAACAGCCTGAAGGTCTTCAACGGTTTTCAGCGTGAATACATTATTATATTTTTTTGTAATAAAAGAAGGTATTTTGGGAACCGAACCTGTGCATAAAATCAGGCGGTCATAGGCTAATGAATGTGTCGCACCTGAAACAAGATCCCTGACGTTGATGCTTCTGTTTCTTTTATCAACAGCTTCTACTCTGGTCTTTATTTTTACTTCTACTTTTTTCTCATCAAAGAAACTTTCCGGAGTAAAAAAAACAATATCGGAAGGATTTCTGATTGTTTTATCGAGCACATAAGGCAATTCGCAGGTACCGGTTGAAATGTGCGCACCTGCTTCGAACATAATTACCTCCGCAGAGGGATCTGTTCTTTTTGCTTTTGCAGCAGCACTGGGACCTGCGGCATTTCCGCCGATGACAAGAATCCTTTTGCCCAAGAATTATTTTCTCAGTTGTAAGGAATTATTAAACATATTCACTTTTCAATCTGTCCGATAAATTTAATACGTAATGATTGTTCCACAAACTTAAATTAAATTTGTTAATATTGAAAGGAACTGAAAAATATCCGGGCGGATGGCTGAATTTCTGTGAAATGAATCAAGGGAAATTTCATATTCTCATGCCTTTGGGGTAAAAGTTCAAACATCGGGAAATAAAAAGAAAGCCTTCGGTCGCAAAGATTCCGAAGGCTATCACAGGAGGTGTATTTATTTATTCATTCATCACATTGCGGTCTTAAATAGAAGTCCGAGGAGAATTCCGGCTGCAACAGCCGAGCCGATGACGCCCGCCACATTAGGAGCCATTGCGTGCATGAGCAAAAAGTTTTTTGGGTCTTCCTGAGCGCCAAGCATCTGGGCAACTCTCGCACTGTCCGGTACGGCTGAAACTCCGGCAGCGCCAATTATCGGATTAATTTTATCCCCATCAGAAAGGAAAAGATTCATAACCTTAGCAAAAATAACTCCGCCTGCAGTTGCAACCATAAAGGAAGCAGCTCCCAAAACAAAGATCAGAATCGATCCCCAGGTGAGGAAAGTGGTAGCCTGAGTTGATGCGCCAACGGTGATCCCAAGAAGAATAGTGACAATATCGATGAGCGGACGGGCAGCGGTTTCTGCAAGTCTTTTAGTCACTCCCGATTCCTTGAGCAGGTTCCCGAAAAACAGCATACCTAATAGCGGCAAACCACCGGGAGAAATAAATGTCGTCAGTATAAGCCCAAATATAGGAAAGAGTATTTTTTCGAGCCGGGAAACCGAGCGCGGCGGTTTCATCCTGATAAGCCTCTCTTCTTTCGATGTGAGAAGCTTGATAACCGGAGGTTGTATAACGGGAACAAGCGCCATATATGAATAAGCCGCAATAGCGATTGCCCCGATAAGTTCAGGAGCCAGTTTGGATGAAAGGAAAATTGCAGTCGGTCCATCTGCTCCGCCGATAATCCCGATCGCAGCAGCCTGCTGCTGAGTAAATCCCAGAGCAAGTGCTGTAATAAAAGTAATAAAAATACCCAATTGCGCTGCTGCACCCAAAAGCATAAGTTTTGGATTTGAAAGCAAGGCTGAAAAATCAGTCATAGCCCCAATACCCAGAAAAATAAGCGGCGGATATATTCCCTTAACAACGCCATAATACAGATAATTAAGCACACTGCCTTCTTCATAAATACCGATCTGCAAACTAGCTCCTTCAAGAAAAGGGATATTACCTAGTATTATCCCGAAACCAATCGGAACAAGCAGGAGAGGCTCATAATCTTTTTTAATCGCAAGATAGAGGAAAAACAATCCGCAGGCGATCATTATAAAATGACCCCAGGTAATATTTGCAAATCCTGTGTACTTAATAATTTCTTTGAGCATTTCGAGAAGATGTGTCATTATCAGCTCCCGATCTCAATCAGAATATCGCCTTCAAGCACCGAATCGCCCTGGTTAACTTTTACAGCAGCAATTTTTCCTTCCCTGTCAGCTGTGATGTTGTTTTCCATCTTCATTGCTTCCATTACCAGGAGTTTGTCGCCAAATTTCACAATATCTCCCGGACGAACTTTTACTTCGAGTATTGTACCCGGCAGCGGGGCTTTAATCAGACCGGCGCCTTTTCTCTCAGAAGGCGAACTAGTTTTACTCTTATCGGCTTCGCTGGAAGGAATAACCTGCTTCCTAACCAGAACCGGGGTTTTTGTGGTCTTGATCTCTCTGTGAATTTCAACTTTATAAACTGATCCATTCACTTCCACTTCAGCAATATTATCCTCAATATTCTGAATCTCAACTTCGTAATTATTTCCCTGTATGCTAAACTTAAATTTTTTCATTTGTCAGCCGCTTTTATCTCGGATATTGTCTTAATCCATAAATTTTTGAGCTCCATGGTGAATAAGCTCTCTGTGTTTTTTTAATTGTCAGAATTTTACTTTCATCATCGTGCAATTCGGCAAAATGAAGTGATAATGCCAGCGATATTGCAGCACTAACCTCGCCCGAAATCTCTCCTTCCCTAAATTTGGCAGCCTCCGGTTCTCCTTTCGACTGCTGGTTCTTCAGTATCTTAAGGCGGAGAAGTTTCGCATAATTCGCTATAAACAGATACAGCAGAACAAGCGCCATAAAAACGATAACATAACCAAGTACAGTTATGAGCAATGCTTCAAAAGTTATGTTCCCTGGATAAAACCCGAGATTTTCAACGGTTTTACTTTGTGCCAGACTATCCTGAAGCGTTTTCTGTGCCGTATTCATCGAATCAATCATTTTTTCCTGCATATCAAGCCTTATAAAGGAATATTCGAATGTTTTTTAGGCGGATTACTATCTTTTTTTGTAGCCAGCATCTGAAGCGCTCTTATAACCCTGAACCTGGTGTTTCTTGGTTCAATAACATCATCAATGTAACCATACTTAGCGGCGACATAAGGATTGGCAAATTTCATTTTATATTCCTGTTCCTTCTCGGCAATGAATTTTACTTTTTCCTGATCGTCTTCAATCTGACTAAGTTCCTTTGCATGGAGCACTTCTATTGCGCCTTTAGGTCCCATAACAGCAATTTCAGCCACAGGCCAGGCATAGTTAATATCACCGCGGAGATGTTTTGAACTCATGACGTCATAAGCGCCGCCATAAGCTTTCCGGATAATAACTGTAACTTTTGGTACGGTAGCCTCGCCATATGCGAAAAGAAGTTTTGCACCGTGAATAATTATTCCGCCATATTCCTGGGCTGTTCCGGGTAAGAATCCGGGGACATCAACCAGGGTCACGATCGGTATGTTAAAAGCATCGCAGAATCGGACGAAACGAGCCGCTTTGCGTGATGCATTTATATCCAGAACACCTGCGAGATATGAAGGCTGGTTTGCGACAATCCCTACCGGGAAACCGTTGAATTTTGCAAATCCGGTTATTATATTCGCAGCATAATTCCTTTGTACCTCAAGAAATTCACCGTAGTCAACAATCGACTCGATAACCTCTTTCATGTCGTAGGGTTTATTCGGATTATCAGGCACAATTTCATTAAGCCTGTCTTCCATTCTTTCGATGGGATCATCACAAAGCGAAACCGGAGGATCTTCAAGATTATTCTGGGGCATATAACTTAAAAGTTTTCTAATAAGCAGTATGCCTTCCTGCTCGTCTTCGGCGACAAAATGAGTAACGCCGGACTTCGACCCGTGAATAACCGCTCCGCCAAGTTCCTCATCGGTTACTATTTCGCCGGTCACCGTCTTTACAACCTTTGGACCGGTGACGAACATATAGCTGGTCCCTTTGCTCATTATCGTAAAATCCGTGAGAGCCGGTGAATATACTGCTCCGCCGGCACAAGGACCGAAAATCGCAGAAATTTGTGGTACTAAGCCGGATGCTAAAATATTTCTCTGGAAAATTTCAGCGTATCCGCCGAGACTTTTTACACCCTCCTGAATACGAGCGCCGCCGCTATCATTTATTCCTATTAACGGAGCACCCACTTTCATGGCTTTGTCCATGACCTTGCATATCTTCTGGGCATACATTTCAGAAAGTGATCCGCCGAATACTGTAAAATCCTGAGAAAAGACATAAACCAGTCTTCCGTCAATTGTCCCGTAACCTGTCACAACACCATCAGAAAGATATGTCTGCTTGTCGAGTCCGAAATCTACTGTCCTGTGTGAGACAAACATATCAAATTCCTCAAAACTGCCTTCATCAAGCAGCATCTCAATACGCTCACGGGCTGTAAACTTACCCTTCCTGTGCTGGGATTCAATTCTTTTTTCACCCCCGCCAAGACGCGCTTTTGCGCGCATATCCATCAATTCTTTAATCTTATCCTGCATTGGCATAATAAATTTTCCTCAAATACCTGCTATGGTTTCTCACATAATTCTGTTAAAACGCCGTTAGTCGATTTTGGATGAAGAAACGCAATATTCAATCCCTCAGCTCCTTTCCGCGGCTGCTTATCGATAAGAGTAACCCCTTTCGATTCAATTTCGGAAAGAGCGCCCTGAAGACCTTTCACACTAAAAGCAAGGTGATGAATTCCTTCACCTTTTTTCTCAATAAATTTTCCGATTGGACCTTCGGGGTCAGTCGATTCAAGAAGTTCAATCTTAGTCTGTCCGACCATAAAAAATGCAGTTTTTACTCTCTGGTCTTTTACTTCCTCAATAGCATAACATTTAAGCCCAAGTATTTCCTGGTAATATTCAATCGCCTTATCGAGGTTTTTAACCGCAATTCCTATATGTTCTATGTGGGAAACGTCCATAAAAAAATTCCGTTTTGATTTAACAGCTAAAAGTTTAGCAAATACTATGCCGTATTTATTAACCTGAACATAAAAAAAATTATATTCCTAAAGGATTATTAATTCGGACACTTACTCTCTGCTCCACTTAATTCTCCATGAAAATATTCTCATTAGTTGGAATGTGCTTATTTTAATTGATAAGTAATGAATTGATCATTAAGATATTCACTATTTTATTATAGTTTTATTGAGTAATTTCTAACCTATATCAATAAAAATTTGGAATGATAAATGTCGCTGATAACAGGAAATAAAAAGCAGATTTTTCTGCTGTATTTTTTACTTGCATTTTCAATAATTGATGCTCAAAAAATCAAATCGCCGGATGAATTTTTCCCGGGCATTTTCGGGCAGCGTCCAATGAAATATTATGAGACTGTTGAGTATTTCAATTATCTTGTTCAGAACTCCCCAATGATCGGTTTTGAATCGGGGCTGACTCATCAGGGAAGGAAGCTGTATCATTATATCATCAGTTCGACTGAAAATATGAGCCGGCTGGGTGAAATAAAAAAGAATGTTTCAATTATTGCTGATCCGGGAAACCCTGCCGGGTCTTCGTCTGATTTTATCTCCCGGACACCCGGTGTTGCAATGATGATGTATTCAATTCACGGCAATGAAGCATCGGGTACTGATGCGGCGATTCGTTTGGCTCATTACCTTTCCTCCGGGGATGATCCCAAAGTCAGAGAAATTTTAAAAAATCTTGTTATAATAATTTATCCTATGGAAAACCCCGACGGGCGGGAACGTTTTCTCAGTCAGGCTGAGCAGTGGGTTGGAACGGTTCCGAATCCCGACTCCAGAAGTATGCCGCATTCGGGACTCTGGCCCTCCGGACGCACGAATCATTACCATTTTGATCTGAACAGGGACTGGATATTTCTTACTCAGCCGGAAACCAGATCGAGAGTAAAAATAATCACGGAATGGAATCCTCAGCTTGTTGTAGATGCTCACGAAATGGGATCATTCAGTTCATTTCTTTTTAATCCTCCAAGAGAGCCAATAAATCCCAACATAGATTCCAGAATACTTGAATGGTGGAATGTTTTCGGCAGGGATTTATCTGAAGCTTTTGATAAGCAAGGTTGGAGTTATTATTCGGGTGAATGGCTTGAAGAATGGTATCCTGGTTACGGCAGTTCATGGCCTTCCTATCTTGGCGCTGTGGCTATTTTGTATGAACAGGCAAGAACTTCCGGAACGCTCGTAAAACGACCTGATGGGACAGTTCTAACTTTTGCAAAAAGTGTCGATCACCAGTTTACAGCCTCTATGGCAAACCTTATAACCGCCTCCGCCAGAAAAGACGATCTCCTGAAATTGTACAGAGAGACCAGGATCTCAAAAGAGAAAAAAAACGGGAAAGCTGTCAAGTATTTTGTGTTCTCTCCAACTGAAAATAAATCAAGGTTAAACAATCTGGTGGAGATACTGAACGCTCAGAGTATTGAAATATTTACGGCTGACAGAAGTTTCAAAGCTGAAGCCCGTTCTTATTACGAAACAGAACAAACAAAGGTCGATTTTCCTGCCGGTTCAGTTGTTATTCCTCTAAATCAGCCGGTCCACGCCCTTATAAAAGCCCTGCTTGAGTTTGATACAAGGTTCGACAATAAATTTCTCCAATGGGAACGTGAATCAATACTTAAAGGCGAGGGATCCCAACTGTATGAAGTTACGACATGGTCTCTGCCGATGGCTTATGATCTGAAGTGTTATGAGATTAAAGACGAAATAAAAACCGGACTAACAAAATTCCGGGGTGAGGATTTAGCGTCATTCAGTTTTCCCGGTGAATCCCGTTACGGCTACCTGTTTGAATATTTCGATGATACGGCTGTTAAATTCCTGCTCGATCTTTTGAATAACGGAGTTAAAATCAGAACAGCAGTTAAAGATTTTTCCCATGACGGCAAGAATTATAAAAAAGGAACAATGCTGATCAGGAACATTGAGAATGACACAGACCTTGAGGAAAAACTTCACAAATTCAGTCAGGCGCATAATGTCAGAATTATTCCTGCTAACAGTGCCCGCAGCAGCAAAGGCTCTGATCTTGGAGGAGATGATTTCAGGATGCTCAGACAGCCGAAAATTGCTATTGCTGCCGGGGATGACATTTCTATGGATAGTTTCGGGACCATCTGGTTTCTACTGGATAAAATGTTAGGAAACCGGGTATCTCTTATTCCGTCGAATTTCCTTTCAAGGTCCGATCTCTCGAATTATAATGTCCTTATAATACCTTCGGCAAGGGGAGGGGCGCAGGGATTTTTTACTAAACCTGTTATCAGCAGCCTGCGTGCCTGGGTCAATGACGGCGGCACACTTATTCTATCAGGCAACTCTTCAGTTATGGCTGCTGATTCTTCTGTCAGATTATCCGGCAACCTGCTACGCTCACAGAACCTTGATAAGATCAGCGATTTATATACCGCTATTAATCATTCGCGTCTGTTCAACCAGATTCAAATTGACTCCCTGAATGTCTGGGAAAAAGGTATTCCCGAATCCCCAATCTCCGGAAAGGATACACTAAGTTTAAAAAGTCTCCGCCAGAAAGAAAAGCTTTACGAAAAATTTATGCCCCAGGGAGTGATATTAAAAGGCGAATTGAATCTGGAGCAATGGCTCACTTTCGGGATGACGGAAAATGTGCCTGTGTTTTATTCTTCCGGAGAAGTCCTTTATTCAAAAAATCCGAATGAAACAGTAGCACGCTTTCCCGAGGAAGATCTAAGACTTTCAGGCTTATTATGGCCTGAAGCCGGATTCCGATTGAAAAACTCATCATTCCTTACGAGAGAAAATTCCGGAAGAGGGCAGATTATTTCTTTTGTTGAAGATCCATTTTTCAGGGCTGCGTTCCATGGTACTGCACGACTTTTTCTTAATGCTGCGATACTTGGTCCGGGACTGGGAACAAACTGGAGCGCCCCGTGGTAATTCCGTTCAGAAAGGAAAATCATCTGTCTGTATATGCCTGATTTTCTCCTCTTTTAGTTTTTCTGCGGATTCATGGCGGATGAGTCCGTCAACATAAATTGATTTATACGGTTTGGTGGGGCATGCATACTCACATGCTCCACAGCCGATACAGTAGCGGTTATCGAGAACAGGAACCCTAAGACCGTCTTTATCAACCATTCTCACTGCTTTTGTCGGACAGTGTTCGGCACAGGCACCACAATCTTTTTTATCGGTAAAAACCACACAATTCTTCTCAATTAGAACTGCTTTCCCCAGGCGGGTGAGTTTTTTTACCTCATCCCTGATCGGCATTATTGCACCTGTCGGACAGATTTCCGAACAGAGGACACAATCAAAATTGCAGTATGATTTTGCAAAGTCCAATCTTGGCTTGAAGATATTCTGAAACCCGTAATCTGAGAACGATGCGTCCAGGACACCCGTCGGACAGGCAGAAACACAAAGCTGACAAGCAGTGCATTTTTCGAGGAAATTATCGTAAGACAACGAACCGGGGGGACATACCGCGAACTCCCTGTAAACTGGTATTTTGCTGCGCAATGTGTCGATACCCGCTAATCGAAACTGTTCGGGACTCAGATTTATTCCAAAAAGTGCGGCACTAAAAAGAAAGTTTCTCCTGCTTTCGTCAGGCGCCGGAATACTTTTCGTGGTGATGGAAGTAGAATATTTTATTGATTCTGAAGGGCAGATATCAATGCAATTGAAACAAAGAACACATTGCGAATTATCTATTTGTTTTTGCTTCGTATCAATACAACCCGATTTACAGAATTTCTCACATGCTCCACATCCGATACAGGAATGTTGGTCAATCGATACTCTGAATTTTGAGAATTTCGAAACAAATGCGAGGGCTGCTCCGGCAGGACAGAGATAATTACAGAACAATCTTCCGTTCTTTCCCACGAAATAATACAGAAATCCCAGAGTAACCGTGCCGTAAATGAACATAAAAGATAATTCACGTCCGGTCATCGGTTCTACAATATTTAACTTGTTCATTATCCCGGAACCGGCTGTCAGATTGACTGAATTTGAAATTAAAGTGAGAAACACTCCGGATATAATCCTGCCAAAATTGCTGAACGGATCAAGAAATACCAATGCAATATTTTCTTTTATCAAAACAGAAAAAATTAAAAGAGCTACGAGCAATGATGGAATAATAATTTTTACTCTCCGTGCCCTGTATTTTATCTTCTTTTTCCTGATCCTGCCTAATATATCCTGCAATATTCCGAAGGGGCAGAGAACTGAACAATATACCCTGCCGAATATTATTGTCATAAGTAAAATGAGAAGTATGGCGATAAGGCTCAAAAGGGTAAAGCCTGTTGAAACAGTTATCACTAAAGGAATGATCTGCGAGTATTTAAATATGTTCGCTAATAACGGGGATATTGTTTCATCTGTTACAATAAACGCAGCAAAAACGAAAATGAAAAATATTAAGGCAGCAAAACTGCGATACTGCCGCAGCCCGGGTTTTTTCATCAGACAATTATTTTTCTGATATTCAGTTTTTCAAGATATTTTCTTCCCACACCGAGTTTTGCAGCCTCCTCAATATATCTCACATCAGCTGCCTCAAATCCGAGTAATTTTGCGGCTGCGGTATCGGCAGTGACCATATCACGGCTGATCAGCAGAGATTTCATCATTACCGTGTCGGCTTCTGATAAACCACGGGGTCCGTTTCTCTGCATCACATTCCAGGCATCCACAATGTTCAGATCGGGTTTCCTGAATGTACTAAACTCTGCAATACATGTATGAAGATCATTTCTATGCCAGTAACCGCGATCCCACACAATCCCCATTAAATTTTTCATCGAGACTGTCAAACGGGCACCGCCATGAGATTTGAGAATCGGAACATTGATAAAAACATCGGAATCAAGAATAAGTTCATGAACTTTGGCATCTTTGATCCGGGAGCCTGCCGGTATTTTAACTGTCTGGTAATATCCTTCGGAATTGCCGGGAACCATTTTTCCACCGGCATCATTTACGTATTTTTCTATGAGACTATTGGAATAACACTTTTTCCAGTTATCACAGGTATTATCAAATACGACCACCTCTTTAGCGCCGGCATCAAGACAATGTTTTATTATCCTGGCAACAAGTCTGGGATTTGTATTAGCAGCCCGTTCAGGTGAAACATCCCATCCGATATTTGGTTTTATAACCACACGCTGATTTGGACGGACAAATTTTTTCATTCCCCCCAGCTCCGCAATAGCCTTTTCAAACATTATATCGGGATCCCCGTTCCTGACCGCTACAAGATCTGGAATCTCTCCGCCTGCCAGTACAGTTCTGCTCAAACCAATGGTTGAAAGAGCTGCGCCTGCAAGCACTGAAGTGTAAATAAAATCTCTCCGTCTCATTTTTCCTTTGATTTAGAAGTCCACAAATCTTAAATTAAATTCTTATTAAAATATAAATTTGTTGTTACTGAAACAATTTAAGGGAATAAATTATGCAGTCAGCTACAATTTTAACTTCAAAAGATGTTAAAACAAAACTGCTGCTCTATGATTTTATCGTGCTCAGTTTTGTTTATTTCCTACCTGCATTATCTCATGCTTTCGCCCTTCCGTTATATTTGCTTGAACCGATGCGGTTTGTGCTTATTTTTTCCCTTTTTTCGACATCCCGGAAAAACGTTTTTTTCCTGGCTCTCAGTATGCCGCTCTTCTCCTATGTCAGTTCTGGGCATCCATTGCTTATAAAATCTCTTCTTATTTCATTTGAATTATTAATCAATGCCGTAATTTTCTTCAGATTAAATAAAAGCTGGGATAGTCCTGTGTTTTCTGTTTTAGTAAGTGTTCTTGCAAGTAAAATTCTTTATTATATATTTAAATACCTGCTCCTGACTTTCGGGTTACTTGATGGTAATCTCATCTCAAGCCCTACCCATATCCAATTGATTGTTCTTGCTTTTGCGGGAATAATTTCTTTTTTAATGCTGAATTTTAATCAAGTTTCAAAGAATAAGGTTTGATTTTAGAATGCGTACTTCTTTAATATTTATTTCAACTATTGTTTTTCTTTTTTTTACCAGCTGTGGCCAATCTGAAGCTCCTGTAAAAGTAAATTCCCTCGAATTTGAGATCGTTAAATTCTCTGATACGGAAGGAGATTGCGGGGATCAGGGTTCCGGTTGTGTGGAATTGGCTGTCGAGTATCCAAAAATTAAAAATCTGCTTTCACCCGGGGCTAAAAGAGTTGATGAGTATATCTGGAAAATTATTCTGAGCCCTGTAATAGATGAATCAGAACCGGCAAACATTGAAGCGTTCCGTGATTCACTTTTTTCTATGTTCAGAGAATTTAAGGCGGAGTTTAGTGATTCACCTCAATCATGGATGCTGAACAGGAAAGTAAATCCTGCCTTCAATTCAAAAGGTATTTTCTCGATGGAATATTTTGAAGAATCATATCTCGGTGGTGCACATGGTATGGAAATGAAGTACTATTATAATATTGATCTTAATTCCGGGAAGGATATTACTTTAAATGAATTGATAATCAATGAAAAAATTACAGAATTAAATACGATTGCAGAGGAAATTTTCAGAAAACAAAATAGTATCCCGGCAAAAAGAAAACTTAGTGATGCTGGCTACACATTTGAAAACAACAAATTCCTCCTGAATGAAAATTTTTTAATAACTGAAAACGGTTTACTTTTCAGATTTAATCCTTATGATATTGGACCTTATTCAATTGGATCAACTGAATTAATTATTCCATATAGTTCAATCCGTCATCTAATTATCAGTGATACATTTCCGGGAGCAGTATTATGACTACAAAAGTTGATTGTGTAATTAAAAGAAGCGGGGCTGTAGTTCCCTTTAATCCTGAGCGTATCTTTAATGCCATTTACCGTGCGGCTGTTGCTGTTGGCGGCAGGGATAAAGAAAAGGCATGGGAACTCACTGGTAAAGTAGTCGATAAATTAGAAGTCAATGTCGCAGACGGACATACTCCTTCAATTGAAGAGATTCAGGATATTGTAGAAAAAATATTGATAGAATCCGGTCATGCCAAAGTTGCAAAAGCATATATACTTTACAGGGAAGAAGCTGCGCATAAACGCCATGCGGAAGGGAAAAAGAGTTCTATCCCATCCGAAAATATACCCTGGGCAAAAATATGGCGAACTCTCGACTGGGCTCTGGAAAGGAATCTGAACACTGTTGAAGGGATGAATAACCGCATCTCAAAAGGAGAATTTCCCCAGATTGTCCATGAATGTGAAGAACATTACGACGATGATCTGACTACCGCCTCCAACCTGATTCTTGAAAGAATTGATGAAATACGAATGGTTCTTATTACCGGACCATCATCCTCCGGTAAAACAACCACTACTCATAAACTGGAAGATAAACTCAAAAAACGCGGTTACCATTTTGCTTCTCTTAATGTTGACCATTATTTCTTTGATCTTGAATTTCACCCAAAAGATGAATTCGGGGATTATGACTTTGAAACTCCTCAGGCACTCGATCTTGAATTAATTAATCATCATCTTGTTGAATTAGCTGCTGGCCGGGAAGTAATGCTTCCTTATTACGATTTTAAAACCGGAAAGAGAAAGCTCAATGACCGCCCCATGCGATTGAAAGAAAATGAAATCCTGCTTATTGACAGCCTCCACGGGCTTTATCCGCAGATGACCAGAGACATTTCCCCGGAAAATAAGTTCAGGATTTACCTTGAGCCTCTAATGCAGGTTAAAGCCCCCACAGGCAAGTATATCCGCTGGACTGATATCAGGCTTATCCGAAGAATGCTGCGCGATTCAGTTCAAAGAGCTTATAATCCGCAGCAGACACTTGAACACTGGCATTACGTCAGAGCCAGTGAAATGCGCAATATAATCCCTTATTTCAACTCCGCTGATTACATTATCAATTCTGCAATGCCTTATGAATTGTCGCTCTACCGGCACCGAATGCTGTCACTGTTTGAAGGATGGCATAAACTCTATAAAGATAATCCTCTCAGAGATGATGCTTATATCAGGGCAGAAAGGGTATTATCTTGGATGAGCGCTATCCTTGAAGTCAGTGATGACAGTCCTGTACCTCATGATTCTGTTCTCCGTGAGTTCATAGGCGGTAGTTCGTTAAAATATCATTAGCCTTAACCAAATACATTTTGTTAATTTTAATTGTTAAAATTTTAGACTAAAACCATGACACCAAAAAAAATTAGTGTTACTGATAAATCAAGGCTTTCCATATTAAATAAAGATGACACCCTTTACGAAATACCGCTTAAATATCTTCGGGATGAGTGTCCCTGTGCCGATTGTAAGGGTGAGACAATACTATTCAAAACAATAAGACCTGCGAAACAAAACATGTCAACTCCCGGAAGATATGATATTGGAAAGATTGAAATAGTTGGAAATTATGCAATACAAATCAGATGGAAAGACGGGCACGATACAGGCATTTATACCTGGGAATATCTGAAAACTCTTGCTTCCGATACCGGAGAGAATTTAAGTCATCAATATGAGCCTTTAATCAAATGATTACAAAAAATGAACTTAAATATTATTCCTCTTTGCTCCAAAAAAAGTACAGGGTGAAGGAACGTAAGTTTTTGGTTGAGGGACGTAAATTGATTCCTGAAGCAATAGATGCCGGATTTTTCGCTGAGAAAGTTTTTTATACTTTTGCTTTTTCTGAAGAAGATGAAAAGTTTATCCGCGACCTCCGGAAAAACAGTATCGAATGCATTCAATTAAAAGCCCCGGAATTTGAACGTCTTTGTGATACTTCCTCTCCACAGGGGATTTTGGCTGTTTTTAAGAATCCATCCAAAAACTATACTTTAGCCAAGCTTCCGCCAAAATGTGTCGCACTGGAAAATATTTCCGACCCTGGAAATCTCGGGGCGATTCTACGAATCTGTGATTGGTTTGGATTTTCCGATGTCATTCTGAATCAAAATTGCGCCGAAATCTTCAATCCGAAAACGATCCGCGGATCTGCGGGTTCAGTTTTCCGTCTTAAAATTCATTTTCCCGGTGAGTTTTACGAAGCCCTGTCTGAGATTAAGACTAAGGGTTATAAACTTATAAATACAGACACCGGAGGGGAGAATGTGCTGGATTTCAATTTCCCTCGAAAAGCAGTTTTAGTTTTCTCAAACGAAGGTCATGGACCCAGTAATGAAGTAAATGCAATCTCTGACATTACAGTTGGGATCCCCGGTACTGGAAAAACTGAATCACTTAACGTATCTGTTGCAGCAGGAATTATTCTTTCCCGTTTATTCAATTCCGGTCTCTGAACAACTCGTAGCATTTTGCACTAATCCGTCAATGATCAGATTTCATAGTATTATCCGCACTGTCTTTAGCATCAAACGGCTATGTCTGGCATAGTAGCATAGCAATTCCCGGCTTTCGCTTTTACTGGTTACAATACTTTCAATCCGCAAACTTAGTCATTATCAGCTTTGTGTTTAAAAAACAAAAGCCCCGCAAAACGGGGCTTTTGAATCAGAAACAGAAAGTCTCTTATTTGATAAGAAGCATTTTTTTGCTTGATACGAAGTTACCAGCCTGGATTGTATAAACATACATTCCTGAGGTAAGATCTGAAGCATTGAAGTTAATTTCATAAGCGCCTCTGTTGAGGTTGTCGCTGATGAGTGTTGCAACTTCCTGTCCAAGCAGGTCAAATACTTTTACAGAAACAAATCCGGCTTCTTTAACGCTGAAACGAATAATCGTTGTCGGGTTAAATGGGTTCGGATAGTTCTGGTCAAGGCTGTACTCACTCGGTAATCCCGGAATTTCTTCAAGACCGGTAATAATGTCGGTAAGGTCAGCCGGTGACATATCCTGCCATACATCAAGTGTGCGGCAGGATACATAATTGTTTTCAAGAACGATGCTGTGGTCAACACCAGTTGATGATTCATTATCGTTGGTACCGTTGTTTGAAGGAAGACCCCAGTTAGCGCCGTATTTATAGAAGAACTGAAGCAGAGAATACTGCGGGAACTCAAGAGAAACTGACCAGATCTGATCTGCTGCTGTTAAGTCGCCATTTGTACCAAGGTCATTCAAGTGATGAACGAGATTTGAATCAGCTGTCGGCCAGCCGCCCTGTGGCCATGCCAATGGAGCAATTGCGCCAGCAATGATAACGTTTTCGATGCTTGTGAACGGAACTCCGCCTGCATCTTTGGCGCCTGTCATATCAACTGAGAAGGTGATTTCACAAGGCTGAGCAAGAACACTGATGAGTGAAGCATCATTGAATGCACGTGAGATTGTTGCATATCCCTGATTAATGTGATCCTGGGTAATTATAAAGTGTCTGTCACTTCCATTTTCCCATGATGTTCCGCCTGCACCAAGATCATAAGCGAATTTGTAGGCTAAGTCATCATTAGGTTCAGCAGCATACATAACTGTTACAGTATAAATATCTGGATTTCCAACTGAAGGAGCCATTACATCTGTATTTCCCCATCCGTTGAAACTTCCTCTTGCTGTTAAAACGTCAGTTGAAGGATTGAATCTTCCGGAAACTCTTTCAAGTTCCATATCACATTCGAATACAAGAGCGATATCAATACCACCGCCAAGATCGTTATCAAAATAAGCTTCAAACTGATTGCCAGCGGTTCCGGCAATATACTGGCGGTCAGAAATTGTTTCCCAGCCATCAGCATTTCTTACGAATTTGAAGAATTGTCTTTCTCCGGGAGCAAGTCCGGTAACAGTTGCTTCCCAGATATTATTTCCTGCATCGGTCATCGGTGTGGCGCTTGTTGACCAGCCGTTAAAGCTGCCAGCAAGGTTCATTACATCTGTTCCAGGGGTAAAATGTCCAAGATTAACCTGAACTGTCATATTTACTCTGAAGGTAACATCAACAGGTGTTACGTCACGTGTGACTTTCTGAAGAAGATCGACCGAGGTTCCGAAAACTCCAACATAAGCGATATCGCCATCAGGGCTGAAACCAATACCTCTTGGTCTTTCTGCCGGATTATCCGGTGTAACGAATGTCCATTTTAATGAATCAAGAACCTGTCCTGAATAGAAATCGTATCCATACCATGTGTTGGGTGAATAATTAGTGGTAACACCAGGATATCTGTTCGGCAGATCGTTGAAAGAACCGGCTGAAGCCCAGAGCATACCATCTTTCGGGTTCCAGTCAAGAGATTCGCAATCAAATCCTTCGAGAACAACTCCGACTGAGTCAAATGAAGAGAATTCATCCGGTCTCTGATATACATAAAGTGCATGGTTGGTATATCCAGCCCAGTAGATAGTATTTCCATCACCTGAAACTGTCATTGTTCTTGAGAAACCAACTGTTGCATCAACAGCATTTCCGAGATAATTAAACTGTTTGTCGAAGATTTTTATCGGATTTCCGGGAACAACTGGTCCCACGAAAATTGTACCGTTATCAGATACTCCAGGAGAGCCAGGTGAAAAACCGAGAGCGGCTACTTTGTTCATACCTTCGCCGGTCAGATAATTGATCCTGTACATATTCTGTAAACCGTCAACGTAAATTATGTTGCCATCATCATCGGCACGCAATCCGCGGCTGTTTGAACCGGCAAGTGTATCGAGAATACCGTTTCCGGCAATGATTTTGATTGGTGCCCATGAAGGCGTTGTGCCGTCAGGATTATAAACGCGCAGCGTCCTGACTGTAACCTTGGTTCCCTGAGCATTAAATACTGAGTCATCAGGCGAAAAGTTGGCTACCCAGACTTTACCATCAGGATCTACAGCAATACCATGCGCCTGACCAACTCTGACTTCGGGCCAGACTCCCTGATTGGTCCACTGGGCGAATGAATATGTACCCAGTAAGGCGACAAAGGTAAAAATGGTTAAGAGTTTTTTTAACATAGATACTCCATTTTATTAGTGGTTAATTAATTATTACAGATCTCCTCTACCGTAGTAAGGAGCAGATTGTTTACCGGTATAAACTTTAATTATCTCTCTGTAATCACCGTCATCATCAGAGGATTTTTTCACGAAGTACATCTCATCGCTGATTCCCCAGGTAATATTCTGTGCTTCCGGTGTAAAAATAATCCCGGCAGTCAGGTCAGGATACAAAGGACTGAAACTTTTATCAACTGCAATCATATATACAGGGTATTCACCATCGTTGGCAATAAAAAGAGTGCCGTCATCGGCAAGGTTAATTCCCTTTATTTCAGGTGGAAATGTCGTAAATTGCGCATCAAAATCAAAATAAATTTCTTCGGCTCCAAGCTGATCAGCAGATATTATAGGAAAACGGAAAATTTTTCCTGCACCGTCTCTCTTAGCCGCAACATACAAATAATCGTCATAAACTCTAATTGCAGAAACTTCCCCGGTGAATGGAAACCCTTTGACTGTTTTATCGGGTTTCATGCTGTAGAGTGAATTCATAGCTGTTCCGCTTGTCCAGATATTCAGGTTTTTATCAAAATCCAAATCAGTAAGAATTCCAGCCGGTACTGTGGCAAAAGTTTTGGATGCCTGTCCGGCTTCAATCTGGAATAAAGCGCGCACACCGCGTGTACCGTATAGTATTCCGGATGGGCCCATTTTAAGCGAAACAAAAAGCCCAGCCTGATTTGGCGCATAATCATTGATAATATTACCAGCGTCAATTTTTTTGATGCCGAGGTTTTTATCGCTTTTCTTCTCAGTCATCTGTGCATAAATATTTCCCAGTTGATCTGTACAAATTCCCCACCACCGGTTATTTGTTTTTCTGTCTGTGGCAATTTCTTCGACAGCAGCTTTAAGTCTGTATTTAACAGGAAGACTGTAGCCGGGCGATTTAAGAGTTGTGACTTTCAGAGTGTCTTCGACAAATCCTGAATCGGCGGGAATTGTTACTACCGGAGCTTTTATAACTAATTGAGTAGTGGAAGCTGAAAGTATTGTTGCTCTGGCAGCGCCAAAATAGACGAAATTCTCTGCAGAATTAGCAGAAAAATTATTCCCGCTGATTGTGATATCCGTCACGCCGGAATACGCCTCCAAACTTGGAGCAACACCTGTGATCGTTGGAACAGGAACATTGCCTCCAATAAGACTATCGAGACTTGGTTCTCCTTCCTCGGCGCACCCCGCGAATATTAGTATTGCGGTGAAGGCAAGCGCTGTAAAAACCTTAACTGTAGTTTTATTTTTCATAATCAAACCGCTAAAATATAAAATATTTTATTTAAATGTTTTTAGCAAAAATTTGTGACCTAATAACCTATATTAACTGAAAACCTGTGAACGTTATCAAAAAGCCCGAAAGGCGCATATGCGTAATCAACTCCCATCCTTACACCTGCGATTTCCTGGTTAATTCCAACACCTGCAGAGGTGCCTCTTTCATCCTGCGGAAATGAATAACCAAACCTAAGAGAAAACATATCCATAAAAGTATATTCACCTCCAAGGAAAAGCTGTTCAGCAAAATCTCGGGGGTGTGCAGCATCTACGCTTATAAGCAATGAGTGCATCCCGCGGTCTATTTGTTCGAAGAAATCAAACGCATTGACAGAAGCGCCTAATCTGAAAGTAAGCGGAAGTTCGAAATTTTCTTCAATATAACCAACTTCTCTCGAAAAATTCCTGATACTCATACCAATGTTAAAACTCTTGTATCCGGTCTTATAAATAATACCAAAATCAAAAGCCATAACATCTGCATTATATTTTCCTTCATTAATGTCACCGGAATTAGTAAAACCGATAATCGCTGTGCCGAGTGACTGGCTGACATACTTTATATTTCCGCCAATTGCAAATTTTTCAGAAAGAGAACGGGCATAACCAATACCAAATGCAAAAGCTTTCGGGGAAAACGTCCCGACATCGAGATAGCCCTGCTCATTGTTTGCCTTGATTGTTCCGCGGAAATCACCATAATCAACCGCAATAACAGAAATCCCTATTACTCCGTAGTAGTCATCCTGGAACGGCTGAAAAGCCGCACCTGCATGCAGATAATTGATATCTGCGATCCATGATGTATGACCAAAAGTGAAATCTGCCATACGATCCAGATTTGCCATTCCGGCGGGATTATAAAACATGGCGCTTGCTGATCCATGAATTGAAGTCAGAGCTTCACCCATTGCACTTGCCCGTGCATCGGTTGACACGCTGAGGAATTTCATACCGGTCTGAGCAAGTTTGACCTGTTGTCCGTATGCATTATTCAGGGAGAAAAGAAATAACCCTGAGATAAAGAAAATTAAAAACTTATTTTTTTTCATTTTTTTACCCATCCGATATTTATTATCTGATCACGGCAAATTTTTCAATTGCCCTTTCACCGGTAGTCTTATCTGTAATCACAGCAATATATATCCCGGATACAACAACCTGATTCGAAGAAGTGACACAATTCCAGTAAGCATCGCCGCTTCCGTCGCTGTGTTCAAGTTCATAAATCAATTCTCCGACCTCAGTATAAATCTGTATGGTACAAACACCCGGAATATTAAAAAATGCAAGTTTATCCGGTTCATCAGGGAATCTCAGACGGTCTGAATCGGATCCAAGTACAAACGGATTTGGCACAATCCTAATCTGACTAAGCGAATTTCCTGCAGGTCTTTTAAGATTTGCCGGATCATACGTCTGAGTTGCATACCTGCTGCTTCTCAGTTTACCCAGGGGAGTATTACCAACACCATTGTTTTCAGTTGCATCACCCACAGAAACAATGTAATAATAATAATTTACTCCTCTGAGAAGATCTTTATCGTCATAGCTTGTTTCGTCGGCGCCTGCCTGATAAATCAGGTAATATGTGCTGTCATACTGCCCGGTTGCCCGGTAAATTTCGAAACCGGTAACGGTGGGACCTGCTTCCGGATAAACCTCCCAACTCAGAGAAATTCGGTCTCCACCGGAGTTAACATTGAAAAATTTCGGCGGATAAGGAGCTTTTGGAATTGAATATCCGCTCTTGTAATTATTCACTGCACGGCGGAATGATTTAAACAAAGAATCTTTGCCAGTCAGAACATATTGATTTTTCTGCAGGGCATTGATTGATCCTCTTTTATACTGCTTTCCATAAAGAATATTCTTTTCCCAGCTCAAACCGCTTACCGCTTCAGCCCAGACGACTGTAACACTCTGTCCAAAATCCAGATCGTAAGGACCATAACCGTTAGCAGCGGAAAAACCTCCGGAAGTGCCGAGAGACGGGTCAGCGGTCGGCGCTGCAAAATTACCTGATGGTTCAACTTTATCTGCATGACGGGGATTTGCGTGACCTTTGCTCATCCAGTCATACTCAGCCTGCATTTTAGTCTCGTTGTATGAATCATTATTTGAAGTATTGGGATGATCAGAATCTTCAAAAGATGTAGTCATTGGCTGAAGAATATCGTCCGTCATATCAAGCGGGGAGGTGTCAGCATGAAGAGTAACAACACCGGCAAACTGTGAAGCGCCCAACCTGCCGACGGTATCGCCTGCATTCGTATAAACGGTTCCGTCAGGATTCCAGATCGGACCTCCGATATTATCATAAGCTACAAAAGGAGGATATTTACCATGCCATACATACTGTGCACGGAAGTCGGCATCTGCATCATTTTTAACACCGTCGCCTCTTGTATCCACCATAGTGTTTATTCCCCAGCCGGTAGCATTGCCAATTACATATCTTGAATTTGCACTAACAGCAAGGCGGTAATGATAATAGATATATACTCCCTTGAGATTCTGATTAGGAAGTTCTATATCTGCATCCCCGTCAGTATTACCTGTGTTTGTGACAGTCACTTCATGAATAATGTAATTATCGTGAAAAGGCTGACTGAATGCAATTATTTTCCTCTCATAAGTGAGCCCGAGGATAGTATTGACCTTATTATATATAACCCGGTCATAAGGGAGATTAATATCCGGCTCCTCAGTATTATCAACGCTTAACTGGTATGAGGCAACACCATCCACCGAAACAGTCGGGGTTTCAAGTTTGCTCTGCATAGTGAACTCAACCGGAAAGAACTCATTTGCACCCGATACTCTGGGACCAACATGGGCAACTCTTCTTGACCACAGTTTACCTGTTTCATCAGTGAATTCCTTTACACCCAGCCATAATCCTTTAGCCGCCTGAATATCCTGATTCCTGTAAATAGCTGGCCAGCGAAGTCCGTACTGTTGTCTTTTAACAAGTCCTTCCTCAATCTCACAGCCAATTTCGGAGTACCAGTTGTGTAATGATCCTACAGCCATCCATTTCGTCTGATACTGTGCTTCTACCGAAACTGATATAAGCAGAAAAAGAAGGAATGCGGAGAGGATCTTAACAAATTGTCCCGAATTAATATTGTATTTCATTTTTTCCTCAATAATTCTTTTTTACCTTACGGTTTATCTTAATTCAAATGATAATTTTAATCCCCAGTTAATATCTCTCAGCCCAAGGAATGTGAAATAATTCTGATTAGGCATATCGATATATTGTTTGTTGTCAAGGATATCATCTATTCTGCCCTGATCAACCTGAACCCATGCATCGTTCTTATACTGCATATATTTTCCTGACTGAGAAATATAATAAATAGCGGCCGTGGATGGAGTTGTAATTTCCGTAGTTGTCGGAGATGAAAGCATTGGAGTGAATTCACCTCTTATGCGGTAATCACCTGGTCTGTCCTCACCGGGAATATTTCCGTATTTAAGCGGATCGCCTATTTCAGCAGGAAGATGCAGCGACTTCATATATGCTTCATAGTCCTTGCCGTCAATAAATCCGTATTGGGTCATATACTTATAGTTCAGGAGATTGCTGACGTCCATAAAGAACTCAAGATTAAGTGAACCAAATTTAAATGCTTTACTCAATCTCAGATCAACGTTAAAATAGTCATTCCACTGAACGTTATTAATAATACCTGGGATTGAACCACCGCCGGTCCATGTGAGATAATATCCGCTGGTCCATTCTCCAAGTAATGTGAGACGCCAGTCGGCGAGAGGAAAAAGACCTTCATAAACCGGACCGTAATCTGATGGTGTGAAGAAATTCACATTCGCTCTTGCAAAAGGACGCGGAACAGGTTTTTCCTGATACTGGTCGCGGGCTTCTCTTTCATATTGTCTCTGCGCTGCCAGATTCTCATAATACTGAGCAAATCCGAATCTGCCTGATGTAGTTACCTGATAAGTATAATTTACAAATCCCTGAACCCAGTTTCCTCTATTTTTAGTGAGAGTGAACTCAAATCCCCTGATATCGGCATAGGAATTCGGCTGTGAAACTGAATAGTTTACAGAATTGTCTCTGTTTGTAAAAGTTACCAGAGCCGGCTGCTGCGATACATCTTTGTAATAACCTGCAAGTCTTAAAAGGAATTGGTCGAATAAATTATGTTCGTAGCCAAGTTCATACTGTATTGTTTTTTCAAGCGGGTTATTTGGATTTGCCAGACGTGTAACAGCATTATTATCACTGTATCTTCTTAGGAGATAAAGGTTTTCCGGTGTAGGAATAGAACGCTGATGCCCGTAGTTAAAGAATAATTTGCTGTCAACCGTGATCGGGAATGCAATACCGATTCGGGGGCTGACTGTCAATTGTTTTGCAGTTGCTTCTTTCGGTAATAGTGTGTCAATACCAAGTGAATTTCTCGAGGAGAAGGCATTGTTAAATGGATCATAAACGTACCATTCACCGCTTGGATCAAGATAATCTATCCTGACGCCGACATTGGCGATCATGCCTTCAAATTCGAGTTTATCCTGAACATAGAGTCCGCCCCTGATCGGAGTAGTTTCCCATTTTGACTGCGATCTGCCTGACTGCAGGAATTTATCGACTGAAGCATAATTTGTTCTGTTATCTGTATAATTTATTTCAAAGCCGGCTTTCACCTGATTGTATTTATTCAACTGGCTTGTGATATCAAATTTTGCTGTATAGACTGCAATAAAACTGGAATCACGCGAATTGCTCATTCCAACTCCCATCCTCATTCCGGAGCCTATTCCTGTTGAAGGAGCTTCCTGCCAGCCGAAAGGTGATTCATCAACCCAGTAATTATTACCAAACCGTGCAATATAGGTTGTATCATTCCTGCGTCTGCCCGGGTTTGTATTATAATCTGAAGCAAACCGGGAGATAATGGCTTCATAAAAAGTAGTCGGATTAAGTACATGAGTGAATTTTAAACCGGTGCTCATTCTTAATACGTTTGTCGGCGCCCAGTAATCTGTTCCGAAAATACGAGCATCAATATAACTAACGCTCGTCAGCGAAGAAGCAATACTGGAGTTGGAGCGAAATATACCCGGCAAGCCTGAATTATTGTTGTTGGTTCCCGACTGTTCGCCATAAAGACCATCAAACATTAACTTTTTACCCTCTCCGAGGTCAGCAGTCAATTTTAAAGTCGCCGCATAATCCTGATAACTGTCAGTTGAGAGCGGGATAAGATACATTTCCCTTTCGCGTCTGTATGAGGCAAAGAACCTAAGGTTACCGAGGTCTTTTCCGATTACCGGAACCGGACCGCCGAAACTCATGTCAACTTCGTAATCAGGTTTTTTAATATCAAGATTCCTGCGATGCTGCCAAAGAAAAAGCTCCTGGGCGGCACGCGGTGAAAGATCATTATTCGGATCATCATCGTTCAATAATTTCTCTGAAACCGATAACCATCCCTCAAACTCCTGATACTGTTTTTGGGTGAATTCATTCCACGACCCGTTTTTTGTGCCGGTCCATGCGACTGCGTCGTCAATATAAGGGCGGATCCAATAACTATCCGGTGAATGAACGCTTCCGCCAAAGTTTTTGGGGCCAGCAGGGCGATATCTTGTAACAAGACTGAATGTATATTTATCTTTACTTCCCTCTTTTGTTACAACATTAACGATACCCGAACGAATATTTCCAAATTCTGCGTTAAAACCGCCTGTCTGAACCTGAATATCCTCGACAGCGGTTAAACTCAATGTCGTATAAGGAGTATTGTCACGCTCATCTCTCAATGTAAGTCCATTTACAATATACGCAGTCTGATTAGCCGCGCCGCCGCGTATAATCGGACCGTCAGCGCCAAACTGAATACCGGCCTGAAGCGATATGGCACGGTTTGCATCGGTTGTAGGCAATACTTCAATTTCGGCAGCGCTGATATTCGCGCGGCTCGAAGATACGTCCTGCTGAACTACCGGTGCAGATGCAACGATGATAACTTCGCCCATCTGAATGTTTTCTTCATCTAACTGAACGTCAACAATTGTTGTCTGATCAATATTAATTCGGATACCGACAATTTTTGAAGACTGGTAGCCGATATAGGTAGCTTTCATATTATAGCTGCCTGGAGGAACGTTCAGAATAACGTAATATCCCTCGAGATTTGTTGCGGCGCCAAAACTGGTGCCTTCGAGTAATACGTTAACTCCGATAAGAGGTTCTCCCGTTTTCTTATCGGTAATTGTTCCGGCAATTTTTCCTGTAGTCGAAGCTTTTGCAGGAGCGAGGAAAACAAATAAAATCATTATTGCAAGGAATAAAAACTTCCTCATATCAAATCTCCTAGATTAAACTTTCGTAAGTTCATTAGCCCTGGCATCAGATATCCAGTTTTATTTTTGCAGTCCCCGAAGGAATCACAGTATTCTTTGTCATATTATAAGAGGGTCCTGAAACCGCATCTGAAGGAATTGTGGCTTCAAAAACTCTGACAAAGAACGGTTCAACTTCGGTTTTGACCGAAGGCTGCAAGGTGATATAAACTTTCAGTCCTTTTAAGTCGAGCGGGAAAGAAACCCCGGAGGGTGCGTTAAGCAGAAAATCTTCTCCGGGAGCAGAATATCCAGGGGCTTGGGTGTCGGAATAATCTGCGCGGTCATCGGCAGATGTAATTGAAGTGAAAGCACCCACCGGCAGTTTTTCTGCACCGGTCTCAACCCATGCAAAATATTTCCAGCCGGTTGAAAGTGTCGGCAGTTTAAGTCCGGCAATTGGTCCGCCGGTTCTGCCAAGCGAATCAACGAACCATATACCTGAAGTCTCGTTTACCCCTGCACCATCGGTTGGAGTGGATAAACTGTATTTTGCCGTCGATTCAGTAAAATCACCTGCCGCCGAATTCAGCGTGACAGGAGCATCGTTACCCTGGAAGGTTCCTGCAAGTATAGATGGGCCCTTTGGTTTAACTGAATCCATAAGAGCCGTTTTTTCAAGGGAAACGACAACCTTTTGAGCTGTATGGAGGTTGGTGAATGATGCATCGAGGCTGATATCAAGAGAACCGTTGGCCGAAGGCTGCAATTGTGAAACAAATCTGTACACGGTGCGGTCTATATCAACGTAGCTAAGCCATAACACATATTCCAGAGAATCGGCGGCAGGAATCAGGTTCCTTACACTGATTGTAATCTGGGAGATATTGGCTTCATCTTTGACTTCAACCATATCGCAGCCAGCGATCAACAGTATCGAAAAAATTGTGAGCAGCTTGTAAATTTTTTTCATTTAATTGATCCCCGGATTAAAATTAAGATGTTAATTTCATCTTTCTGACAAAGATTTTAATACTGCTATTTTATAATACTAAACTATGTCAAATTACGATTTAAATCTAATATGAGCAATAAGATGCTCCTTATTTAATAAGGAGCATCTTGCCTGATAAAACTTTATTTTTTGCCGTTAAAACATAATAATACATCCCTGAAGGAAGACCGAAAGCTTCAAACACAGTTCTATGATAACCGGCTTTAATGTTTTCATCGACTAAAAGTCTTATTCTTTCACCTATAAGGTTAAATACTTCAAGACGCACATGACTTTCTTCCGGAAGACCGAAAGTGATTGACGTAGATGGATTAAAGGGATTAGGATAATTTGGATTCAGTACAAATTTATCCGGAATATTATCCCATTCTACCTCAAGACCGGTGAGAACGGTCTTGAATGTAAATACTTCAGACCAGTTGCTCGAACCAAGATTGTTTAGTGCTTTTACTCTCCAAAAATGGAATGAATTTATCGCCAGATCATTAATGAGTGCAGTAGTGTCTGTCAACCCTTCAATATTTGCAACCATTGAAGCTTCCGTAAAATCTCTGCTGCGGGCAACCTGCAAATTATACGAATCTGCAGCAAAAGATTTCTGCCAGTAAAAGTCAACATCTATACCAATTCCGGAAGAATTATTCGCCGGATACTGCAAAGCAGGCGACACGGGGAATCCGGTGGTAAATGAAAACGGAGCCGAAAGTGTGCTGCTGCCTGATGGATTGACTGATGCCATTCTCCACCAGTATGATTTCTGCCCTTCAAGACCTGTCATAATATAAGTGGTATCATCGATACCTGAAATATCAGCTATTATTGTTGAAAAAGAACTGTTATCCGATAATTGTATTCTATACGAAGCCGCACCGTCAGCGTAATTCCACCTGAGTGCAATACTATCGGACAAGCCTGGTTCACCATTTGCGGGTGAAATCAATTGAGGATGAACAGGCGGTGCTATTTCAACGACATTTGAAATATCGCTTTCATTCCAGTTCCTGTCCAGTGATGTAACTCCGTAGAAATGCGCCCCGCCTGTATTGGCTGAAGGATTAAATTGCAATTTATCCGTCACAGCATCCATATTGGCAGGATCATCAATATCGGTTTGTGAAATCTGCGGCTGATCAAAATTATATACGACAAACCGGGAAGCAATATCGCCATCGCCGGCGGGAATAGAATTTTCCCACTGAAGCGCAGCAATTCCTTTACCGGGAATACGACCAAATACAAGATTCTGCGGTATATTTGGTTTAACTGAATCAATCCAGTTCATTGAAGGAATCAAGGACAAATACCGGTAGTAATCGTTTTTTAAGGAATCCAGAAAACCTTTGTCATTTGCCTGCAATAAAGCAGCCCGGAACCAGAAATTACCCGATGATTTGCCATATTCTCTTGAGAGTGTCAATTGTCTTGGTAATTCACGGTTATTATAGCTCGCATTAAAAATATGTCCGGGATAATAATGTCTTCCGTAAAAAACTGTTGAATCCGCCCACCAGGGCATTAATTTCGAGAAGTCCTGACCTCCTCCTATCTGCCAGTAGAGCTGGGGCGTGAGATAATCCACACTCCCGACATGCAGCCAGTTCATTGGATCGGCGTAAATCACATTATAGGCATCCATCCCTGATATTCCGGGAGGAACCCCGTTTTTCCAGATTCCAAAAGGACTGATTCCAAATCTTACCCAGGGTTTTTCTGCCTTAATACTATCCTGAAGCATCTTCATAAGCATATTGACGTTATTTCTTCGCCAGTCACCTATATTGGTAAAGCCATTCGGATACTGCTGAAAAGTGGCATTGTCCTGATTAGTGATCTGATTCGGAGGATACGGGTAGAAATAATCATCCAGATGAACACCGTCGATATCATACCGCCTGACAACATCCATAACAACTGAAGTGATATAATCCCTGACAGCCGGAATCCCCGGATTTAGAATTTTTAAGGTCGTAAAGTCAAGAATCCACTCTGGGTGCTTATTGACTACGTGCTCCGGAGAAGTGCCGTAATACCCCACTGTTCGCTCAGCCCTGTATGGATTGAACCACGCCTGAAGTTCAAGTCCTCTTTTATGAGCCTCTTCAACAGCCATTTCCAACGGATCATAAAAGGGATCGGGGGCTCTGCCCTGCTGACCGGTAAGCCAGTAAGACCAAGGTTCGATATTGGACTGGTAAAGTGCGTCACATTCCGGACGAATCTGAAAAATGATCGAGTTAAGGTTTCCGGACTTAAAATCATCCAGATATGAGATAAGTTTTTGCTTCTGAGCTTCAACACTCAGGCTTGGGGAACCTGGCCAGTCAAGATTTGCCACGGATGCAACCCAAACCGCCCTGAGCTCACGCTTGGGCGGGTCGGATTGTCCTAAAACCAGAATGTTGAGAACTATTAAAGAAAGTGCTAATAATTTCTTCGACATTTATTCTTATTTAATTAGTTTAGAATTTCACTCCCAATGAAAAGTGCTGGGTATTATCAAGTATTCCGAAATCCTGATAAGCATAGTCCACCTGAAGACCGAATCCCGGCATCAGATCATATGAAATACCGAATCCGAGTGTCAGACCTTCTTCGCTGTTATCGAGAAACAGAGATTTATAACCAGCCCTCAGACTCACAGTCCTGAATATATTATATTCAGCGCCGATATTCAATGATTCATCGTTATCGTTCGGGTGAAGTGCATCAACCCCGATTGTGAATAAATGATCCTCATAGTTCAGCAGATCCATTGCAATACCAACACGGAACGTAAGTGGAATCGGATACTTATCGGTGTTAAGTTTCGCAAGTATCTCATCATTATTACCGCTTTGCTGTGGATCGATATCATGCTGAACGTAAAGGTCTTTTCCGTCAATCTGCATATCGGAGCCGAAATTGGTAATTGATGATCCGATTCTTAAGCCATAGATATCTGACTGGAATAACACGCCAAGATCCAATGCGACAGAACTTGCAGACGAATTCCATATTGTCTGCCTGATATATTTCACATTTCCACCAATTGCAAACCGGTCTGTGAGATTATAGGCGTAAGTGAACGCAAGCGACAGATCTGAAGGATTATAGAACTCTCCTGTTCCATCCTGAGCCGCGAGAGTTGTAACTTCGATATCGCCATAGTCAAGATAAGTAAGACTCAATCCCATCGTTCCCAGGTCGCCTAACTGGAAAACAAGCCCTGCCCAGTTATAAGCTATATCAACAAACCATTGCGAGTGAGAAAAATAAACGGAATTTCCATTTAATCTTGCAGCACCTGCAGGGTTCCAATAAAGACTTGTTGCATCATTAGCAGTGGCAACAAAAGCTCCGCCCATACTTACAGCCCGCGGACCAATACCGATATTCAGAAAAGGCGCCGCCGTTGAGCCGACTTTACTCTGCCCAAAGACTGCAGCACTGAATATTATCATAAGTAAAATTATTTTCTTTTTCATTTTCCGTGTCTCCATTACTTAATGAGGGAGAATTTACCGGACTTTGTTCCAATGCCCGGAGCTTCAACAACATACACATACACGCCGAAGGCAACGTCAAGATTCTCTTCGGTTCTGAGATTCCAGAAGACGTCTCCCACATAAAGATCATCATGGTAAAGAGTTTTTATCAACTCACCCCTGACGGTAAATATGGATATTTTCGACCCCGGGGGAATTTTTGTAAACCGTATCTCGCGTTCGCCTCTTCCTGACTGCTGGAATGGTCTGATAAGTCCGGCCTCTGTAGCCGAAGCAACAACATAAGGATTAGGAACAACTTTAATGTCCTTGAGTCCATCGCCTGCTTTAGCTTTATTAATTGAGGCGCCCTGCATCTCAAAAGTAAGGTTATCGTATCTGGAGAAAGGTTTTAAGGTCTTTGCAGTCAATGTACCCTGTGTCTCGAGATCTTTGTTCGGGGTCGTGTAGGAAATATTAAAACGCCACGTCCTTTTGTACTGACCCTGAACGCCTTCCTTAATCCATATACTATGAACAGTTGACACTGTTCCTGTCCGGACATAAACGAAATCCACATATTTATCCGTAGTCAGGTTTTTAACTTTGAATTTTACTTCCTTTGCCGGGAAAATATTTGTAGGAATCGGTGGATACAGAGTATCGGCAACAGAAGTGTCAACGATAGAATCAAAAAATTCAATTTGATAATCGTTTGGTATTCCAACTCCGTTTTTAGCCTTCAAAAGCGCCGGAGTATTGCCTGCAAAGAAAACAAGGAAATTCACTGAAGGTTCTTCAAGTGTATTATCGAAAATGGCTGTGTCGAGTTTTACTGTCCAGTCATTAACAATCTGCATCCTGAAACCGTCATAAATAGGAGTGTTTTCAGTGAAATTCGTAGAATTATTTACGAGCGTATCGTATGAAGCAGTATAGGTCAGCCCGTTCGATTTAATCTTCAGCCCGTTTACGAGAATCGTATCGGAACCGGCTGGCAATGTCAATGTTTCCAGCGGATTCAGAACATAAGTTTCGTTTACCAGAGGAACATAGACTGTATCGGGTCTCTGTAAATCGAGCAAAGACCAGCTTGAGGTCAGGTTTGTAAGCGAAGTGTCTGCAAATTCCATTCTATAGCTGTAGCCGTCTTCAACTGCGGCGTCATCAATAACCTCAACATAAACACTTCCAGTTGCCCTGAAACCATCGGATTTTGTAAATTCCATATTTGAAGCTGGAGTATATCCGGCTGGTCTGTACCCGGGAGTTATTACAATTGAGTTAATATCCGTAATATACTGTCCGTTCCTGTAATCAATAAGCCTGTCGTTAATTTCCGGGAAAATATCGAGAGAATCATCGCCGGAGTCATAAGCACAAACAGCATAAAAATAAGTCTGTCCTTTAATTGCTGTGGTGTCAACCCACTTATTTACAAGGCCGGTATTGCCTCCAAGGTAAAATGTTGTTCCCTTAACGCTTGAGAGCAATTCCTTTGAGGGATAGAAAAATCCGGAGATATCGTCATCTTTATCGAACTCTGCTATCGGCTTATCAAATGAGAGATTACCGACTGCATTTGTTATTGAGCGGGCATCATTAAAGCCAAAATCTGAAGCGCGGAAAATTTTATAACCCTGGAAATCATTTTTCTTGGTAATAAAATCTCTTGAGTTTTCAGATCTTTCACCATCCCAGTAAAGAACAACTTTACCGTCTTCCTGCGAAGCTGAGACAGTCGGTTTGGGCGGCGGCTGCGGGAATTTATATCCTGCATTATAAATCTGCTGAACAATAAGTTTATTACCGAGAATGTCATTATAATCTTCGCCAAAAAGCAAAGCGACAGAGAACCTCTCAATACCGGTGATGCCGCTGGCAGTGTTAGCTGCGAGCAGAGGAAAATATCCGGATGAATAAATAAAATCACCATCCTGGGGTCTTGAAGGAACAACATCAAACCTACCGGGTATCATCCTGGCCCAGAGCAGGGAGTCATTAGTCATATCGGGGGATAAGGACTGATTGAAGAAGTTAAATCCTGTCAAACCGATCTGGTCAGACTCATCCGGGTCAGTGCGACCAAAATTTGGTTCGCCCTGTGTCGGGACACCATCGCCTTCGCCGAAATCCGGTCCGGGATACCCGTCATCGCCGGGTCCTTTACCATCAACACCAAGATCGTCATAGAGAATATCCCAGTCGCCGTCTTCGTCAATCGCATTATCTCTTTTCTCATCAATAAGCAGATCGCCGAGACCAAGATTATTAATATAATCTTTATATGCAACACCCTGGGTACCTACTACCTGCCCCTGATCATTAATAACCCTGGCTCTCCAGTGTACAACGTAATTCTCGTCAATTAAGCCGTCAAGATCGTTATCGTAACCATCAAGAGCGCTTGGAGCGGGGATAAAAATCTGATTGGAACTTCCTGACTGAGTATTTATTGTGGCTTCACCTTCAATAAATTTAGTTACGCCTGGAGTAATAGTAAATAATTTACCCATTGATGAAACAGTCTCAGTAGTATTGCCTAAAACATGCGTGGTTCTTTCATAAGTTGTCGGATCAATAAGCACTATTTTGTCGCCGGCATTATATACAACCGAATCAAAATCGGTAGAAACAAAACGGGGAGAAGATAGAGTCCGGGAATCATTGTCGTTATCAATTCCATCGTAGGGGTTGCCCGGTGATTCAAGGAATGCGTATCCGACATAACCTACTTCCTGTCCTCTGTTTCCGCTATTATCACTATCCCATGAATATGTTATCCAGTCGTTGGCATCAAAGAATCCAAGATCATCTCCGCTATCGCCATCACCGCCGGCAAGAGTTCCCACAACAGTTCCGAAGTCTGCTTTCCTGTATGTTGTAGTACCTTCATTTTTAATATCATAAAGCCAGAAAATTACGTCTTCCGCAAGAAAACTCGCCCACTGAAAACCTCTCTGACGCAACTGAAGTCCCATACCATGCCGAAGGGCATTGGTTGAGTCGGGAATAAACAGTGTTGCATAGCCGTTAGCATCGAGTCCGTTGAATTCATCATCAGACTGATCGAAAGCTATGAAAAAACTTTCCTGTGTGGCGTTTTTGATTCCGCGGCCAAAATAGCCCCACCATTCTGTCTGCCCCTTATCATCAACATAATTTTTCACTTCAGGAAACTCGCCCGGATCAGCCCAGCCGCCAAGCGGATATGTATTAGGCAGATGACTCATAGCCACGGATTGTTCGTTAGGATTTAGAAAACCTGCCATTGCATTCCATCCCCAGAAATATCCTTCTACGGGATGTTTTTCTTCAAGATTCCTGTTACGTGGTCCCCTTGAGATTGTAACCGATCTCAATGTATCGTTATTCACGTTTACAAATTCAACTCCGATGAGCGGAATGAGATCTCCTATATAATTCTCACCTGAACCCCTTGGCCATTCACCGCGGATATCTGTACCAATGTTAAAACCGGCGATTTGTCCGTCATTATAAAATGATATCGCTGCCCTGTTGCCAGTATGAAAACCGATTCTTCTCAGACTCTTGTCAACACCAATCTGAGCTTCGGCGAATCCGGCAATTAACAGGAACACGATGAAAAACTTAAATATTGTGCTTTTCATAATTATTTCCCGAATTAAAAGTTATACGATAAGCCGAGTTCAACTCTCCTCGGTTCCGAGAAAAACCCCGGATTAGTATAGAGATCGTCAAGACTGTTGTTGAAGAGTCTCGGGTTGATCTGCTCTGCATCATATTTGGCGAAAGTGAAGAAAGGATCGCCAGTTTCAGAGTATATACCCGTTGGATTTTCAAGATCGAGCAGGTTAAATACTTTCATGAATACTGAAATATTATTTCCGAATATGTCGAAGTCTTTGTAAATCCTGACATCTATATTATATATACTTGGTTTCCCATCGCTGTTTCTTGGGAAAGCATTCTGTGTAACTCTGGTATTCCTGTTAACAGCCGGAGTATATGGCTGTCCGGAATAGAAATTCGAGATCACAGAAACGCCGAAATTACCCGGCTGTGTATATGTGAAAGACACATTAAGTGTATGCGACTGGTCCCAATCCAATGGTGCAATAAATGTTTCCGGGATCGCTCCTCCTGCAACTGCATTTCTCGCATCGGCAGGATTGGAAGCATTTCCTTTTGTCACAGAATAGGTATAATCCAGATTCATTGCCAGTCCATCGGTAAGCCTCTGGGAAAGTTTGAAGATAAATCCCTTTGAAAAGCCGAAGTCGGAGTTTGCATATCTGCTGTAAGTTCTTTCTCCGCCGAAAACCTGAATTTCGTCAGACTGAGTACCGGTGAGATTTCTGAAGTCTTCGAAGAAAACTGTAAGATCAACAGCCATATTTTCTCCAATCTGCTGCTGGAGGCCAATTTCGCCCTTAACTGTTTTCTGAGGTTCGAGATCAGCATTTCCAAAAATTCCCTGATTACCTGATCCTATACCAAGTTCAAAATCAGGATTGGTATATAATAATTCATAGCGCGGCAACTGGAAAAAATGGCCATAAGAAAAGTGGATGACTCCCCTGTCCGAGATAGGGAACGCTAAGCCAAGTCTGGGACTAAGCTGGGTTTTGATTTTAGCATCTTCAAACCAGTATGTCATCCTGTCACTGACGGTTTTCTGAGTTTCACCCAAATCCGGCTCATAAATGCCATTTCCGTTAGTATCGAAATACTGATTTGAAGGCTTGATCGGATTGATTATATTAGGATCGCTTGGGTCGCTGAGAATCTGACCATCCGGGTTGAAAATATCAAAACGAACGCCTGCGTTGAAAATAAGATTAAATGCTTCAAATTTTGTCTGCACATAAAAAGCGCCTTCCTGTGGACGTTTTGTGTACATATCGTTGTCCTGTGTGGAGAGCGGCGGTATATCAACACTGAACGGATAAACCTCCTGATTGTTCGCATCACGTTTCGGAACGAGATTAATATTGTGATAGAACAGTCTGTGCTGTTTAGCCTCGCCTCCAAACTGGAGATTTATCTCCTGAGTCAACTGAGTTACCCAGTCAACTTTTCCAATAAAAGTCTCGGAATTCCTTTCAAAACGATTGTAATTTGTTCCGCCTATAGCAAAGCTGTATGGAGGAGTCTGACCTAACCTGTTATCAACATATTGAGTTGGTTTGGTAGGATCGCCGGTATAAAGGTCTTCAAAAAGATAGTGGTAATACTCTTTATAAAAATAGCTGAAACTCAGAGTGTAGAAACTAGAGTTCGAAACAGCATGATTCATTGTAAGAATATTTGTGTAGGAGTTCGCAAACCTGTCAAGATTATTATCCGGAGTTAATTTATTGTTGTGATCGTAATCTTTATAATTTCGTCTTTCTCCTATAGAGTTAAAACTAAGATTAAGACCAGGTAACATCCTGAAAGAAAATTTGCCCTGTCCAAAAATTCTCTGACTCGGATTCATTGCGACAAATTCACCATCACCGCTCCCATTTCCTTCGGGACCTGATATGAGGAATTCCCCGGGGTTAATTGGTGATTCACTTGCCCGGTCAGTTGTGAGAAAATCCCGGCGGCCATAGAAATATCCTGTGTTATAAAAATAACGTGCGTTAGTAAAGAAGAAAAGTTTATCATTAACGATAGGACCGCTTAAACTTCCCTCAATATTTCTAATAGCAACAGGATTTATTGAATTGATATTCCAAAAAATATCCGAATTATCGGAGACATAATCGCCTACGTATGAGCTTAAACTTCCAGTAAATCTATTACTTCCATCTTTAGTTACAAGGTTAACAATACCTGACATCGCCTGTCCGTATTCAGCATTGAATGCACCTGAAATAACCTGCAATTCTTTGACGGCTGAAGTATTAATGTCAACAACCG
>Ga0172368_10000264_pt1 | contig 75106 bp, 62 predicted proteins | sample Lak11m_FD_114540 | JGI IMG/M metagenome (GOLD analysis project Ga0172368, IMG submission 114540) | Freshwater microbial communities from Kabuno Bay, South-Kivu, Congo - kab_022012_11m | ecosystem: Environmental > Aquatic > Freshwater > Lake | place: Democratic Republic of the Congo: South-Kivu...
ACCGATGTAATTATCAACACAAAGACACGAAGGCACGAAGACGCAAAGAATTAATTAACTCTTCGAGCCTTTGTGACTTTGTGTCTTTGTGTTTCAAAGGGGAGGAGCTATTTATGGCTGAGAAGACCGCGGGGGGGCGCAGTTATCATTTGATCGACACCGAATTCGCGGCACGGGATCTGCGCAAGCTGGGCCCGGAGGAGCTGCAATACCTGGCCGAGGTGATGCAGAGCGGCACCCTGAGCAATTACATCAGCGAGGAGAGCATGACCCGGCGCTTCGAGGAGGCTTTTGCCGCCAAGGTGGGTGCGAAGAAGGCGATGGCGAAGAACAGCGCCATGGCCGGGCTCTGCGAAGCGGTGAGCGTCTCCGGCGCCGGGCCGGGCACCGAGGTGATTTGCGATCCCATCGTGCACTTCGGCGGGCTGTCGGCCATCTACTTCAACGCCGTGCCCCGCTTCGCCGATGTGAAGCGCGATACCTACAACCTGGACCCGGATTCCCTGCTGGCGAACATCACCCCGCTCACCAGAGCGGTAATCGTCACCCACCTATGGGGCCAGTGCGTGGAGATCGACACCATCGCGCAGATCTGCAAGGATAAGGGCATCTTCCTCATCGAGGACTGCGCCCACGCGGTCAACGCCCGTTGGAACGGCCAACACGCCGGCACCTTCGGCGACCTGGGCGTGTTCAGCTTCCAGGAGTTCAAACAGCTTTCCACCGGCGACGGCGGCATGTCGGTCACCAATAACACCGACCTGTTCGACCAGATGCGCGGCGTGTGGTGGTTCTCCGGCGAGTCGCCGCAATTCATGTATACCAACTACCGCATGAACGAGATGACCGCCGCCGTCGGCTACGCGCAGTTGCAGAAGGTCGACACGATTATCGACGGCACCTACAACAAATCGCTGGCCATCCTCAACGACGCCATCAAGGATTGCGAGTGGCTGAAGCTGCGCACGGTGCCGAAAGAGGCGCAGATGGCCGGATACTGGTGGAGCTGCACCTGGGAAGGCGACAAGTTCGGCCTCTCCTACGAGAAGTTCAAGGCGATCGAGCAGGAGCTGGAAATCGGCCTGCGCTTCGGCTTCAACCAGTTCCCCGCGCAGGAGTTCCCCTTCTTCCGCGAATCCACCGCCTACCGCACCCACCCCGACTGCCCGGTGCGCTGCCCGCTCTACACCGCGAAGAGCAACTACCGCTACACCTGGGGCCAGACCCCCGTCTGTGAAGACCTGATGCCCCGCCTGATCACCGTCAACCTGATCTTCCTCTCCCTCCCCGCCGCGGAAGAAATGGCCAACCGCATTAGCGACGCGATCAAAAAGATGGAGGCGTAACTCATCAACACGAAGACACGAAGGCTCAAAGGCACAAAGAAATAATGAATTGTCTTAGTGCCTTTGTGCCTTCGTGTCTTTGTGGTAAGAAGAGAGGCTGGTATGAATGTAGTATCCGTGATGGCCCATCAGGACGACGAATTGATGTGCCTGGGGACGATGCTGAAGATGCAGGAACGCGGCGACCGCTTACACTTTATCTGTGTGACCGACGGCAGCGGCGGCATGGCGCAGGCGCCGGATATGCCGCGGCTGTTGGCGGCGGCGGTGCGCGATAGTGAGATGAAGGATCTGACCCGCCGGTTAGGCGCTACTTACCTCTGCCTGAGCGAGCAGGACGAATACCTGTATGATACGCCGGAGCTGCGCCTGCGACTGATCAACGCCATCCGGCTGTGCCAGGCGGACGTCATCTTCACCCACTTCAATCCGGATTACAACGTGGACCACAGTACCGTCACCGAGCTGGTACGCCAGTGCGCCATGCACTCCACCTTCCCGATGACCCACACCGAGCAACCGCCGCTAGCCGCCACCCCCGCCGTCTTCCTGGTCGAGCCCAGCAGCGGCTTCGGCTTCGAGCCCACCCACTACGTGGACATCACCCCCTTCATCGAGCGCAAGCGCGAACTGGCCCGCTGCCACAAAAGCCAGGACGACGCCTTCCACGTGGCACTCAACAAAGGGCTGGATGATTGGATCCTGGAGAACACCCGCTACCGTGGCGCGCAATCAGGCGTGGAACATGCCGGAAGGCTTCCGCCCACTCTTTGCTAGAGGACTCGTCAAAGCGTACCCGATCTTACCGTAGCGCACCGGTTCGTAGGGCACGAAGGCCTCTCCGTGCCGTTGTTCTCGTATTTGCTGACAGCATTAAACATGGTGCCGGGCGGCACGGAGAGGCCTCCGTGCCCTACGAACCGGTGACGATCCGTTCTTACCACCACGACGAAGACTTCACCATCGGTCGCAGGTCGAACGGTTCCGCCGCCAGGTACCGCTCCAGCCGGTATTCCTCCGCGCGCAGTTTGCGCCAGGAAGTGATGTTCTGCCGCAACGTCTCCGGGTGTTCACGCGAACAGCAGTAGATCTTCTCGATCGAATGGTGCAGCTGCCGCTCCCACTCCGCCAGTTGCGACTCGGGAGTCTGCTGTTTACGCTGCTGGTAGGCTTTCCATTGTCGTTCGATCACGCGATGGTCATCCAGCAGCACGCCGGCGCACATCATGGCCCGCTGGATGTACCGTTCGTCCGGATAATCCATGTGATCGAGGCGCGTCATCGCTTCCAGCGTCGCGCGGTGCTCCAGATACGGCAGACCGTTGCGCCGGATGCGATAGAGGATGTCACAGCTCATCTCCCGCTTAGTGCGCTTGGCAAACGACCACCAGAGGCTGCCGCGATGGGCGGCCAGCACGCCCAACCGCTCGCCGAAGGTGAGGCCGATGAATTGCGGGACGTACAACGGCAGCACGCACGCTTCGATGGTAAAGGTGTTGTGATCCCATTTCGCCGTGGAGAAACAGAACCCCCGCACCTGCCAGCCGATGGGCGCGAGCAACAGCCACTCCCGAAACAGCGTAAAGCCGGGAAGGTTGGGCAACAGGTATTCTTGCGCCAGTTCGGTCCACTTTTCGGTGATCATAAAACGTCCTATAATGTATATCGGCAAAACGAGCATCATCCTGACAACACGCTGGTGATTTGCAGGAAAAACATCCATACAGGCGAATTCAATGCGATTTCCCACGGAAGGTATCACACACATGGTCCAACTCCGTTACTTGCCACTGCTGCTTTGCATCCTGGCGCTTTTCGCGGCCATGCCGTCATCCGCCCAGGCGCCGGGACAGGACAGGCCGACACGCACCTTCCGCATCGATCGAAACGGCGTCGGCGAGGTGTTGCCTGACGGGCAGGTGCCCCCTGCGCCCGGGACGCTAACCGAACAAGAGATCGCTCTCGCCCGCTGGTATAACCTGTTCCGAATGGGCCCGCCCGAAGCGCCGATGATCTCCGGCGGGCTGCTGCTGGTGCTGCTGGGTTACCTGCTCTACGCCGGCTTCGTCGTCGGCAAGGGCCGGACGCGCGCCTCCGGCAGCCTGCGCCCAACCCCGCCGGAAGGCCTTTCCCCGGCAATCATGCGCATGATCCGGCTGATGGGCACTGACCCGAAGACGCTGGCCGCAACCTTCGTCTCACTGGCGGTGAAAAAAGCGATCACGCTCGAAATGCAGGGACATGATTTCGCGGTTTGCAAGGCCGCCGACATCAAGGTCGGCGTCGCACAGGATGATCTGCTGGATCTGCTGAATGACGGCGTCCCCCACCCGCTGGCCGAACTGGCGGACACGATGGATACTGCCCCGAAGCATATCCTGGCGACGGTCGAGCGGCTGGCCGCCGCCGGTTATGCCATACGGAATGACGGCGCCGCGCTAACCCTCGACCCCGGCCGACAACCGCAAGGCATGCAGGCCATCGGCCTGCTCGGTAAAGATGAGCAGGTGGTGATCGACAACGTGTTCTGCGAGCATGAGACACTGCAGATCACCGGCGCGAATAAGGGTTATCTGATTCCGGCGATGAGCGAGCTTGCCGCCATCGAATCGACGGAATTCCAGCAGCGCTATTACAACCCCAACGCGAGCTTCCGCAAGGCCGGCATCGGCCTCGGTGTGGCCGCGGTGCTGCTGGCACTTGCCGTGGAATTCTTTCTGGTCGGCATCGACCTGTTTGCCATGGTGTTCATGCTGGCCGGCTTCCTGTTTCTCATCGGCAAGGTCATTCCGCAATGGGGCCTTATTATCCGCGGCAAAGTGCACCGCCCCGCGGTCATGGCGGGATGGATGCTGCTCGGTACGCTGATCACCGGCGGCTTCTTTTACTACGGCGTGAGCGCGCAAGGCCGGGTCCCGCTCTTGCTGCTCCTCATCACCATCGCTGCCATGCGCGGCAATAGCTGGCTGGGCAAGCGGCTGAAGGTGCCCACCCCGGAAGGCCGGCGGATGATGGACGACATCGACGGCTTCCGCCAGTACCTGCTGTTGACCCCGGACCAGTCGCGCATGTGCTCCCAGGGACCGGCCCGCACCCCGAAGCTCTTTGAGGACTACCTCGCCTTCGCCATCGCGCTTGATGCCGAAGAAGCGTGGGCGCGGCAGTGCGCCGCGCTCTCTTCCGGTCCGGTGCGTTTCGATTGGTTCCGGGGAGAATTTGCGAATCTCCCGGCCGCCGCCGCCAAGCTCGGTACCGCGTTGCCGTATGCCCTCGACCTGGCGCTGAACGATGCCAACAATCGCGGCACGGACGTTGCGGATGATGAGGAAGAGGAAGAAGAGACAGAGAAACCAACCGTGACAAAGTAGGTATCAACCTATGGGATGAATAATGTCATGGAAGCTGTGGTCCCATTCTTCCCATTTTTCCCATTCCTCCCATTGATGTCTTACGCCGGAGTGAATTGATATGGATTTACATTTCGAAACATTGCTCCACGGCTACATCCTGCAGGCGGCGGCGGTGTTCTGTCTTGCGATTCTGCTGGCCTATTACCTGGCGATGTGGTCGAAATACGGCCGTGATCCCCGCGTGGGGAAGATCGTGCCGCTGACGGAGCCGCCGGAGGGGTTGACGCCGGCTGCCATGCGCTGCCTGCGCGAGAACGACCTGGACAGCCGCGGCATCGCTGCCCTGCTCTGCAGCCTGGCGATCAAGGGCTACCTGAGGATCATCTGCACAGATGGCGCCTGGTCGCTGTCACGCCGGGACGCCGCCGTTTCTCCTACGTTGAACAAACTGCAGTCGACGCTGGCGGATGGTCAGCCGCACACCGTGATGACCCTCGCCGACCAGCTCGACCTCTCCCCCAAAGGCGTGCGCCAGGCAGCAGCGGAATTGACCACGCAAGGCATTCCCGTGGAGATCACCGGCGATGCCATGAGTCTGCGAGCATCCGGCGGTACATTGACGAAAACGCTGCCGCCCATGGACCGGGAGGAAGCACTCCTCTTCGACCATCTGCTCGCCAAGCATACGGAGATCAAGCTCACCGACAAGCATTATCAGTTCATCAAGGACGGCATAACGCCGGCAGAGGAATCGGCGAAAGCGCAATACGGCGCCACCACATACTTCCTCGCCAATCGCCGCATCATCAACGCCGGCTGGCTGCTGTCACTGCTGCTGGCCGTCCTGTTGGCTGTGTTGGCGCTGCAGCCGGGGGTGAAAGAGCTGTTCGGAGGAATCGAGGGGGAGGGGGACCGCTGGGTGGCGTTCCTGGTCGGCGGCCTGTTCACGCTGGTCGGTTTCTCCGGCGTCACTTATCTCGCCATCCCGACCTGGATAGGGCTCGGAAAACCGGGAAATGGCTGTGGGGGCGTTGTCACCGCCATCCTCATCACCATCTTCTTCGGCATGTTCTTCCTGGGGGGTATGCTGGGTGCTCTCGCCGGGTCCATCACCTGGGGGCTGTATTATCTCTGCGCCCTCATCATCAATCGCATCTTCTCCCCACTGCTCAAGGCCTATACGCCGGTCGGTCGGGCGCTGCTCGACCAGGTGGAAGGCTTCCGGCAATACCTGTGCGGCGCCGGCGGGCAGCAGCGCAAATTCCTCGCTGCCCCCGAGATGACCCCGCAGCTGTTCGAGCGCTACCTGCCCTTTGCCATTGTGCTCGATGCGGAACACGCATGGGCGAAACAATACGTGGCCGCCATGCCGGCCGCCACGCGTGGGTATCAACCCTCATGGTGCGAATGGGACCTGCTGAACGAAGGCAACCTGCCCTGGGCGATCACCCAGTTAGCCGAGAATTTCTCCACCGCCATCGAAAGCGCCTCCACCCCGCCCAAACGAGACTGACTCCTGGTCAGCGGTGGAAGCGAGATTCACAGTCTGGAAGGGTGCGAGAGCCCCGCCCGAGTTTAGATAGGCCTACCTAAACTCGGGCGGGGCTCTCGCACCCTTCCAGACTGAGAATCTCCATCCACCGCTTACTTAAGCCAAGCCGCCACCAGCTTGGGCAACACCACCGCCACCCCAATGCCGTAAATAACGTCCAGCCACACCGCCTTTGCGATGGCTCCCAGGTAGATTATGCCCACAAACGGTACGGCGATGAGCCGCGCCAGGCAGCAGCCGCGCCCATGCCAGATGCCTCCCCACAAACTCGCTGCGTCGCCGGTGCTGGGGAAGGCGTGCATGGCAATGGAGATGCCCAGCCAGAGCAGCACATACTGCCAGGGCTGCAGCGAGTGGAAATCCCGCAGCGGAACCGTCACCGGCGCCGCCGCCGCCGCCCCCAGCACGGTGTTGGCGAAGAACGGCCCGAAGGCGATGAAGAGATGCTGTACGGCATTCTCCGGCTCCGCGTGCAGCACATACCCCGCCGGATTGCCGAAGCGAAACAGGCACACCTTCGCCACCGGCACCCCGAACAGCCGGCAGAAGATCACGTGCCCCAACTCATGCACGATAACGCCGGGGAAGGTCAATACTGATAACAAGCAACCTATCATAAAGCCTTAAGCCGGCTTCAGCCGGCGTCTAACTCTAGCCCGCCCTCTGAAGGCCGGGGGCGGGCCACCGTGCATAAGCCAGCTTACGCCAGCAACGCCACCAGCATCTTCGGAAACAACCACGCCACGCCGATCCCATACAACAGGTCCAGCCAGACCACCGAGCCCAGCGCACCCAGGTAGATGAGGCCGACCAGCGGAACGGCGACGATCTTGACCGGAATCGATGTCTGCCCATGCCAGAGCCCCTGCCACAGGCTGGCGGCATCGCCGGTGCTCGGGAAGGCGTGCATGGCAATCGAGACTCCAAGCCAGATCAGGAAATAATCAAGCAGCCCGCCGCCGTCGAACTGCATCACCGGAATCACGGCCGGCGCGGCAATTACCGCGCCCAGCAGCGTGTTGACGATGAACGGCCCGAAGGTGATGAGCATGTGCTGCCCGGCATTCTTCGTCGCCCCGTGAATGACATAGCCGGACGGATTGCCCACCCGGAAGAAACACACGTCGAAGACGGGCAGCTTGAACAGCTTGCAGAACACGAAATGCCCCAGCTCATGCACGATGACCCCGGGGAAGGTGACAATGGCAATCAAAAAACCGGGAATCATAACTCCTGCCCTCCATGTACCTGCTGCTGCTCCAACTTCTGCTCCAACTCACTCATCATGGCATTGAATTCGATGATCACCTTATCGGACGACTCGCGCCCGCGCAGCTTATCGTAACAATCGATGGTCATTACAATGTCGCCGGCACGGTAGCTGGCAATCCCCAGGCGCGCCAGCGCCAGCGTCGAGGAGGGGAACCGTTTAACGACAATCGCATATTGCTGTTCGGCCAGCGGGTAATTCCGCGCCGCCTCCGCCCGCTTGCCGCGCTCGAAAGCAATTTCCGCCCCCAGTGACGCAGGAAACTTAAGCAGTGCGAGGAGCACGATCAAGCCAATAATCGCCGCCGTCACATATAACCAGCGCGGAAGCGGCCGGTCGATCATCGCTTGCAGGCAGGCGGGACAAAGCGGCAGCTCATCTTGCGCAAAGGCGGCCGGCTGCCCGCACGCCGCACATACTTGAGGTTCATCCATGGCAAACTCCTTGTGCAATGGAATTATGGATGGAAGGCCGGGGCAGGCTCGCCACCCCGGCTTTGAGGCATTCTTACACCGTTACACTCGTCACCACGTCCACCACCCGCTCCTCTTTCCGTGCCCGTTCGGCGGCGAAGACCATCAGGTGGGTCTCCAGCGATTCCTCCGGGCCGGAAAGGATTTTCGACGGGTCGTTCTCCGCGATGGCGTCGATGAAGCTGTCCAGCAGCCCGCCGTCGCCGCCGCCATGCCCGCCGGCCAGCGTGTGGTCGCCGGCGTTGATATCCACTTCCTTCGTCTCCCCGCTGAGGAAATCATAATGCTCGATCTTCGACCCGTCGCCGTACACCTCGCCGTGTGTGCCGAAGACGCGGGTGATGCGGTCATACCCCCGGTTGAACGCGGTCATGGTGAAGACGGCGGTGCTGCCGCCCTCGAAGAGCATGTTCAGCACCTGATGATCCACCACGTCGTTGTCGCAGGCATACACACAGCGGCCATACGGCCCGCTGCGCAGCGCCTCGGTGATCGACTCTGTCGTCGGGTTGGCCGCCAGGATATCCACCGGCCACCCCAGTTCGCCCTTCTCCACTTTGCCCAGGTAAAAACGCGGGGCGGAATAGGGGCAGCTCGCCTCCACCTGGCAGTCCAGGCAGCGGTCGGCCGCGCCCGCGGGCTGGTTCTCCCGGCGGAAGTGCTTCAGGTTGCCGAAGGAAGACACCTGCAGGCAGCGCTTGCCCATCATGTAGCGGATCCAGTCCGTGTCGTGGCAGGATTTCGCCAGCAGCATCGGCGAGGACTTCCCCTCGTTCCCCCAGTTGCCGCGCACGAAGGAGTGCGCCTGGTGCCAGAAGCCCACCGCCTCCAGGTGCTGCAGGCTGACGATCTCGCCGATGGCGCCCGAGTCCAGCAGCCGCTTCATCGCCCGGCTGTAGAGCGTGTAGCGCATGACGTGGCCCACCGCGAAGATCACCTTGCCGTTCACCGCCTGGAAGATGCGCCGACAGTCCGCCTCGTTGGGCGCCATCGGCTTTTCCAGCATGACATGGTAACCCTTCTCCGCAAAGGCCACCGCCGGCTCGACGTGCATCGCATCCTGGGTGGCGATCACCACCGCATCGGCAAAGCGCGGCAGCTCCGCCGCCTGCCGCCAATCGGCAAAGACGTACTGCGGCTCGATCGGGTACTTCTCCAGGAACTTGCCCCGGAAATCTTCCCGCGGCTCCGCCACGCCAACCACCTTCGCCCGCTCCGGCATGCCCGCCGCCAGCTCCGCATATACATTGCCGCGCGACCCGGCGCCGATAATCAACACGCTGATCTGTTTCATGTAAGGCTCTCCATCTGAAGACGGTATCTACCATTGCTTTATACTGCAAAAGGCTTTCGTGTCCTCTTCCACCTTTCGGGGACTGTGAGATTGTTGAAAGAGGTTTCCCGAAAACCAGCAAGCCTGTATGTAGTAAGCCACGCAGCCGCAGCGGAGTGGCGTTCGTATATAGGCAGGCTTACCGAAACACGACGCCACTCCGCTGCGGCTGCGTGGCTTACTACGTACGGGCTTGCTGGTTTTCGGGAAACTTCTTTCAACAGCCACAAGTTCCCGACAAGCTGATCCTATTCGCTGTCAACCACCCATCCATCCGACCACCGCATCGATCATCGCCTGATACCGCGGGAAGCAGACATCCCCTCCACCGCGAATATAGGCCGAAGCCGTCGGACAGACCACCAGTCCGGTGCCTTGCGCGAATACGGTGCGGATCAGTTGCTCGGTCTCCTCCCGAATCTCCTCCGGCGCCGCCTTATACATGCGGTCGATCTGGATATTACCCTCCAGGCTCATCCGCGTGCCGGCCGCCTGCTGCGCCTGCACGGGGGTGATATCGCCCATCGGCGGCGCTTCGAAGGGATGCAGAATATCCACCCCCATCTCCAGGAAGCCGTCGATGACCTTCGCGATGCTGCCGTGCGAATGCACGTAAACGCGCCCGCCGCCTTCGTGAATGCGGTCGATGATCGGCTTGTCATACCGCACGTTGAAGTCCCAAAAATCCGCCGGCCCGTGCAGCGGTGGCACCAGGTATTCCTGCCCGTAGAGCGAGAAGAACGGTCCGACGCCCTGTGCGATGACGGCATCCAGCAGGGCGAAGTGAATCCGCTGTTCCCGCTCGCACAGCGCGTGCAGGATGTCGCGGTCGGTGATCGACATCACCGCGAAATTCTCCGACCCGCACAGCTCCGCCACCGTGCCGGCGGGATTCATCGTCAGCCCCACCTCCACAATCCCGCGCTCGCCCAGCCGGCGCTCCATCTCGAAGAAGCCGGAGACGTCTGTGCCGATCTCCGGCAGCGGCAGCGACAGGTACTTCTCCGCGTCCTCCCGGTCATTGATGAAGTGCGTCTCGTGCAGCCCGCTCTGCCCGCTTAGGCTCTCCAGCCAACTCGCGCGCAGGTCGCCCTTCGGGGTATGCAGCACGTGCACCAGCCGCTGGAAGTCTTCGGAATACGGCTCGAAAAACTCCGTCACCGGATACGGCGAGAACAGTGCGGGCGCATACCACCCCTGCTTCACATCCGCATGCTCGGCGATGTAGGCCAGCAGCCGCTCGTAAGTCGGGTCGTTCTCCGGAAAACCGGTGCGGCAATACACCGCCGGGCGGTCCATCGCTTCGTGAAAATACGCGCGGCGCAGCCGCTCGCGAGATGTCATCAATCTACCCTCCACTTCCCTGCGGATACCGGTCCGGCGTGCGGCCGGCATATCGGGTGAAGCGCAGCTTCGGCGGCAGCGGGAAATCGGCCGCCGCCCACTCCGCCAGTTGCTCCGTATGCCCCAGCCGCAGCCAGCGGTCGGAACGGAAGGCAGCGTCAAGCCCGACGAAATCCCACGCGGAGATGCCGTCCGCCCCGTCCGCGTAATCGCGCAGCGCCTTCTGGAAATACTCGTTCATGCGCACGTGTTCCGGCGTCCAGTGCGCGCGCCAGATGCCGGACAGCCACATGGAATACAGCTTGCACTCCGTCCCGCGCGTCAATCCAGCGAAATATTTGATGTCGGCATCTACAAATCCCTGCGCCAACCAGCGGTCCGGGTAATCGGTCCACGGGTAGACCAGCAGCACATCCGTCAGCCCCTCGCGCACCCAGCGTGCTACGTCGAAGCTGAAACACCGATTCGCCGCCTCATTGCCCAGCACCACGTTCACCATTTTGATGCGCTTGTCCGGCGACACCTCGTCCAGCGTCGCCCGCACCTTGCGCATGAAATCGGTGATGATCTCCGCGCGCCAGTCCAGCAGCCGGTCGTCACGGTCGCTGAGGGTCAGCGGATCGACGCCGTATTTCTCCTCGAATCCGGCCATCGCCGCCGGCTCAAACAGCACCAGCCCGGGGTCACGGTTGAAGAAGAAGCCGTACCCCTCCGGCGCAATCTTCGCGCAGGCGCGCACGCGGTCGAGCATATACTCCACCACCTCCGGCACCGCGTAGCTCATCTGGTGAGTATCGGCGCCGTCGCGGTCCTTGCAGTGCCACTCCGGGTGCTGCTCGTAAAAGCGCGCCCGCCGGTCGCTCCACCAATACAGGTTGCTGCTCCACAGACTCGGCCGGTCGCAGATGTAATATTCGGCGCCGATCTCGTGCGCTATGCGCATGCCCGCCCGCTGATTGGGCGCTTCCGGTGAGAAGATGTCCTCGCTGTTCTCGTTGCCGACAATCCACGCCGCCACATCGTGGTTCCGCAGGTGCTCGACCATTGGCTCGAACTCACGGGCACTGGGCTCATCACACTTGACGATCAGCCGCTTGCTCTCCGGTTTCTGCTGCGCCGCCTCCACCTCCGCCGGCGACAGCGGCACCAGTTGGATCGCCCCCAGGTACACCGTGCCCCCCTGGTGCGCGATGGTCAGCGACTGCCCGCTCAAATCCGCATAGCGCCAGAAGCACGCCTCCAGCCCCGGCCACAGCATCTTATCGTGCGACAGCACGCGGAACTGCCCGGAAAAATACGGATCGTCCGTCAGCTTCAACGCCGGTCCCTTCGATTGCGAGTAGACGCTGTCGAAATCCGCCGGATACAGCCCCTCCAGGTCCGCGTCGCCCCCCATCAGCCACACGTAAACGGCGTACCATCCCTCCACGTTGAGCGGAATCGTCACCTCCCCAGCCGGCGCGCTGCGGTGCGCATGCAGCAGCTTCCCACTGAACCGCTCGGTGGCATAATCAACCGCCGCCCACTCCCCAAACCCCTCGCCCGCTACCGACGAGAAATCAGTAATCCACGCCACCTGCCGCCCGTCATCCGTCCCGACCACCTTGTTTCCCAACGGCCGGTCATACAACGGCAACCCGTCCCACTTCGTCAGCTCAGTCACCTCATAACCCCCTATTTATACTTCATCCATTTTATCCTATCCATCCTATCCATCCCTGTAAATTACTTAATAACCCCGAACCGATAACCCCCGCGCTGCAGCAGGAACTCATACCCCTCGTGCTCGTCAATGCTCAGCAGCAGCCGCCCGCCCGGGTTGGTAATATGCACGGCCACGATCTCGCCGGCGAAAATGGTGTGATCGCCGGTAGTCATCCGATTCACCACTTTGCACTCAACATTCGCCAGGCATTCTTTCACCAGCGGCGCCTTCACCTTCTCCGCCGGCAGCGCCGTCACCCCGCACTCGGCAAACTTGTCATAGCTCCGCCCGCTGCGCGTGCCGCACGTCATCGTCGCCTCCGCCAGTTCCTCCCCCGGCCACGCCAGCACGAACTCGCCGGAGTTGGCAATCAAGTCGTGGGTAAAGCGCGCCGGCGCCACGGAGATGGCCATCATCGGCGGGTTGCCGCTGGTCCACATATGCCACCCCAGCGGGCAAATGCTGCGCTGCCCACGATACTCCGCCACCGCCCAGCAAATCCGCTCCGGCCGCGCGCATATCTGCCGAAACTGCCGCATATCTTCGAATTCCATCCCAGCCCTCCTCAACTACTCTAACTCTGACTCTGACTCTTTCTCTTTCTCTTACTCTTTCTCCCCTGCATAAAGAAGCAAGCGGTAGAAAAAACCCAATAAAGTCACCAGAACACTATCTGTCCTTTTCCCTTTGCGTCTTATCCCCCCGTCACCTCAAACATCTTCTCGTACACCCACTGCCACGTCGTAATCACGAAATACGCCACGATGGGCACCATGACGGCATAAAGGAGAAGCTGCAGGCGGAGGGGGAGCTTTTTCAGTTTATCATTCAGGTCCTGGCGTGTGTAATTGGCAACCCGCTGCAGCATCTCCGGCACGCTCCCGCTGGTCTCCCCGGTGCTGATCAGGTGCATCACATCGGCCGGGAAATACTTCGTCGCGGCCAGTGCGCTGCCGAGAGGCATGCCCTGGCTCAATGGCTCGAGCTGGGCGGCGATACGCCGCATCAACCGCGAATCGTCGGAGGCGCGGGCGGCGGTCTCCAGCGCTTCCATCGGCGCCACCCCCGCCCCCCACAACGACCCCAGCACGCTGAGGAAGCGCAGCCGCACCGCGCCCACCAGAATCGGCCCGATCAGCGGCAGCTTATACGAAATCGGCCGCAGGAAGCGCGCGCCGCCCGGCGTGGCGGCAATCAAGCGGAACACGGAGAGCAACAGCGCCACGCCAAACATGACGAGCCCGAAAACCTGCAGCGCCGGCACGAAATATTTGACGAGCACCTCGACGGGCGAGTAATCCTGCTGTGAATTCATCAGAATGGGCAGCACCTGCTTCGCGCGCACTACGATGCAGATCACCAGCCCCATGATGACCGAGGTGCCCAGCAGGTGCCAGGTCTTTGCCTGCGTCTGCAGCCGCAGCTCGATCTCCGCCTCCAACATCTCCGCGATGTCGCCCATCGCCTGCGGCAGCGCGCCGGCGATCTCACCCGCGTGCACCAGGCTGATTTCCCAATCCGTGAACACCTGCGGGTAGCGCGCCATCGCCGCGGAGAGCATGACGCCCCCATTCGCCGCCTCCGCCAGGTCCAGCACCATCCGCCTCAGCGCGGGGGCGATAGCCTGCTTGATATTGATCAGCGACATGCCGGGGGGAATGCCGGCGTGGAGTTGGGCCTGCAACTGCCGGTAAAAATTAGCGCGGTACCGCATGTTGAAGCGCGGCGCGCGCGGGGTCGGCCTGGCAGCCGGCGCCGCTGCCACCCGCTGAATCCGCGGCACGACCGCCCGCTGCACCGGCGCCGGCGGGTGCATCTCCTGCTGGCAGTGGTGGCAAATGCGCTTCTTTTCGCTGTTCGGCGTCCCGCAGTGCGGGCAACCGATCATCTTCGTCGCCATAAACACTCTCGCGTCCCTGCAGAGGGACGCCCGGCTGAACAGCCCCGCAGCCCCGAATTTTATTCGGCGCGCAACATGTAAGGTTACGACCCGTTCCCCGTCATATACCGCATGAACAACTCAATCTTCAACAGCACCATCTGGAAATACCACCGCATCGTATGCGCATACAGATAGCACACCAGCGGGGCGACGACGCAGAAGAGGATGAGTTCGCTGATCATGGGCGCCGACCGCAGCCGGGCGTCCAGCTCTTCGTGCAGGTAGCGCACGATATGCCCCAGCATGGTCGGCACGCTGCCGCTTTGCTCGCCAGTCCGCACCATCTGTAGCATGTCCTGCGAAAAATAGCCGGTAGCCGTCATCACCCCCACCAGCGACCCACCCTCCGTGAACTGCATCAACTCCTCGTCGATGCGCTCCCGCAGCTTCGGGTCGTCGCCGGCGCGCGCGGCAATTTCGATCGCTTGAATGGGCTGCACGCCCGCGTCCCACAGCGACGAGAGCACCCGCAGGAAGCGCAGGCGCAGCAGGTTGCTGACGATCGGCCCGAGCAGTGGCAGCCGGCAGATGATGGCCTGCGTCACCGGCGCCCATCGCCGCGATTGCGTCATCCGCCACCAAATCAGCTTCAGTACCCGGTTAATGATCAGCGCGAGAAAGGCCGCCGCGACCAGCCAAAAGACGAACGACCGGAAGCCTTGGGCGACATCCGCTGGGATCGGCCGGCCGTAATGCGCGACATTGATATCCGCGAACCGGTGACAGGCGATGACCAGCAGCAGCACGAAAAGGCCGAAATTCGCCGTGGCGCGCAGGTACCACGTCCGCGCGCGCACCTGCAGGCGCACATTCCACTCCGCCTCCAGCGTCTCCGCGATGTCACCCGCCGCCTCCGGCAGCTTCCCGTTGATCTCGCCGGCGTGCACCGTCTCCACTTCCCACTCCGGAAAGGTGTCGGGGTGCCGCTCCATGCCGGCGGAAAGCAGGCGGCCGTGTTCGGTAAAGGTGGACAGGTCGCGGGCGATCAGACGCAGCGAAGCGGCGGAATCGCGCTGCGCGAGGGAATCCAGCGCCAGCGACGGAGTGAGGCCGGCAACCAGCATCGCCTGCAGTTGCCGGTAAAACTGCGCCCGCTCCCCCAGCGTGGCGTGCCGTTGCCGGGGCGTGGGCTGGGTGAACGGTCGTGCCAGCCGCGAGGCAGCCGCCGGAGTCGTCTCCGCCGGCGTGGGTTCCGGCACATCCCCCGGCATGGGTGGCAAAGCCGGCGTGGGTCGCGGTGTCTCCACCGGAGCAGTCGAGGAAATCTCAGCCGCCGCAGCTGTTTCCGCCGGCTGCATCTCCCGCTGGCACTGGTAGCAGATGCGCTTCTTCTCGCTGTTCGGTGTCCCGCAATGCGGGCACGGGCGCATGGAAACCATGAGGAATCCTTCCCGGTAACCAAATTTATTGATGCTGGTGTGAAGAAATGGGAGGGCGAGCGTCCCCGCGAGCCCCGATCACCCGCCCGCTCTCGAATTTAATGCGATAAAACACCGGCTCCACGTACAGACGAAATATCGTCTTCGCTCACGGATTCCTCGCACGTGGCTCGCGGGGACGCTCGCCCTCCCATAATCATACCGCTAACGACGCGAACTCCGGCCGCCCCACCGCGGTGGCGCGCACGCGGCATTCCAGGAACAGGTTGCCCATCGTTGTCGCGCCGGTGGAATCAATATACCGCACTTCCCGGTGGAACTCAAACCCCTCCACCTGCGCGGAATCGATCTTCTCCTCCAGCGAGGCCAGCGTCTGCTCGCTCGCCCAGGCCTTTGCCTCCGTCAAGTCGGTGAAGACGCGGCGCTCCGCGGGGGCATGTACGGCGAAAACATCGTCTGCCGGCGTGATGGTCGCTTCCGCGGTCAGCGTCAGCGTGCCGGTAATCGCCCCCACCGCGTTGGCCACCTCGGCATGCTCGGGGATAATCACCTGCGCGCCCAGCTTGCGCGCCGCCGTCGGCGCCAGCGCCGCCGCCGGCGCCCCGATAGCCACCAGCGGGTTCTCGAATTTCGCCTGCAGCGTCAGCCCCTGCAGATTGGTGCCGTCGCAGAGCATGTCCAGCAATGCGCGGTCGGCCGGGCCGTCCGGGAAATCCGGCACCGGTCGCGCGTGCCGGATCAGCCGGTGCATCAGGTGCAGCGTCATCCAGTAGGAGAAGGTGTCGAAGATGAACTCCGCCAGCCGCGGCACGCTGACGTTTGCCCGATGCGCGAAGAAGTTGAGCCCGATCTCCGCCGCCTCGCTACTCCACGCGGAAAAGATGCCCAGGTGGTGCATCACGTCCGTCGGCGTCAGCGTGGAGCGCTGGATGTAGCCCAGCGTTTCCAGCCGGTCCACCGGCACCAGCGACGGCGCCATCGCCCCGATGCGTTCGGCTAGCTGCTCGCGCGACAACGGCCCGTCCGTCAGCGCCGCCAGCGCCTTCCGCTCGCGCTCGGTCAGGTCGCCGGCAATCGTATTCCGTACGCGTACGAAGCACTCCACCGGTTGGATCAGCATCGACTTCTCGTCTCGCATCGCCCACAGCCGGCGCAGCTCCTCGAGGATAGCCGGATACTCGTGCGCCAGGAAAGCCAGCGGCACCGCCCGCCGCGGGCCGATGGTGATGCGCCCGTCGTGCGCGAAGGCCACCACGCTGTCGCCGCCCAACCCCACCGTCTCGATATCCACCGCACGCACGTTGGTCGACCACTCCCCCACCCGCGCGCCCTTCGGAGCCACGATGGGGCTGCCGTCCAGCAGCAGCGCGATGTCGCTCGTCGTGCCGCCGATGTCGACCACCAGCCCGTTGGAGATATTGGAGAGGAACTGCGCGCCGCACACGCTGGCCGCCGGGCCGGAGAGGATGGTCTCCACCGGGGTGCGGCGGGCCAGCTCCTCGCTCATCAGCGTACCGTCGCCGCGCACCACCATCAGCGGGGCGTGAATACCGAAATCGCCCATCACCGACTTCACGTGCGCGATCAACTCGGCGATGATCGGCAGCAGTCGTGCATTGAGCGCCGCTGTCGTGCTGCGCTTGATGGTATCAAGTTGCATGCCCAGCTCGTGGCCGCACACTACCGGCTTGTCGGTCAGCTCGCGGATGATCTCGCGGGCGCGGATCTCGTGCGCCGGGTTCATCACGCTCACCATGCCGCTCACCGCCAGCGCATCCACCGCCTCGCGCTCCAGCAGGTCGCGCGCCGCCGCGCGCAAGGCGCCTTCGTCCAGTGGCTCCAGCTCTTTACCGGTGATGTCGGTGCGCCCGGCCACCGCGCGGCGCGGCTTGTGCGAGATATGCGCCAGGTCGTAGTCGTCGAACCCCAGCAGCAGCATCCCGACCCGTCCGCCCTTCCCCTCGACGATGGCATTCGTGGCCAGCGTGGTGCTCAACGAGACCAACTGCGCGCGGCTCACCATCTCCGCCGGCAGCTTGCCGATAGCCGCCGCCACACCCACGCTCAAATCGTCCTTCGTCGTCAGCGCCTTCGCCTTCGCCAGCACCTGCTGCGACGCGAACTCCACAATCACGGCATCCGTATAGGTGCCCCCCGCATCGATCCCCAATCCCAGTCCCACGATGAACCCCTTGCTCGAGCAGTAATTGGTGGACATCATAGCATAGACCGACAGCATGGGGAACATCTCACCCAGATAAGCATCGGAAGGCACATTCTCAGTCTGGAAGGGTGCGCGAGCCCCGCCCGAACATAGACCAGCAGTGAAAGCGAGACTCTCAGTCTGGAAGGAGGCGAGAGCCCCGCCGATAACAGACAGGCTTCCCTATATACGGGCGGGGCTCTCGCCTCCTTCCAGACTGTGAATGTACCTTCCTCCGCTTGCCTATGGTGTCGCCGTCACCAGCATCCGATACTCCGGCGACGTATCCGCCATCGGCCGGATGTCGATGTTGTAATCCTGCGTCGTCGGCGCCTTCCCCTCAAAATATCGGGCTTCGGCGTGGTCGGAAATCAGCACATTGCCGTCCTTCCCGAAGATAATCAGAATCGCATCGCCCTCGAACAGCGGCACCAGCGCCACCCGCAGCGTCTGCCCGGCCCGCAGCCGCACCACCCAGCGGTCAGTAGTATTCACCGGCACCTTCCCCTGCGCTGTGCCGACCTGTCCGGCCTGCAGCGTGATCCGCCGGTTCATCGGCGTGCCGGTGATGTTCGCGGTCAGCGTGAAATGTGCCGTGGTCGGGCTAGTGCGGTTTTGCGGCCGGTAGGCGAATGCCAGGTTCGCCGTGCCAGGCGCGACGGCCTGGAACCGAAACACTTGCAGCCCCGTCTCGAACGTCGGCGCCCCCAGCGATTTCAACAAGGCAGTGTTCCCTGATGTCATCTGCCACCGGTACACTCCCGGCGGGTTGCTGATGTAAAGCGCCACCTCCAGCGTGTCGCCCGTCGCCAGCGCCACCGTCCGGCCGGATTGCTCCTTCGTCACCCGCACCGTGGCGCTGTAGCCCGCCGCCGCCGCCAGTAATCCCGCAAGCAGAATCACCATTAAAAGTCGCAGCATATTGTCCTCCTCCCGCTTGTTCCGTCATACCGTCTCCAATTGACGTTATATCAATTTTAACCGCACTGCCTCCTACAAGTGAGCGCTGATCTTTCGTTTTACGCCGAATGCTGCTACAATGTCATGCAGTTTCAGAAAATGACAATTTCTGTCGTATTTACCTGAATGAAGGAGATACCGGTGCCGGATCGAAAATATCTGTTCACATCGGAGTCAGTCACCGAGGGCCATCCCGATAAGGTGTCCGACCAGATTTCCGATGCTGTCCTCGATACGCTGCTTGCGCAGGACCCGATGTCCCGCGTCGCCTGTGAAACGATGGTGACCACCGGGCTGGTCATTGTCGCCGGCGAAGTTACCTCAACGGGAACGCTGGACGTCAAAAAAGTCGCGCGCGAAACGATCAAGCGCATCGGCTACGATGCCGACACCGGCTACGATGCCGACATGGTCGGGATCCTCGACGCGCTGCAGGCGCAGTCGCCGGATATCGCCATGGGCGTGAACACCGGCGGCGCGGGCGACCAGGGGATGATGTTCGGTTACGCCTGCAACGAGACGCCGGAGCTGATGCCCGCGCCCATTCAGTGGGCTCATCACCTGGCGAAACGCCTGTCCGTCGTGCGCAAGGACGGCACCCTCGATTACCTGCGCCCCGACGGCAAAACCCAGGTCACCGTGGAATACGACGGCAACACGCCCGTGCGCATCGACAAGGTGCTCATCTCCAGCCACCACGCCAGGGGCGTCGATCAGGGGCGGATCAAAAAGGATCTGACCGAGCACGTCATCCGTCCCATTTTGAGCGCCACCGGCCTGCTGGACGAATACACCGCCATTCTCGTCAACCCCACCGGTGAATTCGCCGTTGGCGGTCCCTGCGCGGACACCGGTCTCACCGGGCGCAAAATCATCGTCGACACCTACGGCGGCATGGGCCGGCATGGCGGCGGCGCCTTCTCCGGCAAGGACCCGACGAAGGTGGACCGCAGCGCGGCCTACATGATGCGCTACATCGCCAAGAACCTGGTGGCCGCGGGCGTGGCCGACCGGCTGGAAGTGCAGATCGCTTACGCCATCGGCGAAGCCTGCCCGCTCGGTGTCTCCGTCCAGACCTTCGGCACCGGCCGCATCGCCGAGAGCGTGATCACGCATCTCATCTGCGACGTCTTCGACTTGACGCCGAGGGGGATCATCGAGCATCTACAGCTTCGCCGCCCGCAATACCAGGGCACCGCCGCCTACGGCCACTTCGGCCGCACCGACCTCGATGTCCGCTGGGAACAGGTCGACATGGCGGAGACGCTGGCGCAGAAAGCCGGCACGCAGCCGCTGTTGACCGTGTTGGCGTGAACCGCGGAATCTCAAGGAGGAGCACCGAATGACTGACGACTCCTTTGAAGTCGTGTATCAGGCATCGACCGAGCTGGATGCCAATATCTGTAAAACGATTCTGGAAGAAGCCGGCATCACGGTCGTCATACTGCCGGTAGACGAAGCCTGGAAGCAGTTGTATCTCGGCGAGATGGGAAGTGCTTTCGGGCAATTGCTTGTTCCCGCCGAAGACGTCGACCGCGCGAAGGCGCTGTTGGCGGAGTATATCCAGCAGCTCGAATCCGGCGCCTTTGCGTTAGAGGACGAAGAAGAGGCTGAATAACGGCAGCAGGATTGAAGCTTGCAGGGATGGAAGATGATACTGGTCTTCCATCCCTTTTCATTGTCTGGAGGTTGCTATGTCTGAAGTACGCCGTGCCGTCGTGCTGGCGGCGGGCCGCGGGAAGCGCATGATGCCGCTCACCGCCAATTGCCCCAAGCCGCTCATCCCCGTCGCCGGAACGCCCATCCTCGAGCGCGTGCTCCGCGGGCTGCGCGGGGCCGGCATCGAGGAAGCGATCATCGTGCACGGGTATCTGAAGGAGATGATCGAGGACTATTTTGGCGACGGCGCGCGGGTAGATATGCGGCTGACTTATCGCGAGCAGGACCCGCCCAACGGCACCGGCGGCGCATTGCTGCAGGTGCAGGATCTCTGCGGGGACGAGCCCTTCGTGCTGCACTGGGGCGACATCCTCATCTCCCCGGACAACTACCCCGAAGTGCTGGCCGATTACGCGGAGTTCCACCCCGCAGTCGTCGAAGGCCTCAACTGGATGGACGATCCCGCCGCCGGCGCTGCCGTCTACCGCGACGGCAACCGCGTGACGAAGATCATCGAAAAGCCCGCCCCCGGCGCCTCCACCACCAACTGGAACAACGCCGGCGTCTTCGTGCTCTCGCCCAAGGTCTGGCCGTATGTGCACCGCCTCACCCCCTCCCCGCGCGGCGAGCTGGAATTCACCGACGTCCTGCACATGATGGTCGCCGACGGCGACTACGTCCTCGGCCACGAATTACATGGGCTCTGGTCCGACGTGGGCACCCCCCAGATCGTCGACCAGCTCAACGCCGACCCGCGCCTGCAATAATCGGGTTGAGTGACGAGTGGTGAGTGACCTGACAAGAGAAGCCTTCCTCTCAACAAGAAGGCTTCTCTTGTCAGGTCACTCGCCACTCGCCACTCGTCACTAGCCACTCTCCCCCGATTGCGCTATCATTAACACATCATGTTACGCGAAGATATCAGCCTGTCCGACGTATTGGATCGCCTCGACCGCATTCTGGTAAAAGCCGACCGCCTGCTGTCAGCGCATATGCCCGCCAAGCAGGAAGATCCATTCGACGCCGTCATTGCCTTTATCTGGCAGCACCACAACGGTTCCGGCCGCTTCCGCCCGGTGCGTCATATCGACCAGGTCCGTTTCACCGACCTGATCGGCATCGACGGACAGTTGCAGAAGCTGATCCGCAATACGAAGCAGCTCTTACGTGGCGCGCCAGCCAACCATGTGCTGCTTTGGGGCGAACGCGGCACCGGCAAGTCCTCCGCGGTGAAGGCGCTGCTGCATGAATACGCGCCGGACGGCCTGCGACTGGTGCAGGTGCATCGCCAGGACCTGCTCGACCTGCCGGAGATCACCGAGCGCCTGTGGGACCGTCCGGAGAAGTTCATCCTCTTCTGCGACGACCTGTCCTTCGAAGCCGACGATCTGGAGTACAAGGAGATGAAGGCGATGCTTGAGGGCGGTCTAACCGCGCAGCCGAAGAACATGCTCATCTACGCCACCTCCAACCGCCGCCACCTCATCCCCGAGCGCATGGCCGACCGGCAAGTGGTGGTCACCAATGGTGAGATCCACGCCAACGACGCCCTCTCCGAGCAACTCTCCCTCGCCGACCGCTTCGGCCTGCGCCTCGGCTTTTACGCCGTCGACCAGCAGGTCTACCTGCAGATCGTCCGCCACCTCGCCGCCGCCCGCAACCTGCCGGTGGATGACGACACCCTCGAGCGCGAAGCCCTCCGCTGGGCCATGGCCTACTCCGGCCGCTCCGGCCGCAGCGCCCGCCAATTCGTCGACGACCTGCAAGGCCGCCTGGCGCTGGAGAATGATTGAACCACAGAGGCACAGAGGACACAGAGACATTCAATTAGTTTCAAATCAATCGCTTCCGGGTACTCATTTGTTATAGCTTCCACTGTTACTCCCCGCAGGGGGAATGATCTTAGCGTCCCTGCAGAGGGACGCCCGGCTGTACAGCCCTGCAGCCCCGATTTAAATCGGCGCAAAACAGGAATGGTAAAGCCATGCATACCTTCCTTTCACCCAGCCACCATACGCGCTTCCCAACAGCAGCACCCCCTGAGCGGCGGAATATCCTACCTATCATTTTAATGTTTTTTACAAACAGTTCGAAGTCACTCTTTCTTAAGAACGAATCCAGTCTCTCTGTGTCCTCTGTGTCTCTGTGGTTCAATTTCTTTTCGCAGCCTGCAACATTTCTCCCGTTCCCGCGCACTTATTTATGATGACCGGTAAGGAGCGCACGTGCTGACGGATGAACAGATCGTACGCCGGGTTCGCCAGGGTGACCTGGACGCCTACGGGGAGTTGGTCGAGCGCTACCAGCGGCGGCTGGTGGCGGCGGCGCATCACCTGGTAGGCGACGAGGATGCCGCGCGGGATATCGTGCAGGAGACCTTTATCGAAGCCTATCGCCACCTGGAGCAGCTTCGCGACGCGGCGAAGGTGGGCGCCTGGCTGTATGGCATCCTGCGCCACCGCGCCCATTCCTGGTTGTCGAGCCGGCGGCCGACAGTGAGCTGGGAGGACGAGTCGGTGGACGAATGGTTCGTCGCCGCGGACCCGGCGGAGCGGGTAGACATGACCGCCCTTCTCGCCGGACTGCCCGCGGCCGACCGCGACGCCCTCGCCGCCCGCTACCTGATGGACCTGTCCTACGACGAAGTGGCGAAAGCGCTGGGCACCACCCCGCAAAACGCCCGCGTTCGCGTCTGCCGCGCCAAAGAGCGCCTGCGCAACCTGCTGGACCGTGCGGAAAAGGAGGTGGGGTTATGAGGAATGTAACCCCCTGTCCGAATTGGCGGGAATTACTCTCCGCCTATCAGGATCAAAGCTTGTCAGCGAAAGACCGGAAGCGCGTCGCCGCCCACCTGCAGACCTGCGACGACTGCCGCCAGGCCTTGGCGCAGATGGATGGCGACCGCGATCGCTTCATCGAAGCCTATATGGCCCCGGCGACCAAAACCGACCTGCGCGAATCTGTACTGACCGCGCTGCGCGCCGACGCCGAGACGCCGGCACAGCAGCCCGCACGCAAATTCCCGTGGGGCTGGGTCTTCCGCATTGGCAACGCTGTCGCCGTCGTCACGCTGATTCTCTTTGTCGCCGTGGTCATGAGCAGAGAGCCAAAATCGGCCATCAAAGAGCAAGCAGTGCAGAATTCGCAGGAAGTCGGCGCAGCAGCCGATGCCACTGGCGATGCGGCCACTAGGACTCTAATCCGTCATGCAAATGGGCACAGTGTCGACGAGACTTACAATAATCGAGTTGCCGATGCCTATGACAGTATTGCCGTTATTCGGACTCGTAATCCAAAGATTCCTCAGCTTCATAGCGGTAGAATCTATTACAGCAACGATGCCGATGCGGTGCCCACCGATAATGGACCCTCTGTGTATGGCTATGACGTACTGGCTGCTGCCGGCGGCGCGAAGAATAGCACTGGCGACAGATCAGTCGTCTCCATTTATGACGGCCCCCTGAACAGTAACGCGGCGGCGGGACTGCTCGTCAGGTCGGATGACAACCTGAAACTGGCCTACGACATCGACTACCACGTGCAAGTCAAAAACGCCCTGCAGAAATCCCGCCAGGCGCAGGGGATCATCACCGGGCTTGGCGGCTTCACGATGAACTATCAATACGTGCAGGACGAGCACGAGCCGGCGGTGGCCTGCTTCAACGGGAAGATTCCGGCGGACAAGGCGGAGGCGGCGCTGGCGCAGATCGAGAAGCTGGGCAACGTCCGTGGGCTGACCATCGCCGGCGAGGACCTGACCGAGCAGTTCCAGGCCAATCGGCAGGAAATTGCACGGCAGCTCGAGCACGCGAAGAAGCTGGATGCCATTGGCAGTCGTTCGGCGTCAAAGGTGGCGGCGGGCGTCGAGAGCCAGCGCAACGACGCCAAAGGCCAGGTGGACGCCGCCAAACAGGCCCTGACCGGCCTCACCACCCGGCACGAGCTGGTCACCATCTCCGCCGCGTTCTACGAAGCCCAGCCGCGCGAGCCGCTGACGCTGGCTCGCGCCACCGCCGGCACGCGCCACGTGCTGAACTACGCGCTGCTGCTGCTGGTGACCATCGCCGTCTTCTTCCTACTCGTCGCCCTGGTCGCCGCCCCCTTCGTGGGATTGCGCTATTGGCGCCGACGGCGTGCGTCAGTGTGAGAAAGCGTAGGGGACTGTCCCAGCCCATCGCGAGCTTGCGCCGGTGGGTCGACAGGTAAGCGGTTAATACGAGCTAGGGACTGTCCCCGTCGTGAACCAGGCAAGCTTATTCACCGCCCTGTAACCGTCCCGTTATCGAACTGTGATACCTATGGTGTAATCTACCAGGCAAGGAGGTCGCATCAATGTCGTCACGGCGCATTCTCCTGGTGGTAGTGATCATCCTCGCGATTGCCGTTCCGGTGGCGTTTCGGTATTGGCCTCGCTCGGTCCCGTCGACCAACACCGGTTCGAAGTTCGTCAATGGAGACCGCTTCCAACAACAGCAGATCGACCGGTTACTGAAGGCGGAGGTGGGCGGGTATCGCAAGGTGCACGTCTTCGTCGCCCTCGCCGACAACCGGCAGGGCATTGCGCCGGTGCCGGCGCGCATCGGCAACGGGCAGGACCCGGGCAACAACCTGTACTGGGGCGCGCGCTACGGCATCAAAACCGCCTTTTCCCGCGATCCGAACTGGCGGCTGGTGGAGAGCCGGCCAAAGCCGTTCCCACACCTGCTGGAGCGGCTGATCTTCCGCCATGCGAAGTTGAAGGTCTACCTGGTGGCCGATGCCTACGACGGCCTGTATATCAAGGAGGCGACCACCGCCGCGGTGCTGTCCTCCGCCGGCATGCTGCCCGAGCCGATCGTAGTTGCCGGCCGGACTTACATCTTCGGCGGTGGGGCAGACTTGATCGCCTTCGTCGGGCACAACGGCCTGGGCGCCTTCACCATCGACGAAGCAGTGAAGCGGCGAGACGAACGAAAACGAGATGCCGTCTTCCTGTGCTGTAGCAGCCGTCCCTGGTTTGATGCATACCTGGAACAGGGGGGTGCATACCCGCTGTTGATGACCACGCAGCCGATGTGCCCGGAAGCCTACAGCCTGCAGGCCATGCTTGAGGGCTGGGTCAAGCGTGAATCGCCGACGCGCATCCATGAACGGGCTGCGCAGGCGTACAGCCGCTATCAGCGTTGCAGCGTGCGCGCGGCGAAGGGCCTGTTCGCCACGGGGTACCCAGAATAGGAGGACCGGATGAAGCTCACCACGCTGTTGCTCATCCTCGGCCTGGCGGTCGCCGGGCTTTGCACATCATACGGCTGGCTGGCTAAGGACGATCCGGCCAACCGTCTCGGGCAGCGCATTCCCCCACCCCGCGGCTGTAAGCGCGTGGCGGCAGCGAAGGATTCGTTTGCCGAGTGGCTGCGCGGGCTGCCGCTGAAGCCGGGATGCCCGCCGGTCTACCTGTATAACGGGAAGAAGAAGGGCAACCAGACGGCGCACGCGGCGGTGTTCAACATCGACACCGGGAAGAAGGACCTGCAGCAGTGCGTGGACGCCGTTATTCGCCTGCGCGCGGAGTACCTGTATTCTCGCAAGCGCTATGCCGACATCCATTTCAACTTCACCAGCGGCGACCGGGCGGCTTTCACGAAGTGGGCGGAGGGCTACCGCGCGAGCGTGCGCGGCAACCGTGTGAGCTGGCGGAAGAGCGCCAGGGCGGACAGCTCCTACCCCAGCTTCCGCAAGTACCTGGACCTGGTCTTCACCTATGCCGGCACCGCTTCATTTTGCAAGGAGATGCACCGGGTGCCGGTGAAGGAGATGCAGATCGGCGATGTCTTCATCCGCGGCGCCGCCCCTGGCTACGGGCACGCGGTGATCGTGGTGGATATGGCGGTCGATGCGCGCGGGAAGCAGTTCTTCCTGCTGGCGCAAAGCTACATGCCCGCGCAAGACATCCAACTGCTGAAAAACCCGAACGACACGCGCCTGAGCCCCTGGTACCCGCTCGACTTCGGCGATACGCTGTATACGCCGGAGTGGACGTTCACGGCGAAGGAACTGTCTCGATTTTAACGAGATACAAACAACCTTACCTATGCGCACCCGTAAAGGGTGCGGCTACGGGCAGGTTATACATCCAACGTGTTTCATCGGCTAGATGTGCCGGCTGTCTTCTTCGTCCTTCACGGTATACCCGCTGTCCTGGCGCTGGAAGTTCACTTCGTTCTTTTTGACGTAGGCGTTGAACACATCGTCGGCCGACATGCCGAGCACCTGCGCCAGCGAGATGAGGAAGTGCAGCATATCCACCACCTCGACGCAGCAGTTCTGTTTGTCGAATTGCTGGTATTTCGCCCACCACTTCCAGGGCACGCTGTCGGTGAGCTCGGCGAGCTCCTGGCTCATGGCGCGACAGTAGTTGAGCACCCACTTGACGCGGTCTTCGTCGGTCATGTTGTGCACGTCCACGCCGATGCGGCGATTCAGGCTATCTTGCATCTCAAAAAGAGTGTCGAGGCGGTCAGGCATAATCGGTATCTCCTGCATGGGAAATTCGCCCGGCAAGGCTGATTCCCTCTCTACCGGAAGGAAAAACCGCCCGGCAGCCTAATCTAGGATAACATGGATGCTGCACTTCAGACACAACTGCGCGACATCGCCGACGAATACCTGCGCGACGCGGGAGGCAGCCATCAGCTCGAGCACACGCTGCGCGTGTTGGGGAACGCGATGGCATTGGCCGCATATTATCCTGATATCGACCATGACGTGCTGGAGGCAGCCGCCTGGCTGCACGACGTGGGAAGGGGCCAGCGCAATCATGCGGAGGTTTCGGCCCGGATCGCCACCGAGCGGCTGCCGGCGCTGGGATTTTCGCCCGAGCGCGCCGCGTTGGCCGTCAGTGCGATTGCCGATCACCGATTTTCCGCGGGACGCATACCGGCCTCCCAGGAAGGGAAGATATTACAGGACGCGGATCGGCTGGATGCGCTGGGCGCCATCGGCATCGCGCGCGCCTTCTCCTTCGAGGGGTCGCGGGAGTTCTACGACCTCGCCGATCCCTTCGCCGAGGGGCGGACGCCGGATGACTCCCGGTATACCGTAGACCATTTCTATGCTAAACTATTACGGTTGCCGGAGACGCTGCACACACCGGAAGCGCGACAAATGGCGCAACGCCGCGCCGAGTTCATGCGTATCTATTTACATGAGCTTGCGACCGAGATCGGCGTGCCCTACCCGGCGCGGGAAGACCGCTGACAGAATTTTAGATTTTTGATTTTGAATTTTTGATTAGCGTAAAGTCGGTGACCTTTTCGATTTTACGATATTGCAGGCAAATAATCTAAAATCCAAAATCAATAATCTAAAATTGCATATCGAGTGTGTGCCCACCCTTTGACTAGTCATACAGGTAGGACGAATTATGGTTGAAACTTTTACCGACGTTGACACACGGGAACCCGCCATTCAGATTGCCGGCCGTTTTCTCGGCATTGTCGTCTTCCTGGTGGGCATTGCCATGCTGGGGCTGTCCTTTTCGCTGGCGTACCGCGCCTTCAACGATCCGGATTCGCTGATCTCCATCCGTGATCTGACCAGCGACGCGGCCACCATGCCGGCCGTGATCTACCTGCGGATCGTGCTGAAACTCGTCCTGCTCTTCGCGATGGGCTACATCGGCTCGCTGGTGGCGGCGCGCGGCGCGTACCTGTTCTTCTCGGCGAAGCGCGAGGTGCGGCGTGCAATTACTGGCGATTGACCAGGGCAATACCCGAACGAAGCTCGGCCTGTTCGACGGCGGCACGCGGCGGCAGACGGCGGCCTTTTCCACCCAGAAAGCGGCCACCGCCAATGACCTGGAGCAGGCGATCTTCACACGCAGCGGCTTCCCGCGGGACGTGCACATCGGCCTGTGCACGGTTGCGCCGGAAACCTTGCCCGCCTGGGAAGCGCTGGCCGCGCGCGTCGGCTGCCGGCTCACCGTATTGACCGGCGCCTCCCCCACCCCGTTAACGAATGCGTATGCCACCCCGCGCACGCTGGGCCCGGACCGCTTGTTGGCCGCGGTGGCGGCCGCCGATGCGGCCGGCGCGCCGGTCATCTCCATCAGCCTGGGCACCGCCATGGTGGTGGATGCCGTGTCCGCCGACCGCAAGTACCTGGGCGGGATGATCGCCCCCGGCATCGGACTGGCGGAGCGGGCACTGGTGCGCGGCACCAGCGCGCTGCGCGCCGTCACCTGGAGACGCCCGGCGGAGGCCATCGGTGGCAGCACGGAGGAGTCGCTGGTCAGTGGCTGGTTCTACCACAGCCTCGGCAGCCTGCGCGGCATGATCTCCGCCACTCGCAAGGCCCTCGGCGCCAACGCCCCGCTGGTGCTAACCGGCGGCTGGGCGAAACAGATTGCCCCCCACCTGGACGGCGTGGCGCTGGTGGACCAATACCTGGTGCTGCGGGGGATCGCGCTGACGCTGAAGTAATCCCTGGGACCGCAGGCGTCCCGCGCCTGCCCCTTGAAGGTAAGCCTGCGTAGAAGGCAGGCGCGAGACGCCTGCGGTCCCAGGATGTCCCGTCGCCGCAACACGCTCTCCATCTTTCCGTTTCGTTTGGCAGGAATCCACCCCCTTGAAGCTGAAGAAGTAATGGACCTTATTTCATGGAGTATTTATGACCGAGATCAAAGACGATCGCGTTGTCTATATCGAGAGCGATGAGCGCATCCGGCGCATTCCGGCGATGCTGCCGGTGTTGCCGATGCGCGACACCGTCATTTACCCCTTTGTCATTCAGCCGCTGGTGGTGGGACGGCCCATGTCGCGCGCGGCGTTGGACGCGGCGATGGCGCAGGAGCGCTACGTGCTGCTGGTGGCGCAGCGCGACGGGCAGATCGAAGATCCCGGCACGGACGATCTGTTCACCGTGGGCACGGTGGCTGAATGCCTGCAATTGCTGCGGCTGCCGGACGATACGCTGCGCATCACCGTCGAGGGGATCGCCCGCGTGCGCATCCGCGAGTTCATCCGCCAGGAGCCCTACTACGAAGTGCTGAGTGATGTCTACGCGGAGAAGGACGACATCGGCCTGGAGACCAAGGCGCTGATGCGCAGCGTGCTGAGCATGTTCGAGCGCTGCATCCACCTGGGGAACCGCATCCCGGTGGAAGCGATCGACAACGTGCGCAACATCGAGGAGCCCGGGCGGCTGACCGACCTGATCGCCTCCTACCTGAACCTGACGCTGCACCAGAAGCAGACCATCCTGGAAACCTACCCGGTCATCGAACGGCTGGAGCAGCTCGCCGGCTTCCTGAATACGGAAATCGAGATCCTGGAGATCGAGCGGCGCATTCACACGAAGGTGAAGAAGGAGCTGGAGGACACGCAGAAGGAGTATTACCTGCGCGAGCGGATGAAGGCCATCCAGGAAGAGCTGGGCGAGCGCGACGAGCGGACGACGGAGCTCGAAGAACTGCGGCAGCGCATCAAAGACAGCGGCATGCCGGAGGCGGTGTTCGAGAAGTCGATGAAGGAAGTCGACCGCCTGGAGCGGATGCCCTCCGCCTCGCCGGAGGTGACGGTGGTCCGCACTTACCTCGACTGGCTGCTGGGCATGCCGTGGAACGTGCGCAGCGAGGATCACCTGGACCTGGACGCCGCCGAAGCCATCCTGAACGAGGATCACTGGGGCCTGCAGAAGGCGAAGGAGCGCATCCTGGAATACCTGGCGGTGCGCAAGCTGAACCCGAAGATGAAAGGGCCGATCCTCTGCTTCGTCGGCCCTCCGGGCGTGGGCAAAACCTCCATCGGGCGCTCCATTGCCCGCGCGCTGGGGCGCGAGTTCGTGCGCATCTCGCTGGGCGGCGTGCGCGACGAGGGCGAAATCCGCGGCCACCGGCGCACCTACGTCGGCGCGCTGCCCGGTCGCATCGTGCAGGGCATGAAGACCGCGGGCAAGAAGAATCCCGTCTTCATGATGGACGAGGTAGATAAGATCGGGCAGGATTTCCGCGGCGATCCATCGGCGGCGCTGCTGGAAGTGCTGGACCCCGAGCAGAACTACGCCTTCAGCGATCACTACCTGGAGGTGCCACTGGACCTGTCCGAAGTGATGTTCATCACCACCGCCAACCTGCTCGACCCGGTGCCGGACGCGCTGCGCGACCGCATGGAGGTGATCGAGTTCCCCGGCTACACCGAGGACGACAAGCTGAAGATCGCGCAGCTCTTCCTGCTGCCCAAGCAGTTGAAAGAACACGGGCTGACCGGCAAAAACCTGAAGCTGCAGGAAGACGCGCTGCTGGAGCTGATCCGGCGGTATACCCGTGAGGCGGGGGTGCGCAACCTGGAGCGGGAGATCGCCACCATCAACCGCAAGGTGGCGCGCAAGGTGGCCTCCGGCGCCCGCAAACAGGCCACGGTGCGCGCGAAGTCGCTGCACGAATACCTGGGGGCGGCGCGCTACCGCTACGGCACCGCGGGCGACAAGGACGAAGTCGGCACCGCCACCGGCCTGGGCTGGACCCCGACCGGCGGCGATATCCTCGCCATCGAGGTGAGCCTGATGAAGGGCACCGGCGCGCTGCAACTGACCGGTCAACTCGGCAACGTGATGCAGGAATCCGCCCGGGCCGCGTTAAGCTACGCGCGTTCACACGCCGACGATTTCGCCATCCCGTCAGATACCTTTGCCCAGCAGGACGTGCATATCCACGTGCCGGCCGGGCAGATCCCGAAAGACGGCCCCTCGGCGGGCATCACGCTGGCCACCGCGCTCATCTCCGCGTTCACCAAACGCCCGGTGCGCCGCAACGTGGCGATGACCGGCGAGATCACCCTGCGCGGCCATGTGCTGCCGGTGGGCGGCATTAAAGAGAAGATGCTGGGCGCTCACCGCGCCGGCATCACCGACATCGTGCTACCCGAAGAGAACCGCAAGGACCTGGAGGAGCTGCCCATCCACGTCCGCGAGGCGCTGAAGTTCCACTTCGTCGAGCAGATGCCGCAGGTGCTGGCGGTGGCGTTGATGGAGAAGGCGGAATAGGCAAGGTGAGGAACTGAGATTCTCAGTCTGGAAGGGTGCGAGAGCCCCGCCGTGTTTCGGTCAGCCTACCTGTAATCGGCGGGGCTCTCGCACCCTTCCAGACTGAGAATCTCCTTCCACCGCTTATCTAACCCCGCCACGGCGCCAGCACTTCCCACAGCCGCGCCAGCGGCAGGCCGACGACGGTGTAGTAATCGCCGTCGATGCGCTCCACCAGCACCGCGCCGCGGCCCTGGATGCCGTAGGCGCCGGCTTTATCCAGCGGCTCGCCGGTGGCGATGTAGTCGCGGATTTCCCCGTCGGTCAACTCGCGAAAGACGACCTGCGTTTCGACCGTTTCCGTAATGCACGCCTCTTCGGGGTGGCAGAGTATGCTGAAGGCGCTGATGACCGTGTGCGCGCGGCCGGAGAGGGCGCGGAGCATGCGGAAGGCCTCCGCGGCATCTCGCGGTTTGCCCATCACTTCCACCGGCCGTTCATGCAGGCGCGGCGCCGTCGTGTTTTCACTGACCGGGGCCAGCACCAGCGTGTCGGCGCCCAGTATCAGCATGGGATCGGGCGGCAGTGTTCGCGCCACCGCCAGCGCCTTCTCGCGCGATGCCTGGCCGATATACGCGGCGACGTCTTCCGCGGGGGCGGGAGGCGGTTCGTGATAATCGCTGGGGAGCACGCGGAACGGCATGCCGACCTGCCGCAGCAGCTCCGCGCGGCGCGGCGACGCGGAGGCCAGGATTAATGAACGCGCTAATGGTATCTCACGCATACGCTCTATTCTGCCTATCCGATACGGGCGTGGGCCCCGAACTTCGGGGCCCACGCGGTGATTGAAGAAAGTATCGGTCGATCATGACCGGCGGCTATTTATTCGGAGCGGCATCCTTATGTTCCGCCAGCCACTGGTCGATGGCCTTCACCCCTTCGGTATTACCCATCTGCACGTAGATCGTACGAACTTGCTTGCGCAGATTCGCTTCGCCCATGCCGGCAGAGTTCATCGCATTCTCATACTGCTCGATCGCTTCCGTCTTTTTTCCGACGGCGCGATAGGTCTCCGCGAGCTGCATATGCAGGTCCGAGCGGCTGCCGCCGGCATATTCCAGCGCGGCTTTCAACAGCGGAATTTTCGCCTCGCCCTTGATATCAGGGCTGGAAATCGCCACCAGGTAGCTCAGCGCGGCGATGACCGGTCTCGGCAGATCTTTTTCGTCCAGGGCTTCTTTCTGAAGCTTGGTCATTTCGATATACTGCCCATGCCCCTCGGCGATGTATGACTCGAATTCTTTGCTGTTGTATTTGATATCTGCGTTGGCGATCATGTAGCACAGGTAGCCTTCACCGAGCTGCATGGCATACCGGCGCTTCGTCGTGTCCATGTATTCGGTCCGCATCTGGGCCCAGTTGGGATTGTCGGGGTTTTTCGATACGGCAATGACCTGGACGAAGCCATACCCCACCTGGGCGGCTAACGGATTCGTCGCGTCAGGTCCCGGCATGGTGATCTGCGTCACCGGCCCGAGCTCTTTCGGCTGCTGGCTGAAGATCAGGTATTCGAGGATGGCCGGGATATTAGCCGACATCGTACCACCGGAGACCCATCCCAGGTTGCCGCCTTCAGTGTGCGAGATATGCTGCGACTCCTTGGAAGCGACCTTGGCAAAGGAAGCCGGATCTTTGGCGATCTGCGCTCGCAGATCCGTGGCTTTCTTCTGTGCAGCCTGCAGGGCCGCCGCGGAAAACTCGGGTTTGAAGATATTCTGCATGCTGCCGGCTGGAATGAAGATCCAGCGGGCATTCACCTGCTGTGTCGCAAGTTTCTTCGCGTAGGCTTCCGAGACCAGGTCCGCCGGCAGGTCGCGCTTCATGATCTGCTCGCCAATCAAGCGCTTTCGCACGTACAGCATGAAGTCATCAGCCTGGCCGAATTTGGGATCGGTCAATGTCTCGGTGTAAAATTTGCGGAAGCTATCTTCCGTGATCTGCGCCGGGGGTTGGACACCCTGCTGCAGATACATCTGGCTGAGCTGCTCGTTCAGATATTGCTGAGGCGTCTTTACGGTTTTCTTGTCCTTGGCCATCGCCATTTCCTGCTGTGCCTGACCCTCAGCCGCCTTCCGAACCTGGTCATAAAACATTGTCGAGAGCTCACCGGCGATCTCGTTGGCCTTCTTGTTCACATTCCGGATACCGTAGCCGCGCAGCACCTGATCGGCGACCGCGTTCATCACCAGATTTTTGGCGATTTTGCTCCGGGTCGGCAGTGTCTGGCCCAGTTCCTGGGATTGTGCGCCTTGTGAGCTGTCAATGTAGGCCTGCTCAAAGGTGTCGGAATCGATTGCCTGGCCATTGATCGTGACGAGCGTTTTATTGACGCCGCCGGGCCGTAAATTATTGCCGCCCGGCTTGGTCTTCCCGGAATTCGGGACGTTCATATACACGATGCCGGCAAGAAAGATGGCGATCAACACCCACAGGATGATCGTAATGGTCTGTTTGGACGCCATTTTGCGTCGCATAGACATCAGAGACATAGACTGACTATCCTCCCGACGGACGATTAGTGCTCCTCGATATTCCGGATGAGGGCATGAACATTGCTACGCGGGTCATTATACCCGCTTGTACGAATTTCAAAAAGGGAAGCGCCCGAAAGGCTTTCCGTGCGCTTGCCCCGGATGACTCTTATACCTTGATATCGTCACGGACCGTTTGCGCCACGCCGCGCAATTGCGTCACGTGATCGGAGAGCGTGCCGATCGACTGGTTCAGTTTGTCCATCACGCTGCGCGCGTATTCCAGCGCGCCCTGGCGGATGGCCTCGCCCTCTTGCTTGGCTTGTTCCACAATTCGCTGGCCTTCCACCTGTGCCTGACGGGTCACTTCATGGCTGGAGACGAGGATTCGCGATTCGTCCTGCGCTTTGCGGATGGTCAGTTCCGCCTGCTCCGCCGCCTCCGTCACCATGCGTTCGGCCTGCTCTTTGGCTTCCGCCAGGATGCGTTCCTTTTCACGCGTGATCTGGTCTGCCTTCTGAATCTGCTGCGGCAGGGAGACGCGGATCTGGTGGGTGTAGTCCAACACGTCATCGATATCCAGGAAGAAGGCTTTGCGGAAGAAACGGTGCTTGCCGACCACCGGCAGCGGCCGGTTCTCGACATATTCTTCCAGGTCATCCAACAATTTATTGACATCCATCACTGCACCTCGTGTGGCGCCGGGAAATTTCCGACGCGAATATTCTGCTGCGTTACGCTTGCCGATATTTATCGCGAATCGTTGCCGCGACCGTCGGCGGAACATAGGGCGCGACATCACCGCCGAAGCGGGCGATCTCGCGCACGAAACTGGAGCTGACAAAGGCCCACGCGGGACTGGCCGGCAGCAGCATTGTCTCGATGCCGGTCATGGCGCGGTTGAGCTGCGCCATCTGCATCTCACGGTCGGCATCCGCACTGCCGCGCATGCCACGCACGATCACGTCGGCGCCGCAGGCGCGCGCGGCATCTACCACCAATCCGGTGAAGGCCTGCACCTGGACTACCGGCCAGGGACGGCAGGCTTCGCGGAGCAGTTCCACGCGTTCCTCGACGGAAAACAGCGGACTCTTCTCCGGATTCACCGCAATGGCAACCACCATGTCATCGACCAGCGTCACCAGGCGGGCAATCAGGTCCAGGTGTCCATTCGTGACCGGATCGAACGACCCGGGAAATAGCGCGCGCATGTCGTGTTCGGCCTTATCTTCTACCCCCACGAGCGCCCGTAGCGTCCGGCGTCCGCGAGTTCCGACTGGTAGGTGAGTATCCTACTCTAGCACGGTAATATTATAGGTTTCGGGAAAACCTGTAAAGGGTGACGCGGGGAACGACAGGTGAAACGGTTCCTGGTCTCGAGTTTCTCGTTACCGAGTGCCGGTGTCTCGTTTCCCGTTGACGATGCATTATTGATCTTATCGGTGGTATGCATTCTACCCCTCTCCGGCAGGGGGAAAGCCGATCGGCCGCGTGCAGGATACAATCAACCTATCACTCGCTTTACCTTCAATATGGAATATCGTTATCGGAATAAAGGGGTACAAGGGACATGATTATTGTAAAGCCTTGTCTTTGCTCGCTCCATATGCTATAGTGCCCCCAACAGGACGGGAATCCTCTTATTCCCATGGTATTTGAGGAGGGGATATCGATTCATGTTCTCGAAAACCGGGCTCGCGAAACTCATAGATGCAGCCATGCTTCGCGGCAACGCAACACCAGATGATCTTCGTCGGTTGTGCTCCAACGCCAAAAAGTATCACTTCGCCGCTGTCACCGTGTTTCCCTACTGGGTCAGCCTGGTCGTTCGAGAATTGAATGGCAGCGATGTCAAGGCCAGCACGGTGATCGGCCTGCCCTTCGGCGGTCTCTCCGCGGCGATCAAAGCGGCGCAGGTTCGCCAGGCGGTACACGACGGGGCGTCCTCCGTGGAAGTGGTGGTCAATATCGGCGAGTTGGTCGCCGAACGGTATGACGTGATCCGCCGCGAAGTGAGTGAAGTGGTCAATGCCGCCAAAATGCGCGCGCTGACCGAGGATGGCGGCGAAGTCGCGGTGATGATCACCGTGGAAACCGCCCTCACCACCCGCGACCAGCAACGCCGCGTTTGTGAAATCGTCGCCGAGGCGCGCGGCGACTTCATCATCACCAACACCGGCTTCGCCCCGCGCGGCGTAACGGTGGAGGACATCCTGGCTCTGCGCGAGATGGCCGATTATGACATCGGCATCAAAGCCGCCGGCGGCATCCGCACCGTCGAACAAGCCCGCTCCCTCATCAACGCCGGCGCCAATCGTCTGGGCACCAGCGCCGGCATGCAGATCGTGGAGAATTTCGAGGACGGCCGGCCCGGACTCGATTGAACGTTGGAAAAATGGAAGAATGGAAGGATGTCCGTGATGGGCATCCTTCTTTTTTTTGTTCATGAAGGCCTCGCGGGGGACAGTCCCCGAAAGGTTTACCTGCTCACGACATTGTAGTGAGAACGGGTTCCGGGGGGACAGTCCCTGCAGCGGCGCTGTCATCTTACAACCGGGCATTAGATGCGGGGACAGTCCCCGACAAGCCTACCCATCCCAGCGGCCGGCGATGGCCGTTTTGCAGCGGGGACAGGCGCCGTGCACCAGGTCGAGGTGGGCGACGGAAAAGCCGCGGCGGCGGATGACGGTGTGGCCGCAGGCGGGGCAGCGGGTGTCCTGGCGCGGGTCGCCGGGCACGTTGCCGACGTAGATATGCTGCAATCCCGCTTCGCGTCCGATCTCTCCCGCGCGGTCCAGCCGCTCCAGCGGGGTGGCGGGCAGGTGGTCGAACCCCTGGTACGGGAAGAAGCGCGTCACGTGCCAGGGGGTGTCGGGACCCAGCGCGGAAGCGATCCACTCTGCGATGCCGCGCAGCATGTCGTCGCTGTCGTTAATGGTGGGCGTGACGTTGGTCACGCACTCCACATGCATCCCCCAGCGCTCCTTCGCGTATTGCGTGCTGTCCAGGATGCCTTCATAATTCGCGAAGCCGGCGATGGTTTTGTACCCTTCGCGCGAGAAGGCCTTGATATCCACGCGGTAGGCGTCCAGGTAGGGGCCGATCAGGTCGAGCTGCTCGCGGGTGGCGGTGCCGTTGGTGACGTAGGCGGTGTAGAGGCCGGCTTCCTTCGCCAGCCGCGCGCCTTCCAGCGTGTGCTCCAGCCAGATGGCGGGCTCGTTGTAGGTCCAACAGATGCCCTCCGCGCCGGCGCGCTCCGCCATCTCCACCGCTTCCGCCGGGGTCATCCGGGTGAGCATGGGATCGGTTTCCCGCGGCTCGCGTTGTGAGATCTGCCAGTTCTGGCAACCCGGGCAGGAGAAGCTGCACCCCAGCGTACCGAGCGAGAATACCGGCGTGCCCGGGTGGAAGTGATAGAGCGGCTTTTTTTCGATCGGGTCGAGATTGGCGGAGCTGACCTGGTCGTAAATCAGCGTGTAGAGCGTCCCGTCGCGATTTTCGCGCGTGGAGCAGGCGCCGCGTTTCTCGGGCGCAATGACGCAGCGCCACTGGCAGACATTGCAGCGCGCGCGATCGTTATCCAGTTTTTCGTAGAGTAATGCCTCGATCATGATCTCCTCAATTTGTTCACTCCCATCAGTGTATCCGACTGGGCGTCTTTGTCAAGAAACAGCGAGTTGACGTTACCAGCTAACCCGTGTTGACAACGCCCGGCATCATCCCTACCATTACAAATGGAGATTCGATGCATGCCAACCTGCGCGCGCTGCGGCGCCACGAATTCTGAGGACCACCGCTTTTGTAAAGACTGCGGCGTCCCGCTGAGTCCCGCCGGGCACCGGGAGGTGGATGACGACACCATCATCATTCAACTGCTGGAGAAGCACGGGAGCGCGGCCATTGCCGCCGAGCGCATTGCGCGGCTGTGGCTGCTCGACCTCACCGGCGAACACGTGGAGCGCGTCTACGAGCTCAGCGACGAGCAGATGATCATCGGCCGCCGCGACGATTGCGCCGTATGCCTCCCCGGCAACACCATCTCGCGCCGACACTCCCAGATCCGCCTCTTCGACGGCCAGTATTATATCACCGACCTCGGCAGCACCAACGGCACCCTGCTCAATAACGAAGCGCTGGTCGGCGAGGAACAGTTGCACGACCGCGATGAGATCGGGGTCGGCATCTACAAGCTGATTTTCCGGCTGTCGTAAATGCTCAGGGACTGTCCCGCCCCCGCAGGACCAGCGCCCGTTATCCTTCTCAAACGCCTGTAATAGATCCACGGGACTGTCCCCTCGTGGATAAGCTTACCTATCGCACGCGGGGGGGACAGTCCCGTGGTTCTATTACAGGCGTTGGAGAAGGATAACGGGTGCTGGTCCTGCGGGGACGGGACAGTCCCAGAGCAGATTTCGCATCTTTACCTCACACAAAAATGTATCTCCGTCACTTCGCATTCATCATTATTTCCGGGTATCACACAGCGGGAGGGTATGCCGATGTCGGTGCATCTGGACTGTGGTTCGGTGGATCTGGAGGCGCGGAATAAGAACCTGCGCGAGGTGCTGGCCGATTTGTTTTTCATGATGGATGTGAATTTCGATCTGCCGCCCGAAGTGCAGGGTACGATCACCGTCGATCTCCACAACGCGACGTATCAGCAGGCGCTTGAGGTGCTGCTGGGCAGTCAATATACCTTCACCATCGGGCCGCATGACGTCATTTACGTCCACCGTGGCGGCACCACCTGGAGACCGGGTTGGGAAGAGCCTGCCGCCTGAGCACGCTGCATTGCCGTGCTCACGCGCCAGGTTCCCTGAGAACGGTCGCAACCCGTAGCACGAGTCCGGAGCGCGGATTGCCAATCCGCGCGAGTGGTAGCAATGTCACGCGCGGATTGGCAATCCGCGCTCCGGACTCGTGCTGCGGGTTGCTCGTCTTCCTGCTCCGTGAACATTTCCCGCGGCTGTGCTATCATAACGCTGACATGATGGCACCATTTTCTTTCATTACTCCCCGCGAGACGCATTTTGGCGCGGGCTGCCTGGCGAAACTGCCGGAGCTTGCCGCACGCTTCGGCCGCCGGGCGGCAGTGGCCCGCGGCGGCGCATCCTGTGAGCGGTCGGGCTTGCGGGCGCGGGTATTGGAGATACTCGCCGCGGCGGGGATCGCCGTGACGGAATTGCCGCCGCAGATACGCGAGCCGGAGCCGGAGGACGTGGACGCCGCAGTGGCCATGGCGCGGGACGTGGACGCCGCAGTGGCCATGGCGCGGGACGTGGACCTGGTGATCGCCATCGGCGGCGGCAGCGTGATCGACCTGGGCAAAGCCGTGGCCGCACTGGCCCCGCAGCGGGAATTCGGCACGGTACGAGATTACCTGGAGGGCGTGGGCAAAGGCTACCGCCTGGCGGCGGACCCGCTGCCGACCATCGCCGTCCCCACCACCGCGGGCACGGGCACCGAAGCGACGAAGAATACCGTCATCTCCTCACAGGCGGAGGGCTTCAAGAAAAGCCTGCGCGACAACCGCATGGTGCCGGCGGTGGCGCTGATCGACCCGGAGTTGACCCTGTGCCTGCCGCCGACGCTGACCGCGCACACCGGCATGGACGCGCTGACGCAATTGATCGAGGCGTATACCACGCGCAACGCGAACCCGATGACGGACGCGCTGGCGCTACGCGGCATCGAGGCGGCGCGGAGCCTGCGGGTTGCGGTGGCGGATGGGAAGAATATTGAGGCGCGTACCGGAATGTCGTTGGCGGCGTATCTGTCCGGCGTCTGCCTGGCGAATGCCGGGTTAGGCGCGGCGCACGGCATTGCCGCGGCGCTGGGCAGCGTGTCGCCGGTGCCGCACGGTCTGGCCTGCGCGCTGGCACTGCCGTGGGTGATGGCCATCAACCTGCCGGTTGCCGAAGAACGGTATGCCCGCGTGGCGGAAGCGCTGACCGGGCAACACACTGACGACGGCCGCAAGGCGATACAATATGTCTGGGAGCTGTCGCGCGAGATCAACATCCCGCGCGTCACGGATCTGCCGGCGCTGCGTCCCATGTTCACGGATGACCGCCTGCCGGAACTCGCCGTGCTCTGCCATGGCAACAGCCTGCGCGGCAACCCGCGCGCGTTGACCGATGATGAGCTGGTGATTGTGCTGCGCGCCATGCGCGACGCAGACGATCCGGGCGTGCTGCTATAATTTGTGCGGATTCCGCGGGGACCCGGACCGCCGGAAAGGGTACATCGCATGAGGGCGTGATACACGCGAGGAGGATGCGATGAACAACCCTGAACCGATGCGCGAGCAGTTGATTGACCCGGTGTGCGGGATGCGCATGGAACCCGAGGAAGCGCCGGCGGTCACCTCGTATGAGGGCCGCAGCTACTATTTCTGCTCGGACACCCATAAAGAAGAATTCGAGCGCAATCCGTCATATTATGCCGAGCGCGCGAAGATCGAGGAAACCGGGCAGAAGTAACCTGACGAGTCGCGGCCTGCAGGATGCCGCCCGCCGCGCCGTCCGTGGGAAGGGACCTGACAGGCCGTGATTTCGTTGTCTGCTGAATTACAACCGATTGCCGAGAAAGTGACCCATGGCGCGCGCCTCTCCGCGGAGGACGGCGCGACGCTGTTCCACTCGCGCGAGCTGCTGCAGGTGGGCTGGCTGGCCGGGCTGGCGCGCGAGCGGCTGCACGGGCGGCGGGTGAGCTACATCGTCAACCGGCATCTGAACCCGACCAATATCTGCTCCCTGCGTTGCCCGCTGTGCGCCTTTTCTCGCTCGAAGGGAGAGGACGGCGCCTACTGCCTGTCCGTGCCGGAGGTGGTGGAGCAAGCGGAGGCCTTCCGCGAGCACCACCCGTCCGAGTTCCACATCACCGGCGGACTGCACCCCGACCTGCCGTTCTCCTATGCCCGCGAATTGCTGACCGCGTTGCGGATAAGTTTCCCCGAGGTCGCGCTGAAGGCCTTCACCGCGGTGGAGATCGATCATTGGGCGGCGACGGGCGGAATGAATGTCGCGGAATGCCTGCGTGAGCTGCAAGCGGCGGGATTAAACGGGTTGACCGGTGGTGGGGCGGAGATCTTCGCCCCGCGGGTGCGCGAGATCATCAGCCCGAAGAAGGTGTCCGCCCAGCGCTGGCTGGAGATTCACGGCATCGCGCACGGGCTGGGGCTGCCTACCACCGCCACCATGCTGTACGGGCACGTGGAGACGGCGGAGGAGCGGGTGGCGCACCTGCTGGCGCTGCGCGAGCAGCAGGACCGCACCGGCGGCTTCGTCGCCTTCGTGCCGTTGGCGTACCACCCGGCGCACACCGCGCTGGGCGGGCGGGCGACCACCGGGCGCGACGATCTGCTGACCGTGGCCGTTTCTCGCCTGTTATTGGATAATATCCCGAACATTAAGGCCTACTGGGTGATGCTTGGGGTAAAAATGGCGCAGCTTGCGATTCCATTTGGGGCAAATGATCTAGACGGGACCGTGATGGAAGAGCGTATCTGCCACATGGCGGGCGGCACGTCGCCACAAGCGCTCTCCGAAGATGAACTGCGTGGTCTGATCACGGCGGCCGGTGGTGAGCCGGTGCGCCGCGACAGCCGTCACGAAATTGTTGGATGAATGGATAGCCGGTTCGGTGGTTGAGTAGGCAGGAGAGCTTGCCGGATCTTTCCGCAGCTACCGCGCCGTATCGAAACCACCGCGTTAACAGGTGGACTTTGCGTGAACGGATACTATAGATGCGGTGGTTTCGATACGGCGCGGTAGCTGTGGAAAGATCCGGCAAGCTCTCCTGCCTACTCAACCACCGAACCGGGCATCCATCAATCGCTTGAGGATGTTTTGTGGCCCGCTTGAAGGTCATGACCTTGAATTTGTGGGGCTTCCGGGGGGATTGGGCCGCCCGGCGCGATCGCTTGCTGCTGTTCCTGCAGAATGAGGAGATCGATGTCCTCTTCCTGCAGGAGGTGGAGCAACGGCCCTGGCGCATGCACCAGGCGGAGGAGATCGCCTATCTGACCGGTTACGGCATGATGTATGCGCCGGCTCACCGCTTCTTCCCGTGGCCGCTCATCTCCAACGGGCTGGCGATCCTTTCCCGCTACCCGATGACGAATCCGCTCGTTCGCGAAGTGAGCGCATCCATGGGCATGTTCACCTCCGGCGCCGGCGAGCGGCGGGTGACGCAGCGGGTGGAGCTCAATCTCGACAGCCTGTCGGTGGTGCTGTATAACACGCACTTCCCGCTGGACCAGCAGACGCGCGTCTTCGCGGCACAGCGCCTGTGGGAACAGGTGGCGCAGGAGGAGGCGGTGCTGGTGATCGTGGGCGGCGACTTCAACGCGCCGCCAAACGAGAACTCCATCGCCTTCCTGCAGGGCAAAATCGACGTGGCCGGCAAGCGCGGCGGGCTGGTGGATGCCTGGCACACCGCCGGCATCGGGCCGCCGGAGACCTTCCCCAGCGCGGAGCCGCGCGCCCGCATCGATTATCTTTTCTACCAGGCCGAGCCCTCGGTGGTGGTGCAGGAAGCGCGCGTGGTCGGCCGCCGCCCGGTGGAGATGTCCGACCACGCCGCGGTGGTCGCCACCTTTTCCATCTCATCGTCCTCGGATCGCGCCTTCCCGCTCAGCGAAGCCCCGGTGGATGCGTTGGAGCCGACGGGCGGGGGGAGCGGGGGATTGTTGGGATTTTAGATTTTGGATTTTTGATTGCCGATTCGGGGACTGTCCCCGCACCTGATGCTCGGTTGGAAGAGAACAACGCCGCTGCAGGGACTGTCCCCCGTTACCCGTTTTCATATTTAAGCCGTTCGTGAGCAAACCTTTCTTATTAACGACTTATACGTGGAAGCGAGTGCAGGGGGACAGTCCCTGCGGCGGCGTTGTTCACTTCCAACCGTGCACTAAATGCGGGGACACTCCCTGAAAGGTTGGAAATGTCATGTCAGTTATCGTACTTTATACATAATTAATATTGAATATATTGACAATACAGCCACCTCGTCTTAGAGTAAACATAATAGCGTTTGGTTATTTTGCTATTACGCTTGAATACCCTAAATAAGTCAAGCTCAGGACAGAGGATTGGCTGGAAGGCTCATCTCTCACTGTCACCAGACAGCGGGACATTGCCGATATCACACTCAACACAGGAGGTTTAAAATGAAAGGTTTAGTGCTTCTCGCCTGCCTGCTATACGCAGCAGCCGCCTTCGCGTTTCGAGATGGTGCGATAATCACCCTCAGCACCGATGCCAACCCACCGATCTATATCAACAAACCAGATCTCAACACGCATTTTGTTATGATGGTGGTCAATATCGAGAATGACGGTCTTCCAATTGGCCAGACCGCCTATGTGGTAATCAAAAGAGAAATGTCTCCCCCGTCTCCCCCGTTCGCACCTATCTACGAGATTGGGACCGGCCAGGTGTACTATAATGGGAGAATACCATTCACCGGTGGCCAAACAATGCAGCGCGCGCTGATGGTGCCCATTCCTCAAGGCAGAGGAACATTCCAATATTTTGCTTGCGAATGGCCGGGGGGGGCTCATCAATCCAGTTATGTCAATATTCAAGTCATCAATCTGACAGTAGATAAGATAGAGATAGAAGGCTTGTCAATTTGGAAACAAACATCGTTGGATCAGTCATACAAGTATAATGAGCAGGAGGATAAAGTTGGTTCTGTCTATGAACGTACTATTGATGCGTTACAACCGTTATGCCTAAAGACGGAAGAAAAACCGTCAAATGTAACCATAGAATTCCTTGTCAATGCCGATGTCAGTCCTCCACAACTTGTCAATGAACCAATACCCATCGAAGTATCTTTAAGCTTAATAGATTATGGCATTGATGAAGATGAAAATGACCACAACAATGGATATCTGTTTGCTGGGATAGTATACGCGCAACCTATGTACCCTGAGGGCCCTATGAATAAAGTCCGGGTAACTCTTGATCCCATTGGCTTTCCCACGATTCGTAATGAAATTCGTGGCAACTCGTATGGCATTGAACTTAGAGTCGATGATTATCATTGGGTAACACCAGATGGACTGATGCATCAAGTTGAAATATTCAATAAGACATCCTCATTAGACCGTGGAGAGTATTTTGCCATCGGCGAACCGCTCACGGGAGCAGGGACGCTCACTTTAAAACGGTTAAGAAAAATTGCGCCGCCCTGTCATAACATTCACCAGAATTTCGATACTGCCGTCCCATTAAAGCTATTAGGCGGGATGGGTGCGAAGGGCATTCCGACCTCACAAAACACAATTATCACTGTGCCCAATGACGCCTGGGGGGTGTTAGATGATACATCGACGGCAAACGCGGAAGATATCCTGAAGTGTCTAGATCAGATGTGCTGCCTCATCGGTTACGGCAACTTATTTGAAGGTGATAATCAGTGGTATTTCTACCCTAACGAAAATGGCACCTGGAGAACAAACCAATTATTAGGAGATTATACCACCACACCTTGTTCAACACACGGTACCGACGTGGTAGGCTTTGATTCAGAATTGTGGGGAGCGGGTTGGTACGCGCGCATTCCGGCGTTAGGCGGGTATACCAATGGCGCATATCGCTACCTTGTTCCGGGGTGCGTATATTGGAACAGCATCGGTGATGTCGGTAATGTTTTCAGCGATACTATTGGCTGGGCTTATATAGTAGATGGGCCATATGTCTGTGAGCCCTGTCCGTAAATTGAAAATACCGCATATCTGATGACAAAGGGAGCGCGGGCTATCCAGTCCGCGCTCCTACTCTCTTTAATGCAGACAATAGTCGGAGGTAGAGCTGGTGGAGCGCAACGGAGCCCCCGGATGGATACGAGAAAAGCCCGAACCCTGAAAGGGTGACAGTAAGCTTACTGCCGCCCTTTCAGGGTTTGGGCTTTTTTATGATACGTTTCCGGGGGGTTCGCTTCGCTTCACCCCCGGCTATTGACTGCCATCCCTTCGGGATTATCTGGCTATTCAATGCCATCCCTTGGGATTATCCGTAAACGGCTCCACATTTACACCTTCACGGTGCCGTTCGTTTCAATCTCCACGCCTTTCACTCCCCAGATATCGCGCGCGTATTCGGCGATGGTGCGGTCGCTGGAGAACTTGCCACAGCGCGCCACATTGAGGATAGACATGCGATTCCAGCGGGCGGGGTCGCGGTAGGCGTCGGCGACGCGGGACTGGCATTCCACGTATTCGTCGAAATCGGCCAGCAGGAAGAAGGTGTCGGTGTTCACCAGCTCATCATAAAGCGGGCGGAACAACTCCGGCTCCGACGGGCTGAAGAAGCCGCACTCAAGGAGTTGCAGCACGCGCTGCAGCATCGGCGAGCGGGCGATGTATTCGCCGGGATGGTAGCCGCCGCAGCGCAGGTCGCGGATTTCGTCGGCGGTGTGGCCGAAGATGAAGATATTGTCCGCGCCGACTTCTTCCATGATCTCGATATTGGCGCCGTCCAGCGTACCCATGGTGAGCGCGCCGTTGAGGGCGAACTTCATGTTGCTGGTGCCGGAGGCTTCCTTGCCGGCAGTGGAGATCTGCTGCGACAGATCGGCGGCCGGGATCAGTTTCTCCGCCAGCGATACGCGGTAATTGGCGAGGAAGGCCACCTTGAGCAGATCGTTCACCGCGGGGTCGCCATTGACGATGTCGGCGATGCCGTTGATGAGGCGGATGACCAGCTTGGCCGTCCAGTAGCCAGGCGCCGCTTTGCCGCCGAAGATGCAGAGGCGCGGCACGTGCGGCGCGCTGGGATCGTCCTTGATCTGCAGATACTTGGCGATGATGAACAGCGCGAAGAGCAGCTGCCGCTTGTATTCGTGGAAGCGCTTCACCTGTACGTCGAACAGGTAATCCGGGCTGACGATCAGGCCATGTTCTTTGTGCAACAGCTCGATGATCGGGGCCTTGCTATGCTGCTGCACGGATTGCCAGCGCTCCTGGAAGGCGGGATCGTCGGCATATTTTTCCAGCCCGCGCAGCTCGTCCAGGTCGCGCACCCAGCCGTCGCCGATGGATTCGGTGATCAGCCCGGCCAGCGTGGGATTCGCCTGCAGCAGCCAGCGCCGCGGGGTGATGCCGTTCGTTTTATTGGTGAACTTCTCCGGCCAGATTGCGAAAAAGTCGCGGAGAATGGTCTCCTTCAACAGCCGCGTGTGCAGCTCGGCCACGCCATTCACCTTGTGGCTGCCCACCACCGCCAGGTAGGCCATGCGCACGCGCTTGGGCCCATCTTCGGCAATGATCGACATGCGCCGCATGCGGTCCAGGTCGCCGGGGTAGCGGCAGGCGATGTCGCGCATGAAATAGTGGTTGATCAGGTAGATGATCTCCATGTGGCGCGGCAGCAGGCGCTCCAGCATCTCCACCGGCCACTCCTCCAGCGCCTCGGGCAGCACGGTATGGTTGGTATAGCTGAAGGTGCGCGTGCAGATGTCCCACGCCTTCTCCCACGGCAGCTCTTCCTCGTCGACCAGGATGCGCATCAACTCGGGGATGGCCAGCGACGGGTGGGTGTCGTTGAGCTGGATGGCGATGCGATCCGGGAATTTCGCCAGGTCGTCGAAGTCGGACTTGAAGCGGCGCAGAATATCCTGCAGCGAAGCGGAGACCAGGAAATATTCCTGCTTCAGCCGCAGCTCCTTGCCGAAGAAGAACTGGTCGTTCGGGTAGAGCACCTTGGTGATGTTTTCCGACTCCACCTTCTCCTGGCTGGCAGCCATATAATCGCCATGGTTAAACTCGTCAAAGTTGAATTCGTCGGAAGAGTGGGCGGTCCACAGGCGCAGCGTGTTCACCGTGGCATTGCCAAACCCGGGCACCGGCGTGTCATACGGCATCGCCAGCACATCCTCGCCGTCGGCCCAGACAGATTTCTGCCGGGCTTCACCGCCCACCGGCCGCTGGACGTAGCCGCCGAAGTGCACTTTCAGCACGAATTCCGGACGGGCAACCTCCCACGGGTTGGGCAGTGCCAGCCATTTGTCCGGCGTTTCTACCTGGCGGCCTTCGACGATGCGCTGGTGAAACAGGCCGAAGTCGTAACGGATGCCGTAGCCGTGCGCGGGAATACCCAGCGTCGCCATGGAATCCAGGAAGCACGCCGCCAGCCGGCCCAGGCCGCCGTTGCCCAGCCCGGCATCCGCTTCCAGCTCCTGGATATCCGCCAGGCTGACGCCGAAGTCGGCTAGCGCCTTGCGACAGGTATCGTAGAGCCCCAGGTTCAGCAGCGAATTCTCCAGCGAGCGGCCCAGCAGGAACTCCATCGACAGGTAATACACGCGCTTGGGTCGCGCTTTATGGTAGGTCTGCTGTGTCATGATCCAGCGCTCGACGAGCCGCTCGAGCACGGAATACGCGCCGCTCAAAAAGAGATCGTACGGCTCCGCGCTGTATTGGTCCTTCGCCAGGCGATACTCCAGATTGCTCAGAATCGAGAGCTTGAACGACTTCAGGTCGTTCTTTTTGAACTGGATCTGCCAGGGCGATGTTGTCTGCACGACCATCTGCTACCTCACTGTGGGTGTTATCGTCTACCCGTTATTCTACACGCCCCTGGCATCGCTGGTCGGGGGCATTATGGACATTATCGGGATATTGAGAGAAATACCTGAGAAGGGTTGCCCGAGGGGGACTGTCCGTATTTTCCCCGTGTTTCCCGTTCCGCCTCCGACGCTGTATCCGTTAAATTCAACCTGCGCCCTCCCGCACACAGCCGGAAAATGCGTGGCTGTACCACTGGGCTTTCGCCTATAAATCGTTGACCCGGGGTACAGCCACGCATTTTCCGGCTGTGTGCGGGAGGGCTCAGGTTGGATATTGCGGGTGGAGGGGCGGAGGCGGGAGGGAATACCGGGGAAAATACGGACAGTCCCCCTCGGACTCATGCACGGCTTATACGCACGGTCCGGGGTACAGCCACGCATTTTCCGGTTGTGTGCGGGAGGGCTCAGGTTGGATATTGCGGGTGGAGGGGCGGAGGCGGGAGGGAACACCGGGGGAAAATACGGACAGTCCCCCTCGGTGAATACTGAATGCGCTTTACCCCTACCGCGCCTTGGGCTATACTGAGACCGTGAAGATAGGCAGTGTACCGTATTTGAACGCGCGGCCGCTGGTCGATTGGCTGGAACGGAACCCGCGCAAAGATTTCACGCTTTCGTATGCCACACCCTCCGTGCTGATCCGGCAGTTGTTCGACGGCTCGCTGGACATCGCCATGGCCTCGACCTTCCCCACGCTGGAGCACCCGGAGTTGCACCTGCTGCGGGGGTTGGGCGTGACGACGACGGGGGAAGCGTGGAGCGTGCGGCTGCTTTCTAAGGCGCCGGTGGAGCAGGTCCGCACGGTGGCGCTGGATACCAGCTCGCGCTCAACAGTGGCGATGGCGCGCATCGTGCTGGCCGACCGTTACGGCCGGACACCCGAATACATCGACCACGCGCCGGAGTTGGCGGGCATGTTGGCGGCGGCCGACGCGGCGGTGCTCATCGGCGACATCGGCATCACCGTCAGCGGCGCGTCGCTGATCGATCTGGACCTGGGCGAAGAGTGGCATGCGCTGACCGGCCTGCCGTTTTACTTTGCCGGCTGGGTGGCGCGGGATGAGGCGATGCTGGAGCAGGCCGCCCCGCTGTTCTTTGAAGCACTGGAGCACGGGCTGGCGCGCCTGCCGGAGATCGCCGCCGAAGAGGCGGTGCGCCTGAACATGAGTGAGCAGCGCTGTTACGACTACCTGGCGAAGATCATGCGCTACCATGCCGGCGAGGCGGAAGCGGCCGGGTTGGAGGAATTCCGGCGGCGGGCAGAGCGGCTGGGGTTGATTCATACCGTGGATCGCGTCTGAATTAGCGTTGTAAAGGCGACTCTCAGTCTGGAAGGAGGCGAGAGCCCCGCCGATGACAGGAAAGCTTATCTATATTCGGCGGGGCTCTCGCCTCCTTCCAGACTGTGAATGTGACTTCCACCGCTTTGTCATTTACATCATGTTATCCGAAATTCTCGAACGAGCATCCCGTGGTAGCCGTCTGACCCCCGACGAGGGGTTGGCGTTATTCGACGTCCCCCTGCTGGAACTGGGGCTGGCGGCGGATGCGCGGTGCCGGCAATTGCATCCGGAGCCGGTGCGCACTTTCGTCATCGGGCGCAATATCAATTACACCAATGTCTGTGTCTCCCACTGCCGGTTTTGCGCCTTTTCACGCGGTGCGCGCAGTCCGGAAGCGTTTCTGCTGACCACCGATGAGGTGCTGGCGAAGATCGGCGAGATGGTCGCCGCCGGCGGCACCGAAGTGCTGATGCAAGGCGGTCTGCACCCGGGGCTGCGGCTGGAGTGGTATGAGGCATTGTTCCGCGCCATCCGGTCGGCCTTTCCGAGCGTGGACCTGCACGCGCTCTCGCCCACCGAGATCGTGCACCTGTCGGCGCTGGAGGACTTGCCGGCGCCGGCGGTGCTGGAACGGTTGCGGGCGGCGGGACTTTCCTCGCTCCCCGGCGGCGGGGCGGAGATCCTGGTGGACCGCGTGCGGCAGTTGGTCAGCCCGCGCAAGTGCATGACGGACGCCTGGCTGGGGGTGATGCGCGTTGCCCACACCCAGGGGCTGCCCACCACCGCGACGATGATGTACGGCCACTTGGAGACCCTGGCGGAGCGCATCGAGCACATGGAACGCATCCGCGCGCTGCAGGACCAGACGAGCGGCTTCCTGGGCTTCATCCCGTGGCCCTTCCAGCCCGGGCAGACCGCGCTGGCGCGCCGCCATCCTATCCGGGAAGGCGACGCGGCGGAATTCCTGCGCATGCTGGCCATCAGCCGGCTGTACCTGGACAACGTGCCGAATATACAGTCCTCGTGGGTCACGCAGGGGTTGAAGGTCGGGCAGATGGGGCTGTGCTTCGGCGCCAACGACCTGGGCAGCACCATGATGGAGGAAAACGTGGTGAGCGCCGCCGGCACCACCTTCCGCACCAACGCCGGCGAGCTGGCCGCGCTGATCGCCGATCTCGGGTGGGAGGCGGCGCAGCGGAACACGCGGTATGAAAAAGTGGCGAGTGGTGAGTGTTCCCGGTGAGTGGAAGACTCCCCATTCCGGGTATACCGTTAAGGACTATTCTTGGAGTAGAAACGAATTGAGGTTCACCTGATGGTGGAATTTCATGATTTGCCGCGTCTTCCGCGGCGCAATCCGATCTGGATTATCGTCCTGCTGGTCGCACTGGCGCTGTTGATCTTCTTCCCGCTGCTGGCGCGGTGGGTGACGGACTATCTCTGGTACCAGAACGTGCAGCGCGCGGACGTGTACTGGACGATGTTCTGGGGGCGCTGGCTGCTGGGCGGCGGCGTCGGGGTCGGGTTCTTCCTGCTGGTGTTCGTCAACGTTTACCTGGCGTTGCGGGAAACCTCCGACGTTACCTGGCGGTCGTTGGGGGTGCAACTGCGCGAGCGGTCGATCGGTATGCTCGACCGCACGGTGCGGCGCGTCATCTACTGGAGCGTGGGGGTGATCACCGGCCTGTTCGCGCTGGGCGTGGGCAACGGCGCCGCCGACTACTGGCCGCAGTTCCTGCTTTTCACGCACAGCCAGCGGGTCGGCACGACGGATCCGGTCTTCCACCATGACATCGGTTTTTACCTGTTCAGCCTGCCCGTGTGGGAATTGATCGAGCGCTGGCTGTTCTTCAGCCTGGTGCTGGCGCTGATCTTCACCGGAATCGTCTACCTGGCCACCGGCAGCATTCGCAAACTGCGCGGCGCCACCATTTCGTCCGGGCACGCGCGGGTACACGTCTCCATCCTGCTGGCCCTCGTCTTCCTGACCAAGGGGATGGACTATTACCTGGACCGCTTCAGCCTGCTTTACAGCCGCAGCGGGCTGTTCGTGGGCGCGGGTTACGCGGATCTGCACGCCAAGCTGCCGGGCCTGCAGTTGATGCTGGCGCTGGCGGTGATTGCCGCGGCCATCACGCTGTTCGGCATCGCCTTCCGCAATATCAAGCTGCTCTTCTGGTTCGTAGCGGGCATGCTGGTGATGTCGATCCTGGTGCTGGGCATCTACCCTGCGGTGGTGCAGCGCTTCTACGTGGTGCCGAACCAGCGCGAAGTCGAGAAGCCGTTCATCCAGAACCATATCACGATGACGCGTAAAGCCTACGCGCTGGATACCGTGCGCGAGGTGCCTTTCACGCCGGCGGTCAGTGTCTCGAAAGCGGCCGTGCAGGACTCGCCGGAGACGATCAACAATATCCGGCTGTGGGATCCCGATACGCTGCTGGAAGTCTATCGCCAGCGACAGGAAATTCGCAGCTATTACCAGATTCTCAATATCGATATCGACCGGTATCGCCTCGGCGGCCAGCTCCGACAGGTGATGCTCGCGGCTCGCGAGATGAATTACGAGCAGATCCCCGGTGAAAAGACATGGGTCAACCGGCACTTGAACTACACCCACGGTTACGGGGTGGTGATGTCGCCGGTCAACACCTTCGATGCCGATAAGCGCGAGCCGGTCTACTTCATCAAGGATGTGCCGCCCGTGCCGCAGTATCCCGAGTTGAAGATCACCCGGCCGGAGCTCTATTTTGGCGAAGGGTCGGATAATTACGCCGTCATCTTCACGAAGGAAAAGGAATTCGACTACCAGCGCGGTGAGAACGAAAACGTCAATACGACCTATCGAGAACCCTCGGTGGGCGTGTCGCTGCGCAACCCGCTGGTGCGGGCGCTGCTGGCTACGCGCTTTGGCTCGCTCGACCTGCTGATCTCCGATTCCATCACAGCGGAGAGCCGCATCCTGTTCCGGCGGCAGATGCTCGACCGCGCGAAGGCGGTGGCGCCCTTCCTGTCCTTCGATCGCGATCCGTATATCGTCATCGGGAACAATGGTCGGCTCTACTGGATCATCGACGCCTACACGCGCAGCATCCGGTACCCCTACGCGCAATCCACTGACCTGGAGATTGCCGATGGGAAAACACTCAGCAGCAATTACGTGCGCAACCCGGTCAAGGTGGTGATCGACGCGTATGACGGCGCGACTCACTGCTATGTCATCGACGAGAAGGAGCCGTTCATCCGCGCCTGGAGCCAGGTCTTTCCGCACATGTTCCAGCCGATTTCCGCCATGCCGGCCGGCCTGGCGCAGCATATCCGCGTGCCCGAAGGCCTGTTCAACGTCGTATCCAATATGTATCGCAAGTATCATATGAAGCGGGCGAATGATTTCTACCTGTCGGTCGATCTCTGGGAGATTCCGCTTCATTCCGAACAGCCCAACACCCCCGAAGCGCAACTGACGCCGGTGGTGATGCCCGCCTACTACACCATCATGAGCTTGCCCGGGTTGACCGAGGCGGAATACCTGCTCATCCGGCCATACACGCCGGTGCAAAAACCGAATATGATCGCCTGGATCAGCGCCAACAGCGATCCCGCCCATTACGGCGACATGCTGGTTTACACCTTCCCGGCGCAAAGCTCGTTCGAAGCGCCAGGCCAGACAGCCGCGCGCATCAACGCGAAGCCGGAGATCAGTCAGGCGATCTCGCTCTGGGGACAGCTCGGTTCCAAGGTATTCATGGGCAACCTGCTGGTAATCCCCATCGACGATTCGCTCATTTACGTGCGGCCGGTGTTTCTCAAGGCAGAGCAGAGCTCAATCCCGTCGCTGCAGCGCGTCATCGTCGCCGACCAGGAACGGATCGTCATGCGCCCGAGCCTCGAGGAAGCGCTTGCCGCGCTGACCGGGGGAAAAGTCACCACGCCCTCCATGCTGCCCGGCGGGCAGGTATCGCCAGGCGCGCCGTCCCCCGCGCCGACTGCCAACCAACGCGCCCTTGCCCAATCGGCACTGGATCACGCCAACCGCGCGAAAGCCGCGTTGAAGCAGAACGACTGGGCCACTTACGGCAAGGAGATGGAGGCGATGTACAAGGACCTGGAGACGCTGGCGAAATAAACGATGGAAGGTTGGAAGGTTGGAAGAATGGGGTGCCCGTTCTTCCAACCTTCCTGCGTTTGTCTCGCTTCTGCGCATGCCGGTTATTTTTTGTCCGGTAAAATGGACCATGGAGGACCGGCATGGGCTCATTTTACTGCAATATTCACCTGCTGACGGTGAACAGCGAACTTGTAGGGCGGGCGTGGAGCGGGTACTGGGACGGCCGTGACGAGCGCTCGTGGTGCCTGATCTCCCCGCAGTACAACGGTTGGCTCACCGTGTTTGACTGGCGTTGCGACCAAGTGGACACCGATATCCTCACCGACCTGGCGTCGCACCTCAGCCGCGCCGCGGATTGCGTGGGGCTGGCCTTCCAGGTACAGGACAGCGAGCTGGCGGAATACTGGCTGTTCAACCAGGGTGTCGAAGTCGATCATTACACCTCGAACGCCGACTATTACGCCGCGTATGCGCAACCGCCGGCCACCAATGCGGAGGACGAGGGAATTTTCGATGGTTTCGGACCGGATTCCAAACCCGGGTATGCCACGCACGAGGACCTGACCGACGGCGGCAACTCCGACCTGCTGCGCTCGCTGACGCGCACGGCGGTCAGCGAGATCGAGCTGGAGGCCATCCTGCGCACACCTTCCACCGTCGCCGACGATATCCTCACCGCGCTGGCCTCCGCCATCGGCATCAACGACACCTGGGCGAGTATCGGCTACCATTACCTGGTCACCGAAGGCGATACCGTGCCCGGTATCGATGCCTTTCAGCGAGTGCCGCACAACGAGCCGTTGAACCCGATTCGGTTTCCGGAGAAGGCAGCGTAAACAGGAAATCCGGTACGTCGTTCTACAACGTACCGGCTTCTCTATACCTCGATTACCATGCGGAAGTCGATGTCTGCCGGCGGCGGAAATTCTTTTCGCACGCGGGCTTTGAGCGCATCATCGACGGGCACGCCTTCCTGCTTGGCGAGGCGCTGCTCGTGCAGGTTGAACCAGAGCTCGCTCAGTGAGACTTCGCCTTCGCGCATGTCGTGCACCACCAGTTTGGGGAGCATCGCCTCCACGGCATCAAGATCGCCGACCGCCAGCAAGGCACGCGCCTCCAGATAGCGGATGCGGCCATAATCCCTGATCGCCGGCGACAGCTCGGGCAGCAGATTCAGCAAAGCTTGCGGCCGGTCGGCGGCCAGCAGCGCCTGCCCACACTCGACGGTCAACTGTAATTGATCCGGCATCAGGTCGTGGGCTTGCAACCAGAAATCCGCCGCTTTCTCTTTCTCCTCCGCCTGCTGCGCCAGCACAGCCAGGTTGCGCAAGGCCCACGCCGACGGCTGCAGCGCCAGCGAGCGCTCCCATGCCTGCCGCGCGCCGTCGATCTCTCCCGCATCGCAGCGCATCACGCCCAGGTGCAGCCAGGACAGCCAGTGATCGCCCCTGCCCTCACGCACCGCGGCCTCCAGCTTCTGCCGCCACTCCGCCTGCACCATCCATGCGCCAGGTTCGGTATCCGGAGAGGCGGGCGGGAGGGCGTCGGCCAGCAATGCCTGCCAGGGCGCCTGCTCCGCGGCGTCCGGCACGGTGAATGGTAATTCCGGCCCGCAGAAGGGCGCTTCGCCGTCATGCTCGCGCCGTTGTAGTTCCAGCGCGCCCCAGCCGGAACCATATTGAATTATGGCTTCCGGCGGCCGGTCGGCGAATTCGGCGCTGTGGGCGAATTCCGCATCGATGGCCGGCGGTGAGATGAGCGCATCCAGCTGCGCGTCGACCGCTCGCCATGCGCGGTCCCAGTCAGCGCTGTGCGCCACTGCGGGGTCGGCCTGCAGCAGCCCGTAGGCTTCCAGCCACGCCCATTCCGCCTTCGCCGGCATGGGAATGCATTCCAACTGCGTGCGCGCCAGCCCGGCCTGGATCTCCAGGTAGGCACTGCCGGGCACGGAAAGGAACTCCTGCCAGCGCTGGCCGCCCGGTCCCCTACCCCACAGGAACTGCTTGCGCCCGCGCAGCCGCGCGGTGGACGTCTGCGCCAGCCCGCTGCCGTCTTCTTCCAGCGCGGCGATCCACGGCCGGCGGCCCGGCGGGATGCGGAAGAAGAAATCCATGGCGCGGTCCATGTTCGCGGGGTAGCTGACGTCGGTGTCCAGGTGATACGGGATAGGCACGCTGTTCATGCGGTCGGTGTAGCCGAAGTGGTAGGCGGAAGTCGCCGGCACCAGCACCCGCGTCTTCTCTGTCTCCGGCACGGCGATATTCGACCACCAGTACATCGGGATTTCGTGCGGGTGCGGGTTGCGGATGCGCACGCGCACGAACAGCACCGGCGAGCCGTCCGGCAGGTAGGCGTCGATCTGGTACGGCACCCCGCGCACTCGCTCCCATTCATACATGCGCAGCACCGGCGTACCGTCCTCCGCGTGCAGGCGGGCGGCAAAGATGGGCGAGCAGGTGAAGGGCGTGTGGCCGATCATGCCGATGTTCCACTCCACCCCGCCGCTGACCCACGCGTTGCGGATGGCCAGGTTGCCGGGCTGGAAGACGGGGTTGGCATCGAGCAATTCTCGCCCACTCGGCTTGTGCACCAGCGACCACAGCCGGCCGCCGATCTCCGGCAGGAAGGTGGCGCGCAGGTATTCGTTCTCCAGCACCACCGCTTTGAAGGCGCGCGAGATGCGGCTCCGGTCATACCGATCCTGCAGACGATACGGCAGGCAGGTGCTGCGCCCGCCGAAGCCGACGTAACGGCCTTCCTCTTCCGACACGGACGAATCGAGCGGGATGCTCGCGTGGGCGTCCGGCCGCGCATCGAGCTGCGGCAGCGGGTTCTCCGGCCCCAGCGTCGCGGCGGGGAGGAGGTAATCTTCCAAACGCAATTCGCTCATATACACCTACTTACCCGGCACGTGTTCCAGGGCTACCGCCGGTTTGATTCCCTTGGCTAAGCTTCGCGGGCTGGCCAGCGCCATCACCGCCGCCGCCAGCAAGAAGCCGGCGGTCAGCAACTGGCTGGCCAGCATATGAAAATGCTGGTAAAAGACACCGAATACGAAAGAGAAAATGATGCCGCGCGCCCCCACGATCGTGCCCTGGATGGCGTGATACGGCATCGGCGAGGAGGGCTCGGCCATTTTATTCACCAGCAGGTAAAAATACATCGACCACACGCCCGCGCCCAGGTTAAACAGCAGCATCGACGGCAGCAAAATCCAGAAATATACTGCATGCGCCTTGTGTGCGCCGTACCAGAATAGCAGCCCGGCGGCCACCAGGCAAGGGAGAGCGTAGGTGATAAACGGCCCGGCGGTGATGCGCATCGTGAGTGGTAGCGTGCCATGCCGGTTGAACCAGGAATAGGCGATCAACTGCATCAGCATTCCCAGCGCGGTGAACCAGCCCATCTCGATATTGGTGAACTTGAAGTCGACCGCGGCCAGGATCGGCCACAGCACCAGGAAGCCGACATTGCCGATGCCGAAGACCGTGAGGATGATCAGGTAGCGGATAAACAGCCGGTTTGCCCACGGTGAGCTGCGGGGTTTATCCTCGGCTTTCACCGGCTCATCATGAATATGGCGGAACCGCCAGGTCGAGGCGGCGCTGACCACGCTGAACACGATCGCAAGCACGCCCAGCACGCGAAACCCGTTGGATGGGGTCAGCCGGTCGAGCACGGCGCCCAGTGCCAGGAACAAGCCGAACATCGCCACCGCGCGCACGGCGAAGATAGTGCTGAGCACCGAACGCTGCTCCTCCGCCCGGTAGAGGATGCGCAGCAATGAGGGATAGACGTAATCGGCGAGTACGATGAGAATGAGCGCGCCGGTGTAGCCGAAGAGGAACCAACCCAGCGTTGGATGGATGATGCACGGCAGCAGGAAGAACCCGGCCAGCAGGCGCAGCGCCACCAGTGTGCCGCCCAGCGGAAACCGCCGCAGTACCAGCGGCATTACCCATGCCAGCAGCGACGGCGTGAACAATCCGGCCACGCCCACGAAGACAATCCAGTCCGGGGCGCTCCCCTGCTTCGCCAGGAACAGGCCGAAGGCGTTCAACATAGCGGACAACATGGCGCCCACCACGTTGCCGAGAGCGTCATACCGATATGTTCGCCGTGTGTCGCGATGAATTTGCGGGGTGAGGAACAACAGTTATCCTTCGTCGGTATTGTAACGGGCGGGCTATCCGTTGTCCAGACATATCAGCCGCCTATCTTTGAATTAAACCAGAGAGGCACAGAGACACAGAGACAAAATAATAATCACGGTGTAAACTGCAGGCATAATGAGTGAAAAGGCAAGCGGTTCTTATTATCCGGTGTTCCTCGACCTGCGTGGCCGACGTTGTGTGGTGATCGGCGGGGGCGAGGTGGCGCTGCGCAAGGTGGAGAGCCTGCTGGCGGCAGGCGCCGACGTCGCTGTGGTAGCGCCGCAAGTTAAAGAGATGCCGCCGGGAGCGACCATAGTGCAGCGTGAGTTCCTGCCCGGCGACCTGGACGGCGCTTTCTTCGTGATCTCCGCCACCGACAACCGCGCGGTGAATTCCGCCGTCGCCGCGGAGGCGGAGGCACGCGGTATCCTCATCAACGTGGTGGACGTACCCACAGAAAGCTCCGTCATCTTGCCGGCGGTGGTGCGGCGCGGCGAGTTCGTGCTGGCCGTCTCCACCGGCGGCGCCAGCCCCACGCTGGCCCGCCGCCTGCGCGAGCGGCTGGAGCAGGAATTCGGCGAGGAATACGGCGAGTTGATCGCCTTCCTCCGCGAGATGCGCCAGGCCTGGGAGCCCTGTTACAAGGCCGATGACATCCCCAACGCCGCCCGCAAAGCCGCCTGGGAAAAGGTGCTCGACCTGCCCCTCCTCGACTGGCTGCGCGAAGGCAAAAGAGAGCAGGCGAAGGAAGCGGTGGAGGAGATATTGGCGCAGGCTCTCGCGAAATAAGGTAAAGTGAGGAATTAAGATTCACAGTCTGGAAGGAGGCGAGAGCCCCGCCGAATATAGGTAGGCCTGCCTATATTCGGCGGGGCTCTCGCCTCCTTCCAGACTGTGAATCTTAGTTCCTCACCTGGACTGGTAACGGCTTATTTCTTCGCGTAAATGAACATCCGCTCGAGGATGCCGTTGGCGCCGAAGTTGTCGTCGTTACAGAGCACGCGCAGGGTGATCTGATTTTTGCCGGGTTTGGCCAGCGCGCTGATGTCTACGTCCAGCTCCTGCGGGCGGAACCAGGGGGACATCCAGCCGGTGCGGCCGGCGTATTCGCCATTCACCCACACCCACGCCTGGTTGATCAGCGTCGGACCGAACAGGTGCAGGCTCTTGCCCTTCGCGGAACGCGGCAGGTCCACGGTGAAGCGGTACCACCCCACCCCACGGTAGGCATGCCCGTCTTCGCTCATCATCGGCCGGCCCACGTCATCGATCAGGCCCTGGCTCTGCCAGCCCCTGGTGGTCAGGCAGTTCGCCCACTTTGCGTCGTCCAGCTTCATATCCATCCAGCGTTTGGCAATGCCGTCGTCGCGCGAGTCGGTGCGGAATTTCGCCGCCGCCGGCATCAGCGTCACCAGTGTACCTTCCTTGCCGTTCACCTTGGCGTCCAACCGCTGCATGCGCTCGGTTTCCCATGCTTCGCAATACACGGGATAGGGACTCCAGCCGAAATACGGCGTAATTATATTCATCTCTGCCTTCAGCGCCAGCATGTGCTGCATGCGCTCCGCCGCTTTTGCGTAGCGGCCGTTCTGCTTGTCGTCAGCGGAGGCCACATAGTCGCGCAGGTGATCGTAAATCAACCGGTCGGCGCGGACATGCAGCTTCTCGGTATCGGTGGCCGCCGCCTTCTCCGCCACCACCATCGCCTTGTCAAGCGTGAGCATCAGCTCCGGCGTGTAAATCAGCGGCAGAATGGGGTCCTCGTGCGCGTGGTACGGCGCCTTCTCCACGGCGTCCTCCAGCGCGGTGTAAAATTGGCGCATGGGCACGGCGGTAGAACCGTACCACTTCGCGTAGAAGTCGTCGAGCACGGCGTTGACGTCGGCCTTCGAGTTCCACTCCAGCGCATGGCGCACCACGTAGGTGGGGATGCCGGTCATCGCCATGTCGGCGTCATCCTGGTCGGAGAAGCCGATCACGCCGATGCCTTTCAGCAGCGGCAGGTCGCGCGCCACGCGGCGGGTGGTGGGCACGATGGTGCCCTTGTTCACCAGCATGGTGTAGTTGTAATTGTAAATCCATACCTTGTCGCAGAGCTGCGTCCAGCGCTTGAGCAGGTCGAACTGCTGCCGCATTTGCCAGCATTTCGGGTCGTCGTAGCCGTGGATGGTGCAAGCGCCGATGTCGGCGAACATCAGCACCAGGTTCTGCGACTTGTTGAAGCCGGGGATATCCGGCGGGGATACGCGGTTCGAGTAGCCATTGGTCGCGATCAGGTGGTCGGGATATTCCTTGCTCACTCCCTCCATCAAGCCATTGATGAAGTGGAACCACTCCTGACTGGTGGAGCCGTCCATGCCGATGCTCGCGTTCCGGCACAGCTCGCACTGGCAATACGGCGCGCCGTCCTCCGGCGCCATCGGCGAGGTGCGCTGGCCGGCCTTCGCGTCCGCCTTCACGCGGTCGATGAAGTAGTCGAGGATAGTGGGATGGTCGGCATACTTCGGATCGGTCTTGCGCAGGTCGTCGGTCATGCACGGCATGTTGGGGTTGCGGCTGCCGTCGTTCTGCAGGGCGAACCACTCGGGATAATCCTTCAGCTTGTCCTTCGGCATGTAGCCGCTGACCGAGCCGTCGCCAGGCATGCCCAGCCAGGTCGAACTGCGCGGGTTGAGCCGGTTGCGGATCTGCCACAGCTCGCGCTCCGGCCCCATGTTGTCCTTGCTGTGCGTCCAGAAGGTGCGCACCGCGAAATCCGGCCGCTCGGTGACCTTCATCTCGTCCACCGTGATGGTCGCCATCTTCGGCACTACCTCGCCGTAATCCCCGGGCAGGAACCAGCGTACGCCCAACCGGTTCAGCAGATCATACACGGCGTAACGCGTGCCGTAATAGGGTGGCGTGTCGTTGCCGGCGAGGACGAGGGTGTCATCCTTACCATAAATGACATACCCCTCTTCCTTGATATTTTTGGAAATGCCGGAGGGGATTTTCAGGCCTTTGATCTTCTCCGTGGCTGCACTGGCGCCAATGCAGATGAAGCTGGGAACATATAAACCCGCGATCGAGATCGGCGTGTCATCGGTGATAATCGGTAATTTCGCGCCGCTGATCTTCTCAATGTACCGCTGGAATTCGTCGGCGGCGACTTTAGCGTTGTCCGTGGGATTCTTCGCGATGATAATCATCGCCCGTGGCTGGCCGTCGTTGACCAGCGTCAGTTTCCCGACCGCCCCGACCAGCGAAGTAAGCACCAGCGTGATGATGCATAGAATGAAGCAATTCTTCATTGTACCCTCCTTCACATATCTCTGAAGATCATAGCGCCCTGTCCAGTGGTCGAGTAGGCAGATGAGCTTTTCGGGAGACCCCTCATGGCTTCCGAGCCGTATCGAGACCACCTTCGCGGCGGTACTCCGCCGCATCTCCCATAACGCCCGTTCACGCGAGGCTTCCCTGTCAACGCGGTGGTCTCGATACGGCTCGGTAGCTGTAAGGGTCTCCCGAAAAGCCCACTTGCCTACTCGACCACCGGACCGGGCGCTTTATATTAAGTACAATATGACGTACCACTACAATTAGTCGCAAGGCCCGCGAGCAAGCCCGCGAGCCTTGTGATATTCACGTTCTGCTGTCCGCTTATTTTTCGGTCGGCAGAATAATCCCCTGCATGATGATCTTTTGACAGGTCACAAAGACGATCAGCGTTGGAATCGAGGCCAGCACATAAGCCGCGAACTTCACCGGCTCCGACGCCCACACCATCTGCTGCAGGAAGACCATCACCGTCCACATCTTCGGGTCCGGGCAGAGGATGAGGGCGAAGGCGAAGGCCGAGTAGGCGGCGATGAAGGTACCCAGCGACAGGTAGGCCAGGAAGGGCTTCACCAGCGGCATGGTGACCCGCCAGAAGATGACGAACTCGCTGGCGCCGTCCAGCGACGCCGCTTCATACAGGTCCTGCGGCAGGCCGTCGAACATGCCTTTCAGCAGGAAGATGCTGAAGCCGTTCGCCATGCCGGGCAGCACCAGCGCCCAGTAGGTGTTGAGCAGGTGCAGCTCCTTCAATATGAGGAAGTTGGGGATCATGGCGATTTCCGCCGGGAAGGCCATGGTCGCCAGCAGGAAGAGCAGCACTTTGTTCGTCGCCTTCAGTTTGAAGCGCGACAGCGCGTAGGCGGTGATCGGGTTGACCGTCAGCGTGAAGAACAGCGCCAGCAGAATATAGGCGGCGGTGTTGAAGAACGAGCGCCCATGGAGCAACAGGTAGTTCGCCACGGTTTTGTAGTTGCGGGTGGCAAACTCCCAGCGGATGGCACCGGCTTTCAGCTTCGTTTCGGCGGTCAGCACGCTGGCGGTCGGCAGGTAGATGGACGCGAAGTCCGCGTATTGCGTTCCGTAGGCGGAATTCACGTCTTCGACGGTGGCGAACTGTTTCGTTTCGCGCAGGTAATCGCGGAAGCGTTGTTCCGGTGTATCCAGGCGCATCGCCTCTACCGGCATTTCCTGGGCGATGAAGTCGCTCCACTCGCCGGCCGAGACGCCGTCCTTATATGGGGTTTCCGCCGGCAGTTGGATATCCGCGAAGCTCGCGAACTGCGTCGTCGGATGCGATTTCTTATACTCCGCGAAATTATTCTGATACCGTTCGCGCAGGAAAGCGAGCCACGCCGGGCGCGCCGAAGCATCCGCACGCACGTACCAGATCGGCATGTCGTTGCGGACCACGTCTTCCCAGGCCTTCTGCAGCGTCGCCGAGCCATTCTTCGGCAGCGCCAGCGCCATGTCGGCGTCTTCAATGGAGGCATAATGCGTCCCGAGATCTTTGTTGGCGGCCTCGATCGTCGAGTAGGTCACGCGCAAGTGCTGATTCCAGATGGATTCCGCCGGGATGGGCATTTTATGCTCGGGACTCAGGCTCTCCTTGAAGTCCAGGTACTCATTCAGGCGCGGGGTATACTCCGGCATAAACGGGCGCTCGAACCAGCGTTCGAACGGCGGCATCAACTGCTCCTGATCCACCAGGTCCATGCCGTAGGCTTTCTCGACCGCGCGCAGCGTTTTATATTTCGCCAGCACCATTTTGCGGTACTGGTATACCAGGTCATGGGTGCCGTAATTTTGCGGATACCCGACCTGCGGGCCGCGGTCCGCCATGAAGGTATAGGTGGCCGGCAGCGTCTGCACGAATGCATAATAATCGGCGATCATCGCCGCGTTCGCCGGCGCCGGCGGCGTGTAATCCTCCAGCTTGGGCACGTTGCTGCGCGCGACCAGCAGGAAGACCGGCAGTTCGTAATCCGTCTTCTGCTCCAGGTATTTCAGCGCCAGCATGTGCTGATCATGCCAATACGCCGGGATCAGATCGTATTTCTGGCCGTCCACGCTGCTCTTGAACGAACTGGAGAGCATCACCATGAAGGGCACCACCATGGTGAGTCCGCCCAGAATCAAGGCAGCATACATGATAAGAAATGCCAGGCGGGCTGACCACGACCGGCGGCCGATAGTTGAGATATGTGGCATGAGGACACTCCTCCTACGAATACAACGAATTGATCATTGCGGGGAACGATTTCGTGTTTCCCCAGCAGGTCAGGGTCCGGCGCAAGAAGCGTATACCGCCACCTGCGCCCGGACCCGTATACAACACACTAATCGCTCTTCGCTAACTTGAACTGCACCTTCGACAGATACCGCAACTGGAACATGGTAAAGCCGATCAGCAGGGACGCGAGAATCCAGCCCATGGCGGTGGCGAAACCATATTTCAGGTACATGAAGGCATTCTGGTACAGGGCCAACCCCATGACGCGCGTGGTGCCGGCCGGCCCGCCGCCCGTCATGACCAGGATCTGCTCGAAGGATTTCATCGCGCCCACGCAGGCGCCAACGAAGTTGATGATGAGCAGCGGTTTCAGGAACGGGATGGTGATGGTCCGCAACTTGGCGAAGAAGCCGGCGCCGTCTACGTCCGCCGCCTCGTAGTATTCGGTCGGGATCTGCCGCAGTGCGGCCAGGTAAATAATGCAGCCGGGCCCCATGCCCATCCACACCGTCGGCACCACAATCCAGAACAACGCCAGTTTCGGGTCCTGCAGGAACTTCTGCGTTTCGATGTGCATGAGCGCCAGGATCTGGTTCAGCACGCCGTACGAAGATGAATCGTACAACTGACGCCAGAGCAGCATCACCACGATGCCCGACGTCACCGCCGGCAGGAAGTAGACGATGCGGAAGAACAGCGAACCGCGTGGAATTTCGTGCAGCAGCAGCGCCAGCACGATGGGGGCGATAAAGCCCATGCCCAACGCCAGCGCGGCGAAGACCAGCGTGTTCTTCATCGGATCCCAGAACTCTTTGGGCGCGAAGAGCACGGCGCCGAAGTTCGCCAATCCGACCCACTTCTGATGGGTAAGCAGGATCTGATAATCCTGGAAGGCAATGAGCGAGCCGCGGATCAGCGGCAGGTATTGGAACACCAGCACGGCGCCCAGCGCGGGGATCATGATGATCCAGGCGATAATCACCTGGCGCAAGGCGGCTTTCGTGCGCTGCGAGGGCGACTCCAGCGCCTTGCCGTAAGTCGCCATGGTGTAGCGCCCGAGCATCAGGAATAGAAATGCCGAGACGACGACGAAGATCAATGCCACCGTGTCCCGCTTCTTCTTGACCGGCGCCGGAACTTCGCCCATCAGCTTCTCATTCGTGAGGGCGACGTTTCTATCCAGGATCTTTTTGATCGACGCGTTATCCGGGACCGACAACTGCCGTACCTGGCCCCAGGCGACGTCCATCTCGTTGTAAATCTGCTGGGCGTTATGGCCATACGGCTCCGGGTTGCCTTCGTTCAACGAGTTTTTGAACATGGTTTCCCACGCCGGCGGTACTTGACGGAGGTAGGCCGTATAACCGAATTTACGCAGCCATTCGGGATTCAGGTACTTGGCGAAACCGTTCTCCACGAAGATCTGCGTCTTGATGCGTTTCGCCTCATCCGAGGATTGGAAGCGGATGTAGGCCCACGCGGTCTCGATCTTCCCTTCATCCTTCACCGGGTCCAGCGTGCCGTTGATGGCATACATCTTCGCGTTGATCTCGGATACGCTCTTGCCCATCGGGGAATAGGGCACGCGCGCGAGTTGAATCAACGACGGATCGACGCCCGGCGTATTGAGCACCATATTGCCCATGTAGCTGATGTAGCAGGCGAGTTGATTCTTGCCCCACAGGTTGAAGTCGTCCGTGCAGACGCCCTCAAAATAGAGCTTTTTATCGACGAGCTGCTTGACGGTGTATTTATGGCCCTTCGAGCACTGGACTGTCAGCTTGCCGCGCTCGCTTTTCACACGCGATTTATCGGGCAGCACATAATGCTCTTCACAATTCGGGCAGATGGCCCAGGGACCGTTGACCAGTTTGTAGGCAAACTTGAAGGCTTCGACCGAGTTATTGTCCTTGGTGTCGCTGTTGTAGTCGGCATACCAGTTCTTGCCGTCTTTGGTGTCGATGATCTTATTGCCTTCCGACCACAACATCCAGCTCAAGAACCACGATCCCTGCAGCGTGTAGGCATACATCGGCTTACGCGGATCGCACACCTTGACGCACATGTTGTAGAACTCATCCCAGGTCTGCGGCGGCTTCTCCGGATTGACGCCCGCCTTGCGCAGGATGTCCTTGCGGTACATCATCACCATCGACAGGGTGTCGGGCGGGATCGCCCAGAGATGCTTCTTTCCATCGGGACCGATGCGCCAGACGACCTTCTTCAGAATCTCGGGGGTGAAGACCTGCTTGATCTCCTTTTTGCCTTCCGGCGTGCTATTCCACTCGTCGTAATATTTATCGAGCGGCAGCAGGAAGCCTTGCTGAATGAAGGTATCCGACTGGCGGAAGTTGGTGGTGAAGACCTCGGGCGCGATGCCCGCCGCCATCGCCATCAACGTATTGGTGTCGGTATCGATGGCCGACCCGCCTTCCTGGCCGCCGCCCGGCACGGTGAGGAAGGTGAATGGTTTCAGGGTGACGTTCGGGTAACGCCGCATGAATTCACGCGCCGCCGCCATCTCCGCCTTCGATCCGACATTCAACGCGTCGGTCAGATTCGGCAGGCCGAATACCTTGAGGGTAATCGGTTTTCCGCCGTTGACCACTTTCGGCATCGTCCCCTGTGCCATCACGGCCATGGCGCCGGCGAAGATCAGCAGGAGACTGAATATGAGTGGTAATACACGCCGCATAGCAACATCCTTCATTGAAGATACCAATCTCGAGCGCGGCAAAATATGCGGCGGCGTACCGCCGCAGACCCGCGCGATTATTCCGGAGCGCGGATTCTTCATCCGCGCGTGTTCTATCGTTTCCCTCGCATCGAGACACACCCGTGCCAACGCACTGCTGTTGTACGGATTATAGCCGGGGTGAGCTCAATACCGCTGTGATGAGGGCAGTTTTACTGAATTTTCGACAGGGAGCCGATGAACTCCTCCCTATTTAGAAAACCGAAAAAGAAAAAGGTTGCCGCATTGCTGCCGGACAACCAGCCGCTGTGCCGGCAAAGGCGCCGCCGGTGCCGGTTGGGGAAATTAGCGCTAAAACAGACCAAAAGAGGTTTAAAACGGTTGGTTTTTGGGTATAGAGAAGATTGTTGAGCAGTTTCCCCGATTCTGTCCACATAAGGGTTTTCGTAGGGGCGAGTGGCACTCGCCCCGTTACGGGAGTTGTATTCGTACTGAGGCGAAATGCGCACCCCAGCTCTCATAAGGGGCGAGTGCCACTCGCCCCTACGAAAACCCTTATGTGAACAGTATTGACAGCTGCCCACCAATCCCGAAGCAGGACCAATTTGAGCGTGAAATATGCGTGGAACCGGGGATCTGCGGGGATCTGTTCCCTAATCCTTGTTCAAGCAGCGCGCCACGCCGATCGCCAGAGCGTCCGCCATCTGCCGCTTGCCATCCTTGCTGCGGATATAGTCGGCATCGCTTTTACTGCTCAGGAAGACCATCTCGACGGTGACGGCCGGCACCTCGCTGTAGATCGAGCCGGTGAGCGCACCCTGCTTACTCCCGATGTAGGTGGCGCTTTCACCCTTCACCCCGTTATCATGCAATGCGCCGTCCAGCACTTCCGCCAGGCCGGCGTGCAGCGCCTTCGCGTATTGCGCGCTGGCCTGGCGCACCGCGGCGGACGGTCCCGTCTTGCCGTTCTTCGTCGCCTGGCGGTCCGGGTAATACACCGTGACGCCGCGACCCTTGCCGGTGTCGCAGTGCAGGCGCAGCAGCAGATCGGCGTGGGCGGCGTTGGCGATCTCGGCGCGCTGCTTATTGCTGACGACGCGGCGGTGCTTGGGATCGACACCGCGGAAATCGCGGGTGAGAATGACGCGGGCGTGCAGCTCCTCCTCCAGCGTCTCCTTCACCAGCAGCGCGACATCATAATTCACCTCAACCTCGCGCAGCCCGTTTTGCACGGTGGTGCCGGCGTTCACCTCCGAAGGGTGCCCGGGGTCGAGACAGATGACCGGACCGGTGGGCTGCGGATACCCCGCTGTGCGAAACAGCAGGCAGGCGGCGGCGATGAGGAGGGTGACGGTTATTATCGTGAAGCTGTATTTTCTCATGAGACTCACCGTGCATTGAGCATGGAGCGCACCATCAGCTCCGCCGTCCGGTGCAGACGTTCCGGCTGAATGTGCGCCGGGGCATCGGCGGGGCTGTGATAAGTCCGATCGCGCTCCCAGTGCAGATACGCGACCGGAACGCCCGCCCGCTCGAAGGCTTCATGATCGCTCTGCGGCTTGCTCCGCCCCACGCGGACCGGCAATCCCATGTTGCCGGCGACGTTACCGATCTCATCCCGCCGGCGGTCCACCGCCCAGCCCTGGTTGTCGACATGCAGCACCGTGCCGTAGCCAACCATGTCCAGCGAGACCATGCCGGCCAGCCGTTTTCGCAGCCCCGCGTCCTTCGCCAGCGCGCGGCTGCCGAAATGGTGGTAGCGCTCGCCCCGCCGCTGGTGCTCCTCCGCGCCGAAGCCGACAAAGAGCAGCGTATACGGCGGACGGGACGCCCGCAACACGCGCGCCGTCTCCAGCATCACCGCCACCCCGGAGGCATTGTCATTGGCGCCCGGCGAGGCGGCGCGGGAATCCAGGTGCGCGCCGACCAGCAGCACCTGCTCCGACGCTCCCGGCAGCTTGGCGATGACATTGGCGCTCTGCAAGCCGTTCGGCAGCGTGAAGGACTCGGTCCTGACCGTATAGCCGTAGGAGGTCAACTGCCGGTGGACATAGGACGCTGCCGCCTGTTCCGCTTTCGTCCCCTGGCGCCGCGGGCCGATGGCGCCGGCCAGCTTCGCAATGTGCGCCTGCATCCGCTCGGTGTTGATACGGGCAACGGCGGCGGCGATGGGAGACGACACCGGATGCGGCGCGAGCGGGGATGGCACAGCCGCACGCTGGGAAGCGAAATACGACGCGGCGCCGGCGATGACTACGGTGAGCGATATTAATATAAATAAGGAGTACCGGGCGCCTCCTCGCACCATCCGTTGGCAAAGCATCGCCATTACAACGTCTCCGCCAATCCCTTGATGAAGGCTTTCAGCTCCTCCGCCATGTCCGGTCGCTTCAGGCCGAGCTCGATATTCGTCTTCAGGAAGTCGAGTTTGTTGCCGATGTCATAACGCTTGCCCTTGAAGTGCAGGCCATACATCGCATGGTTCGCCACCATCATATGCATGGCATCCGTCAGTTGGATCTCCCCGTTCTTCCCGGGCTTGGTGCGGTCGATGAAATCGAAAATCTCCGACGTGAAGATATAGCGTCCGGCAATGACCAGCGTGGACGGGGCCTCCTCCGGCGACGGTTTCTCGACGAAGTCCTCGATCAGGTACAGGCCGTCGGTGACCGGCTTGCCGTCGATGACGCCGTAGCGGCTCACCTTTTCCCGCTCGACCTGTTCGAGGGCGACCACCGGCTCGCGATACCGCTCAAACACTTCCATCAACTGCCGCGCCACCGGCTGCGGCGAGTCGAGGATGGCATCGCCCAGCAGCACCAGGAACGGCTCGTTGCCGACGTGGTTGCGGGCGTAGGAGATGGCATCGCCCAGGCCGTTGAGCTCCTTCTGCCAGACGAAGTGAATGTTCGCCAGGTCGGAGATGCGGCGGATGGCCGCCAGCTCCTCGGTTTTCCCGTGTGCCTCCAACTCGCGCTCCAGGTCGGTGCTGCGGTCGAAATGCTCCTCGATCGCGCGCTTGCTCTTGCCGATGATCATCAGGATATCGGTAATCCCGGAGGCGGCGGCTTCCTCGACCACATATTGAATGGTGGGCGTATCGACCACCGGCAGCATCTCCTTCGGCTGCGACTTCGACGCCGGCAGAAAGCGTGTGCCGAACCCCGCCGCCGGAATGACGGCCTTTCGTATCAACATGACTCCTTCTCCTTCCCTCGCAAGGCCTCAACCTGTGCGATGGTTGCACGAATTTGGCGGACGCCTTCCGCCACCATCCAGTCGACCAGTTGCCGGCCGCGCTCCGCGGTTGCCCTGGACGCCGGGCCCCATTGCCCGCCGGGGCTCACCGCGCGCACGCCCACCTGATCCAGCAGCGCCGGCGAGACGGACGGCACGCAATCCTGCGGGTTCGGGCGCACCAACTCCGGATAGGCATGCAGCCAGATGGAGGTTTCGAAGTCGCCGGAATGCAAGTCCACGCCCGGCTGCTCGCCCGGCGCTCCCTCGTAGGGACTGACCGCGTATACGATGATGTCGTCCTGCTGGCGATTGATGTCACGCACGATGCTCTTCAGCGCCCAGTTGCCGCCGTGAAAGTTGATGATAACCAGGTGCCGCACCTTTGTCCGCGCCACCGCTTCCGCGATGTCCGCCAGCAACACAGCCAGCGTCGCCGGTCGCAGGTTCACCGTGCCGGGGAAGTCCTGATGCTCCTGCGCGCAGGAATAGGGCTGCGCCGGCAGCAGCCAGGCGCCCAACTCGCGGGCAATCGCCTCGCCGATCTCCGCGGCCATGATCCAGTCCGCACCGATAGGCAGATACGGCCCGTGCTGCTCAATCGAACCGAGCGGCAGCACGGCCAGCGACGGCGGCGGCTCCAACTCCTGCCAGGTTGCCTTCCAATCCAACATTATTCTATCCCTTCAGACCCCCGGTTAATCAAAAAGTGATCGCCCATCACCCTCACACTTATCTGATGACCGGAAATGAACCCCAAACTCTAGACTTCGAACGGCTTACCCCTTCTCCGGCCCGGAACTGGCCCAGATTCCGTTCACTTCATCGACCGGCGGGATACCGCGATACATGCGCACGAACGGCCGCTGCACTTCCAGATCGGTCCCCTGGATGAAGGCGATAGCCGCTTCATTGGTTTCGGGGACATCCAGCATGACCGGTTTACCCGCGCAGCGCGTGATGGCATCGGCCAACAGCCGCTGGCCCGCGTTGGGCGAGGAGGCCACGCACGGCCCGATCTGCGTCGCCTTTGTGCCGGGACGGAGGGCGCAGTAGCCGGAGACCTGGCCGCGCGTTTCCAGCACGCGCACGGTCTGCGGCTCCTCGGCCAGCAGGCGCTTCAGCAGCTTCTTCCGATCCGTGCCCGTCACCTGGCGGTCGAGCCACGCCACCTGTTCGAGATCGCCCGGGGTATATGCCCGCACCGGCCCCAGCTCCGGCACCGGCGCCGGCGTGCCGCCGTAGCGCGTCAGCGTATACTCATCGGCAAAACCGAGCTTCTGATACACCGGCCGTCCCAGCGGCGTGGCATCCAGGCGCACCGTCGGCACCCCGCGCGCATCCAGATAGGCGATCGCGTGTTTCAGCAGCGCGGTGGCGATCCCCTGTCCCCGGCGCGCCTCCTCCACCAGTACCATGGCGATCCACGCCACCGAGCCGAACACACAGGTCGTCAGCGTCCCCGCCGGCTCGCCGTCCACTTCCGCCAGGAAGCACCCGTCCGGCTCCAACGCCAGGAAGCGGCGCCAGTCCGTCTCCGTCTGATTCCATCCGGCCTGCTCTTTCAGATACATGCCGAAGGGCACATCAGCCAACGTCATACAACGAATCTCTATCATGCTGATCCTTTGTGCGAAATGCTGTAATGAAAGCCATGCATCCATTCTGTGCTCACGGGCTCTTCTCCTGCCGGGTCGGGAGACCTTCCGCCGACTACCTGTTGAATTTACCCGGCAGCCATCCATATATTTCGAACATACTTCACGTATGGCAACTTACACAACATATGCATAAAATACCTCACGTTTTGCTAAACTTTCATGTCTTTTTGCAGTCCGTGAAATGATCAGTTGTCACGCTTAACTTTTCTGAACGTGGGGTTTTACAAAAATTATTAAATTTTTTTGCACTAAGAAGGAATATTCTATTGGCTAGCGAAGTATATCCATGAGCTTGCATATCAAAGCTTATTTAGCCCGCGGTCTTCCAATCGACCGCATCATTCACACCATTACTGAGGAGGTGCCACTATGGCAGAAGCGTATTGCGTCAAGTGCAAGGCCAAGCAGCAGATCAAGGACCCCAAGCAGGTCACCATGAAGAATGGCAAGCCGGCCGTGAGCGGCACGTGCCCGACCTGCGGCACCAAGGTCTTCCGCATCGGGAAGAGCTAATTACCTCTTAACGTGGGGGGAGCACGAGCTTCCCCCAAATTTTTCTCGTATACCCGCAGCCTGCTGCGGGTATACTCCTTGGTATGCCGGAACTCCCCGAAGTCGAAACCATTCGCCGCCAGTTGCTGCCGCAGGTCGTCGGACGGCACATTCTTTCCGTGCGCGTCACGCGTTCTCGCGCGGTGCGCGCGCACGCCACGCCGGATGAATTCATCCGCCTGCTCGGTCACGCCGCGATCATCGATATCATCCGCCGCGGGAAAGCGCTGCTCTTCCTGTTGGATAACGGGCGGTCGCTGCTGGCGCGGCTGGGCATGAGCGGGCGCTTGAAGACCGCCGATCCGTCCTCAACTCCGGAGCCGCATACGCACGTCTTTATCGAACTCTCCGGCGGCGTGGAGCTGCGCTACATCGACCCGCGCACCTTCGGCCAGATGGCGGTGGTCGAGGGGCACGATCCGGATCGGATGATCGAGCTGGGACATTACGGCGTCGAACCGCTGGGCGAGGCATTCACCCCCGAGGTGCTCTGCCGGGCGCTGTCCGGAAAGACGGCGCTGATCCAGGCGGTGCTGATGGACCAGACGAAGATCACCGGGATCGGCAAAATTTACGCGGATGAAGCCTGCTTCCTGGCGGGCGTCCACCCGGAGCGGGCCGCCTGCTCGCTGACCGATGATGAGATCGTGCGCCTGCATGCCGCCATTCGTGAGGTGCTGCAGAAAGCGGTCGAGGCGCGCGGCACCTCCACGCTGGACGCTGCTTACCGGGACGCCGCCGGCAACGTAGGCGGCTTTCAATTCCAGCTTCATGTCTACCAGCAGAACGGCCGTCCCTGCCGAGTGTGTGGCACGCTGATCGAATACCGCCCCTTCCAGGGCCGCCGCATGCACTTCTGCCCCTGCTGCCAGCATTGATGCAGACCAGTCGGCGTATCTTGCGCGAATCGTTGAAGATCATTCCCCTCGGTGAGGTAAGCGCGCCCATTTTCCGGTACAATACAAGTATGGCATCACATTTCAGGATGACAGACGAACTCGCTCCCGAGGCGCTCCCGCCGGCGCCCGCGCGGATATTGCTGCACGATATCCAGCCCATCGATGCGGAGGACACGCCGCGGCATGCCATCCGCAGCTTTCGCCGGCATCAGGTGACCGAGCTGCCGGTGACCGTCATGGGCGCCCTCGTCGGCTGGCTGCATGAAGACCGGGCGGCGGAGGTGGTGCTCGAAGATATCGACCGGGCGGACACGCTCCCGGTGCGTGAGCTGATGGCACCGGTGCCCGCACAGATTCCGCCGGAGGCGCACGGTGAGGAGCTGTTGGCCTATTTCCAGGCGACCGGCAACAGCCTGCTCCCTGTGGTGACATCGGATGGCCGTTACCTGGGCTGCGTGACCCGCGCGGATGCGCTGGCGGCCCGCGACGGGTGGTTTCCCCCACCCCGCATCGGCGGCATGGCCACCCCGTTGGGCGTCTATATGACCACCGGCGCCATTCGCGGCGGCGCCGGCGACCTGGGGCTGTTCCTGACCGGCGTCATGTTTGCCGCCATCATGTGGGTGGCGCAAAACGTGCTGATCTTCGCGATGCAGCAACTGGCGCGCCAGGTGCACCAACCCTTTTTCATCGACCTGGCGAAGGTGTTCGCCCAGGAATCCTTCCAGGGTCCGGGACCGTATGTGTTGACGCTGGTTATTCTCTCGATTTTCCTGTCGTTCGCCATCTTCCTGGTGCTGCTGCGTTATCTGCCGCTGCTGGCGGGGTACCACGCGGCGGAACACCAGACGATCAGCGCCATTGAAGCCGGTGAAGCGCTCACCCCCGACGCCGTGGCGCGCATGCCGCGCGTGCATCCCCGCTGCGGCACTAATCTGGTGGCGCTGATGGCCTTCTCGTACCTGGGTGTGACCACCGTCGCCATGCTGTTGACCACCGGGATTGCCGACATTGAGAGCATCATCGTGCTGGCGGCCTTCGGCATTCTCTTCGTCGCCGCCAACTGGAAACGCATCGGCGGGTGGGTACAGCAGCACCTGACGACCCGACCGGCGACCCCGAAGGAGCTGGCCAGCGGCATCAAGGCCGGCAAGGAGCTGCTGCGCCGGCACCTGGAGGCGCCGCTGCCCCCGCACCGCGCGCTTCGCCTCTGGCGCATGGGCTTTGTCCAGGTGCTCACCGGCGCCATGCTGACCGGCTACCTGCGGCAATGGCTGCTGCTGCTCGCGCAAAAGTCTGCATGGCTCGACGTAGTCTGGCATAATCTGGTAAAGTAAGATGGCGATGAAGCCCTGGATGCCTCGACGCGCCCTCACGGTGAGGGCGTTGTCGTTTCCGATCCGTAATTATCTCCACTGCGGTGGATTTCGTGAGAGAATCGCATGATAAAGCCGGTACTGGTCTCTGCCTTCACCCATGCTGCGCAAGCGGCAAAAAAAGCTGGACGCCTGCAATTTGAGGAGCTGCCCGCCTTCACCATCGAGCGGCCGGCGAATCCTGCCTTCGGCGATCTGTCCGTGAACCTGGCCATGCTGCTGGCCGGTGAGGTAAAACTCTCGCCCCGCCATGCCGCACAGGCGTTGATCGATCACATCCAGCTCCCGGCCGACCTGGCGGAACGCATGGAAATCGCCGGTCCCGGCTTCATTAACTTATATCTGAAACCGGCCTGGCTGCACGAGGCAGTGCTGGAGATTCATCGCCAGGGTGATACGTATGGCCGCAGCGATCTCGGCCAGGGCACGCCCGTGCTGGTGGAGTTCGTCAGCGCCAACCCCAATGGCCCGCTGGGCATTCAGCACGGTCGCGGCGCCATCCTCGGCGACGTACTCTGCTCGGTGCTGGCGGCGGCCGGCTTCGCCGTCTCGCGCGAATATTATGTGAATGACACCGCCACCAGCACGCAGATGGTGCGCTTCGGCGAGAGCCTGGTGGTGCGCTATTTGCAGCAACTCGGACAGCCCATCGAATTTCCGGAAGACGGGTATGCCGGCGACTACCTCATCGATTTCGCGCGGGAGATCATCGCGCGTGATGGCGACACCTACCTGCGCACGCCGGCCGCGGAACGGCTGGAGCTGTTCACCGAACTGGGCCGGGAAGCGGTGATCACCTGGCAGCGCGAGGTGCTGGCACGTCTCGGCGTCGAATTCGACACCTGGTTCCGCGAAAGCACTCTCTTCACGCAGGGCAAGGTAGACGAAACACTGCGGCAGTTGATTGAACGGGGAGAAACCTTCGAGGCGGAAGGCGCCGTCTGGCTCGCCACCACGCGCTACGGGGACAATAAGGACCGCCCGCTGGTGCGCTCCAACGGCAAACCGACCTACCTGGCCTCCGACGTGGCCTACCACCGAGATAAATTCAACCGTGGGTACCAGATCCTCATCGACATCTGGGGAGCGGACCACCACGGCTACATCGCGCGCACCAAGGCGGCCATGGCTGCCCTCGGCCACGACCCGGACAAGGTGCACGTGCTCATCTCCCAGGTCGTGCGGCTGACACGAGATGGCGAACTGCTCGCGGGAAAACGCAAAGGCGACATCGCGCTGCTCTCCGAGCTCATCGATCAGGTCGGCACCGACGCCGCGCGCCTGTTCTTCCTGCTGTGCAGCGCGGATAGCGAGCTGGACTTCGATCTGGAACTGGCGACCCGGGAATCGCCGGACAACCCGCTCTACGAAATTCGATCCGCGCAGCGCCGCCTCACCGACCTCCAGCGCACCGCCCGCGAGCAGGGCATTACCCCCGATCCGTTCGGCACCGACCTCACTCCGCTCGATCATGAGGCTGAAGTCGCCCTCATCCGCGTGCTGGTGGATCTCCCCGAAGAGCTCCGCACCGCCGCCGACCTCTACCAGCCCCACCGCCTCGCCCGCTACGCGCAGGAGATCGCCCACGCTACCCATTTCGTCATCGACCAGTGCCCCGCACTCAGCAACGACCTCCCCACCCCCATCCGCAACGCCCGCCTCACCCTCCTCGGCGCCGCCGACATCACCCTCCACAACACCCTCGCCCTCCTCGGCCTCAACACCACAGACGCCATCACGCCCACGTAGAATCCCATTCCCCCTCATGCGTCAATCCCCCTGGCGAGCGTGTGTCGCCACCATCATACAGGCGTGATAACCAAATAATGCGTAAACATTGACAGGACCATTTTTTTATGGCATACTCTATTCGTCGATGCGGGGTGGAGCAGTCAGGCAGCTCGTCGGGCTCATAACCCGAAGGTCGTAGGTTCAAATCCTACCCCCGCTACCATTATTAGAGAAGACCC
>Ga0172368_10000265_pt1 | contig 75070 bp, 73 predicted proteins | sample Lak11m_FD_114540 | JGI IMG/M metagenome (GOLD analysis project Ga0172368, IMG submission 114540) | Freshwater microbial communities from Kabuno Bay, South-Kivu, Congo - kab_022012_11m | ecosystem: Environmental > Aquatic > Freshwater > Lake | place: Democratic Republic of the Congo: South-Kivu...
TACATTTTCAGGATTGCCCAGGAGGCGTTGAACAACACAGTGAAACATGCGGGTGCAAGCCGTGTTGACCTGGTCCTTATCAGGCAGTTGGATGGGGTCCTTTTCAGGATCCGTGATGACGGAAAAGGATTTAACCTTCATGAGCTCAAAACGGGGACCGGACATGGCATGAACAACATGCGGGAGCGGGTTAATCTCCTCAACGGTTCGATTGAAATCGAATCGTATGCGAACAAAGGCACGCAGATAACCATTAATATCCCTTTATTTCAATAGATGACGGAACGAATTGAGATTTTTCTGGTTGATGACCATCAACTCGTAAGGGATGGAATCAAAGCCCTCCTTGCCGGTATTGCTGAAATTGAAATAATCGGTGAAGCCAACAACGGGGACGAATTACTGGAAGCCATCAAAAACAGACAGCCGGCAATCATACTGATGGATATTTCACTTCCTGATACCTCCGGCATTGATCTGACCCGTCAGCTGAGTCAGAGTTATCCCAACATCAGGGTTCTCATTCTCAGCATGTACACAAATGAAGACTTTGTTTTCAACGCCATGAAAGCAGGGGCCAGGGGTTATCTCCCAAAAAACACTTCCCGGCAGGAATTGCTTGATGCAATTTTTACTATCCACGACGGACATGAATTCTTCAGTGAGTCCATTTCAAAAATCATCCTGAAAAGTTTTCTGCGCCAGGCTACCCAGTCTGAGGGCGGGGCAGAAGACAGCCCTCAATCCCTGACCAGTCGCGAACAGGAGATCCTGAAACTGTTCGCTGAAGGGCAAAACAACAAAGAGATCAGCCAGAAACTCTCGATCAGTATCCGCACCGTCGAATCTCATAAAAATCATATCGTCAAAAAATTAGGACTTAAATCGACCGTTGAAATGGTGAAGTTTGCCATTAAAAATAAGATTGTTGAATTATGAATACGTGCGTCATCATTTCCGACCTTCAAAAAAAGCTTAAACCCTTTCTTGATAATAACAAAACAATTGGATTCGTCCCCACTATGGGGGCTCTCCATGAAGGACATCTTTCCTTGATAAGGCAATCTAAAAAAGAGAATGATCTTACCGTTTGCAGCATTTTTGTAAATCCACTTCAATTCAACAGCCAGAGTGATCTCACGGGTTATCCCAGAATGCTGGAGCATGATTCTATGGTCCTGATCGAAGAGGAGGTTGATTGCCTCTTTGTCCCGGAAGCGGATGAGATGTATCCTCCCGGAGAAGAGCCTCAGCTGGATCTGGATTTCGGAAGGCTCGACAAGGTGATGGAGGGGAAATACCGGCCAGGACATTTTAAGGGTGTCGCCATCGTGGTAAAAAAACTTTTTGACATTGTAAAGCCAACACGGGCTTATTTTGGCAGAAAAGATTTCCAGCAGCTGACCATTGTCCGGCACATGACAGAATCGCTGAAGCTACCTGTGGAGATCATCTCCTGTCAAACGGTGAGGGAAACTGACGGCCTTGCCATGAGCAGCAGAAACCTGCGGCTCACAATAGGAGAACGTGAGGTGGCATCAGAGATCTACAATGTCCTACTGTTCATCAAAGCCAACGCAGGTTCAATCCCAGTGCATAAACTTCAGCTTATGGCACAGAAGAGGCTTGCTGAGAACCCTGATTTCCGCATCGAATATGTTGAGATCGTGGATAAGCGAACATTGCTGCCCGTAACCTCCTGGGATGATCCTGATCAAATCATCGCCTGCACGGCGGTTTACCTGGGAGGCATCCGGCTGATCGATAATATGGAACTTTTTTAGTATTTTTGCCGCATGAAAATTGAGGTATTAAAATCGAAAATTCACAGGGTCACTGTTACGGAAGCAGATATCAACTATGTGGGAAGCATAACGATTGATGAGGCTTTGATGCAAGCCTCGAACATCATCGAATTTGAAAAGGTGCATGTGCTGAATATAAATAATGGTGAAAGGATTGAAACATACGTGATCAAAGGAGAAAGAGGAAGTGGCGTCATTTGTCTGAATGGTGCGGCAGCCAGAAAGTTCATGAAGGGAGACCTGGTGATCATCGCATCCTATGCTACAATGGATTTTGAGGAGGCAAAAACGTTTAAACCATCCATTGTGTTCCCCGATCATCATAACCTGATTCCTCTCGCTTAACTTTCTCCCTGATGCCATCCCCGCCAGCTGATGTCAAGCCTTTTAAAGCAGGATTCCTCACAATCCTGAAGTTCACTTTCTTCCTTGGCCTGGGGATTCTTTTTATCTGGCTTTCCGTGAAAGGCCTGACAGAGAATGAGCGGGCAGAAATCGTAAAAGCCTTTCGTACAGCAAACTATAACTGGGTCCTGCTTGGAATTGCACTTGGGATCTTAAGTCACCTACTACGCGCTATCCGCTGGATCATGATGTTGGAGCCAATGGGTTACAAACCAAGGGCCACAAACACGTTTTATGCAGTCATGATAGGTTACCTTGCCAATCTGGCTTTTCCGAGGCTTGGAGAGGTGACACGGTGTGGGATCCTTGCCAAGTATGAAAAGATCCCATTTAACAAATCTCTTGGAACGGTGGTCACTGAACGTGCCCTTGACATGCTGATCTTTATTCTTTTTTTCGCCCTGATGATCGTCACACAAATGGGAACCATCAGGGAGTATTTGGATGAAACAATCTACCCTAAACTGGTCGAGAAATTTGGAGCGCTCCATTATTCCCGGATTATCTGGATTACTGCAGGTAGTTTTTTACTCCTTTTTGTTTTTCTCATTTGGGTCTTTCGACACAAATTGAAGAGGTTTAAATTCTTTCAAAAGATAATAAACCTGGCCAGTGGATTCTGGGATGGGCTAAAATCACTGGCAAAAATCAAACACCCCTGGCTTTTTATCTTTTATTCCCTCTCTATCTGGGTTCTCTATTTTCTGATGCTGTATGTCTGTTTTTTCTGTTTCCCGGCTACGTCGCAACTATTACCAGGCGCTGGATTATCGGCTCTAGTGATCGGGAGCATAGGCATCATGGTTACTCCCGGTGGAATTGGTCTTTACCCTGCTCTGATCCAGGAGACCCTGAAACTTTACGACATCGGGCTGGTAACAGGACTGGCACTCGGCTGGATCGTTTGGACGACACAAACCCTTATGATCCTTGTCCTTGGTGGAGGTTCATTGGTATTGCTTTCATTTAACAAGACCCATCATGGAAAAATTGGAATGGATTAAATCCAAGATATTCACCCGGGATCAAATCCGGAACCAACGGAACGTCTGGCGTTTCAAAGACCGGAAAGTCGTTTTTACCAACGGTTGTTTTGATATTCTGCACCTGGGCCATATTGAATACCTGTCAAAAGCATCGGATCTTGGTGATGTGCTGGTGATCGGCCTGAATTCAGATCGTTCGGTAACGGCTCTGAAAGGTCCCGGACGTCCCGTAACAAACGAACATGCAAGAGCAGTGATCCTTGCATCGCTGTCAATGGTTACAACAATTGTACTATTTGATGAAGAAACTCCCTATGACCTGATTGAACTCGTCCAGCCGGATATTCTTGTGAAGGGAGCCGATTACCGGACAGAGGAGATTGCCGGACACGATATCGTACTGGCCCGAGGAGGAGAGGTGGTTACCATCCCTCTTACGGAAGGTTACTCTACGACCGATTTGATTGCCCGGCTCGGAACAACCAAGGTGTCAGCCGGAAGGAAGCAGTAGAAAGGAGGAATCCTGAGAATTAAGCTGTTTCTTCGTATATTTGAATCTCAAATTATAGCCCTGATCCCTGATAGCTCCACCAAATGGCTAAATTAAAAACATCTTTTTTCTGTCAGAACTGCGGTGCTCAATCGGCCAAGTGGCAGGGGAAATGCCCGTCCTGCGGAGAGTGGAACACATTTGTTGAGGAGGTCATCCAACGGGAAGAGGTAAAACGGGGATACAGGTTGCCGGATGCCGGAAGCAGAAAACCGGTCCGGATTACGGATGTTGCCGTGGATTACCAGAAACGCATTGATCTTCATGACCAGGAATTGAACCGGGTGCTGGGCGGTGGATTGGTTCCCGGCTCCGTTGTACTCATCGGAGGAGAACCAGGTATCGGGAAGTCAACGCTGATGCTTCAGACAGCGCTTCAGTCCCATGAACTTAAAGTGCTGTATATCAGCGGAGAAGAGAGTGAACAGCAGATTAAAATGCGCTCCGAAAGGATCGGCAGGAAACAGGACGATTGTTTTATCCTTACCGAAACATCAACACAAACAATCTTTCCATTTCTTGAAGAGATTCAACCCGGTTTGGTTGTCGTGGACTCAATCCAAACAGTGACAACGCAGGCAATCGAATCTACAGCCGGAAGCATATCTCAAATCCGTGAATGTACGGCAGAATTCCAGAAATATTCAAAATTATCCAGTATACCTATTATCCTGATTGGCCATATCACCAAAGACGGCACCCTTGCCGGTCCAAAGGTTTTGGAACACATGGTAGATACGGTACTGCAGTTTGAAGGGGACCGGAATTACGGTTACCGTATCATCCGTGCCGTGAAGAACCGCTTCGGCTCCACTTCGGAACTGGGGATTTACGAGATGAATGACAAGGGGCTCCGACAGGTCTCCAATCCTTCCGAGATCCTTCTGTCCCACCGTGAAGAACCAACAAGCGGAATCGCTATAGCAGCTACCATTGAAGGGTTGCGCCCAATGCTCATTGAGACCCAGGCGCTGGTCAGTTCAGCGGCGTATGGAACGCCACAGCGCTCCAGTACCGGGTTTGATACCCGCCGGCTAAATATGTTGCTGGCCGTTCTGGAAAAAAGGAGTGGCTTCCGGCTGGGGATAAAAGATGTTTTTCTCAATATTGCCGGCGGTATCCGCGTGGATGATCCCGCCATCGATCTCGCTGTTGTGGCTGCTGTTCTTTCCTCAAACGATGATAAACCCATCAGCACCAAAAACTGTTTTGCAGCAGAAGTAGGCCTTTCGGGTGAGATCAGGCCCGTGACACGAATCGAGCCGCGAATTTTGGAAGCAGAAAAACTGGGATTTGAAGAGATCTTTGTATCTCATTACAACCTAAAAGGATTCGATCCGAAAAAACTTAAAATCCATGTCAGGGCTGTAAAAAAAATTGAAGATCTCTGGCGGGCCCTCTTCCGATAATTTATTATCTTAGTGCAAATTTTTAACACCTGTCATTGAACCAATACCTGCTTGAGGAGTTGGTCCTGCATGCATTCAACTGAATATGAGAACACGGATTGTCACGGACCACGCCGAGATCATCAAGATCATTTCAAGGTGCCAGGTATGCCATATTGCGATGGTAGATCCTGAAGGGAAGCCATATGCGGTACCGATGAATTTTGGTTTTGCCGATGATGTCGTTTACCTGCATTCAGCCAGAAAGGGAAAGAAAATTGATTGCCTTGACAAAAACCCTTCCGTATGCATCAATTTCACCACCGATCACGAACTCATGTTTCAGCATGAAGAGGTCGCCTGTTCCTACAGTATGAAGTACAGCAGTGTTTTGTGCTACGGGAAAGTCGAATTCATCGAAGATCCGGAACTTAAGATCAAAGCCCTCGATATTGTTATGAAACAATATACCGACCGGAAATTCAGTTACAACCATCCTTCCATTCGGGAAGTCAACTGCTGGATCGTGAAGGTGGAGCGGTTTGAAGGAAGAATTCACAGGCATTGATCAGACTTCAACTTCCTTAAGCGTTACTTTTTCCGATATTTTTTTTCTGACAGCCCAAAACTTTAGTATTTTTGCGTTAACTATTTCACAATGAATTCAACGGTCTATATCGGGCTTGATGATACTGATAACCTGGAGAGCCGAGGTACAGGGCATCTTGCCAGAATGTTAGCACAGTCGCTTTGTCAAACAGGTCTGGTTACTGTTCATTCAATAACCCGTCATCAACTGCTCGTTGATCAGCAGATTCCTTATACCTCGCATAACTCAGCAGCCTGCATCATGGGTGAATTATCAGGCAATGACTATTGGATCCGGAATTATTGTTCTGATTTTCTCCTTGGGAATGCTGCCTATGGATCGGATGTGGGGCTTTGCATCGCTTTCGGCGGGGAGGTTCATCAGGAGATCATGAATTTTGGAAACCAGGCAAAAAAAGAGATCCTTGCAAAAACAACAGCAGAAAATCTCGCTAAAAAACATGAACTCTTCCTTGCCGGGCTAACCGGTAAAAAGATTGGAGTCATTGGTGCCCTAGCTGCTGTTGGACTGCGGTTTGAAGGAAATGACGGAAGGTTGTTGTGGATGGAAAAATTGCGGGAAGCCCAGGGTGTTTTTTCAGTCGGGAAATATAAAGAACTGGTTCCCATAGATGTTATCATCGATATGGACGGTACCGTTGTCCCTGAAAAAGCCACAATCAGGATAACTGATTGGTGCCGGCCTGTTGTCAGAAACAAAAAAATCGTTTTATTTGTACAGAAATTGAATGGTTATGAAAATTGCGAATACCAGTCCGCTTCCAAAGAGTATATCAAGCTTATTTCCGAGTAAGTCAGTCGGTATACTTGCTGAGATCATATTCCTCCTTTTCCTGGGAATGCTGGCTATGGTGATTCATGCCAAATTGAGGATTCCTCTTCAACTGCCTGGCAGACAGGGGTTTATTTTCATGGCTTTGATCATCGTCGGGCGGGGAATTTCAAGATTTCCTTTTGCCGGATCAGTTACATGTGCCGGATCCGCTTTGATACTGGCCACCTCCTGGTTAGGTTTCCGTGAACCTCTGGCACCGGTTGTTTATCTTTTGGTTGGTTTTGCACTTGATCTTCTCTACCTAAACTTCCGGAATGTGATGCCGTTTGTCATGGCAACCGTATTATCGTGCGGGATCGGCTGGATGTTGATTCCACTCTTGAAATTCGGGATTGCCTCATTAACCGGTATCTTATTTACTTCATTCAGGTTCGGACTGCTATGGCCGGTAGCCACTCACCTTTTCTTCGGACTTGCAGGAGGTCTTCTCGGCGCCAGCATCCTGAAACTTTCGATGCATTTCTTCAAAAAAGGTTAATATTGATGAACCGAAACAATACTGATCATAGCCTGGCTCCCCGATATGCTAAATATAACATATCGCTGCTGATTATCAGCTTTGTGCTTTCCCTTTATTCCTGCAGAAAAGAGACTACTTCCCTTCCGGCTGATATCCGGCTGGTGTCGGATTCGGGATTTGTCAGCCGTGATACAGCCCTTTCGATCGGGGAGACCATCCGTGTTGGTATTGAAGCTACCGCAAACGGAGCCAACATCACCTTTTTTCATATCGGCTGGAACAACGGCTCTGAGCAGACCCTGCTTGACAGCGGGATGAACCAATCCTTACTGGTCTATGACCTTTCCATCACCAAAACCGCCAGCGAATCCGAGATATGGGAATTCCTGGTGATGGACCGTGATCGCAATTTCAGCAGCATCAACCTGACGCTCAAACGGACCTCCTCATCACATTACGGCCCTATCCTTACTATCACTGACCTGGTACTTGGGGCACAAGGCAATCCGGATGCAGGAAGTTTTTTTTCAATTCCGGCTAACCGGAGGTATTTTCTGGATCAAGCCTTCCAGGTGCAGGATTCGGTCGACATGATCTATTATTTTGATCAGTATGATGCCACCTTGTCCTCACCAGCCGAGTCTGATGCTCCATCCATATTCACGGGCCCGACAGGGATCTCCAATTGGACCGTTAAGAATGAGACAAGGTATGACACCACTGCAATAGATCCTGTCTCTTTTATAAACTCAATGAATGACAGTCTGATCCTATCCACTTACGAACCTGTAAACCTGAAACGCAAAGCCAAATACCTCCTGCCGGGCATGATCATATCATTCATGGATCCCAGGGGAAAACTAGGCCTGATCCATGTAAGAGAAGTCGTTCAGGGAGCATCCGGACATGTATTGATGGACATTAAAGTCCAGAATTAATCATATATGAAGATATCAGGTAAAATATATCTCCTCTTTCTGCTCTTTTTGGCAAACTTAGTAACGAATCCTGCTGTTGGCCAGGTTGTGATCACAGGAAAAGTCAGTGATTGCACTACAGGGAAACCGCTTACCGGGACAAATATCAGGATCACCGGAACCGGCCATGGAGTTGTTTCGGGGGGTAACGGGCAGTTTTTTCTGCAAACAGAACCAGGGACAAGAATCAAGCTGAGGCTCTCCTACGTCGGATACCAGGATCTTGAGAAGATCCTTTCAACCGGTGCTGTAAATGATACCATTAACGCAGCCCTGTGCCTGATTCCTTCCGTACATCAGATGGAAGAGCTCTTTGTAACGGCAACCCGCACGCCTCAGAAACCTGCAGAGATCCCGGCAAGGATTGCCTTTATCCCGGCCTCACAGGTAATGGAGATGCCGGCCAACAATGCCGATGAGGTCCTCCAGCTTGTTCCAGGCATCAAGTTTGACCGCGATTTCGGGATCTACTCGAAAAACTCAAGCGTCACCATGCGTGGGCTCAACGGGTCATACCGGGCGCTTATCCTTTATGACGGCGTCCCGCTCAATAAGACCGATGGTGGCGGAATCAACTGGAACCGTCTGATCCCGGATAACATTGAGCGGATTGAAGTCCTGAAAGGGCCTGTTTCAGCCGTTTACGGCAGTAATGCAATGAGTGGGGTGATCAATATTATCTCTGAAAAACCCTCCCACCCGCTTGAAGGAGAAGTGAAGGCATTCTACGGAACCTACCAGACCTTTGGCGGCCTGTTGAAACTTGGAGGAAGCCTGATGAAGGAGGGGAAAGGCCTGTATTATTCTGTTTCCGGTTTCTACCGGCAAGGAAAGGGGTACATCACCGAACCTGAAGCCACGCGTGACACTATCGACACCAACCGGTACCTGAAGGAAGGAACGGTAACCGGAATGCTTGGATACCGGTTTAACGACCGTAACGGGGTGGAGGTGGAATACAACTATTTCAATGATATCCGTGGAGATGGGACAAAGATCTATGAACCATTGGGGAGTTATAACCGGTACCCGACTCATTTTGTTAGGTTATCTTCTCATAATGGCTGGCGAAGATACAGCCTGCTTGCCAACGCATTTTATCAGCATGAAAATTACATCAGGCAAAACGAAACGACCAGCACCAAAAAGAGCGGAAAATATACCCTTTACAAAACCGACAGCAAACGGCTAGATTATGGATTGTGGCTCAATCTGACCAACCAGATCAAAACCAACCAGGCTCTGACCGTGGGAATGGACCTGAAACAGGGAAGCGTGAATGCATCCGACACCTATTTCACCTCCCCCGACATACTTACGAACAAAGGGACCATGTCATTTTTTGCACTTTTCACTGAATACGAGATCAACCTTTTAAAAGCAAAGATGACAGTATCAGCCGGTATCCGGTGGGATATCGCCTGGTTTACCAACGGTTCATTCACGATCGAATATCCATCCAGCCTGTCCGAATTTATGACCTCATATCCATCCGATTTCTCCGACGAGACCTGGAATGCGATCAGCCCGAAAGTTGGGATCCGATACAATTTCAAATCACGTCAAAGCCTTTACTTCTCCTATTCCCATGGGTTTCGTCCTCCAATTCTCGACGACATGTGCAAGAATGGTAATATCAGCAAAGGATTCAAGATGGCAAACCCTGCACTGAAGCCCGAATCATTGGATAACCTGGAAGCAGGGGGAACATTCACGCTGTTCAACCTGCCTGTCCTGGAACCTTCAGGATATCTCTCCCTTGGCCGAGATTTTCAATACTTCGTAACCAATGGCGATAGCGTTTATACCGGTGGCGACAACCTAAAGCCGGTGATGCAGCGGGATAACATCAGTGGCGTGCGTATCCTTGGTGCAGAGATCACTGTAACGGTTCCCATAATGAAAAGCCTGTCATTCCTGGCAAACTATGCATACAACGACTCCCGTATTACCAGATTCGACACAACTAACAGTCCCGGGAAAGATCTCACGGGAAAATTTCTTATGGAGGTTCCGAAAAACCAGGCATTTGCCGCACTGATCTTTACCCCCCGTTGGTTAAGTTCTACTCTTACCTGCCGCTATGTCGGCCCGCAATGGGTGGACGATGAAAACACCTCCAAAACCGACGGGTTTTTCACCATGGACTTCAAGGTATCTCATACCTTCTTTGATCAGCTGACTGCAGGATTGACCATCCAGGACCTGTTTAACCAGCAATGGACCGACAGCAAGGGTCAGATGAGTCCGGGCAGGTTTTTTATGATGAATCTCTCTTATAATTTCACAAGATAATTATCCAATTCACCGAAAACCAATCACAAAACAACAGCACCATGAAACAGTTTTTCACTCTTTTCTGTCTTTTTCTTATGAGTGTATCTGCATCCCAAAGCCAGGTTGTTCTCGCTCAGTGGACATTTCCGACGGGGACAGCTGCCGACAGCATTGCTGATGCGGGCATTGCCGCCAACCTGAACAAAACCATCCGTACCGAAGGCGGTACCAGTACCATTGATTTCTCGAAGAATGGTTTCACAACAAAAGCTGCCCAGGCTACAGGCTGGAATGACGGCGCTGATCTGAAATGCTGGGTGGTTGAAATCACCACGACTGATTATGATCACCTGCAAGTATCTTCAAAACAGCAATCGGGGGGAAATAATCCTGGTCCGCGCGACTGGAAACTGCAATACCGCCTCTCCTTATCAGGAACCTGGACCGATGTGCCTGATGCTGCTTATGGAGTTCAGAACGACTGGACCACAGGAGTCCTTGATGCCGTTGATCTTCCTGCTGAATGTAAAAACCTGCCTTCACTTTTTCTGCGGTGGGTGATGACCAGCAATACCAACTCGGCAGGAAATATCCTGGATGCCTCCGGTATTAACAAAATTGATGATATCCTTATTTCCGGCGAGCTTATCAATACTGCTGTTCCGGAAGCAGGAAGTACGCTGACCCTTTCCGTCTTCCCAAATCCTTGTGTAAACCGAATCAACGTCAGGTCGATGGAGACTTTAACTTCAATCACCATCTCGGATGCATCAGGTCGTATTGTGTTAAAGGCTTTCCCAAATGATGAAACCTGTTCATTGGACGTATCACGGCTTCAGCACGGCCTATACCTGGTTCAGGCCACAACCCGTAAATCAGGTGTGATGACTGCCCGGTTCTTGCGTGCTGATTAAATCATCTTTCATGATATTTTCTTTCTGATTTTTTGTAAATTTGAATGAACAATATTAAACTGCAGGATATGGGTAAACGTGGTATTGAAATTCTAAACCTCAACAAAGAGGAACTGTTAACGATGCTGAACGAAGCACTTTCAGAAGAATGGCTCGCTTACTATCAGTACTGGGTAGGAGCCCGTATGATGGAGGGTCCCATGCGAAGTGAGATAGAGCCAGAATTGCTCCTGCATGCCAACCAGGAACTGGGGCATGCGGTGCTGGTCGTGAACAGGATCATTCAGCTTGGGGGAACGCCTGTGATGAATCCTTCAGATTGGTATACCCTGGCTCGTTGTGAGTATGAAGCGCCAACCGATCCATACGTTGAAGTCATCCTGAATCAGAACCTTCGGGGTGAGCGATGCGCCATCCAGCGTTACCAGGAGATCGCGGACTTCACTTCCGGGAAGGATCATTCCACCCACCAGATGGCAACCACCATTCTCAACGAAGAACTGGAGCACGAGCAGGATATAGAAGACTGGATCGCCGATCTTGAACGGATGAAAGAGGATCTCCGGAAATTCAGGATGTAGCCCGGGATTACTATCGTTCCATGAAAGCGATGGTCCTCAATCAGCTGGAAGATCTCAGCAAAACGCTGACACCGCTGGCTCTAGCCACCATGCCAGATCCTGTCCCTTGGACCGGGGAGGTGCTCATCCGGGTATCTGCCTGTGGCATTTGTCATACTGAGCCGGATGAGATTGAGGGGAGAACACCACCTCTCATATTCCCTGTAGTGCCCGGCCTCAGGCAGTAGGCCGGATAATAGCTCTTGGCCCGGGTGTCACAAAATTAAGTGTTGGTGATCGTGTGGGAGTTGCCTGGATATATTCAGCCCGCGCATCCTGTGATCAGTGCAGGATAGGCAATGAAAATCTTTGTCAGGAATTCAAAGCCACAGGCCGGGACGTTCACGGAGGTTACGCTGAATTGATGAAGGTGCATGAAGGTTACGCCTTTGTTATCCCTGCAATTTTACGGATGAAGAAGCTGCTCCGCTGCTTCGTGCCGGAGCCATCGGATACAGATCACTCCACCTGAAAAACTGAATGCGATCAGAATGTTTTGCTTCATGCTCCTTCGATAGTTCGCTATTTATCCCTTACCTTTGCCTGTCATTTTCTTCCTATGAAAGAACATCCGGTTCTGATTGTCATCGGCGGTGGCTTCGGTGGCATTGAACTGATCAAGAAATTAAAGAATAAACCGTTCGATATCATTCTGATCGACCGGAACAACCACCACACCTTCCAGCCATTGTTGTACCAGGTTGCTTCATGCGGATTGGCCGATGTGTCTATCACCTCCCCATTCCGAAGGATCTTCAGGGGATTCGGGAACTTCAGGTTCCGCATGGCAGATGTTACACGCATTGATCCTGAAAACAACAGCGTCGTAACAGATATTGGTGAAATACCCTTCGATCTGCTTGTGATAGCCACTGGTTCGACCAGCAACTTTTACGGGAACAACAACCTCGAGAAACACAGTCTTTCCCTGAAATCAGTAGCCGATGCCCTCACGATCCGAAACACCCTGCTCCGGGAATTTGAAGAGGCGATCACACGGATTCATATCGACGATAAAAAGGTGCTGTTGAATTTCATCATCATCGGAGCAGGCTCTACCGGCGTAGAGATCGCAGGTTCATTGGCAGAGTTTAAAAAACATATTGTTCCGTTCGACTATCCTGAACTGGATCCGGGCCTGATGAACATACACCTGATCGAGGCAGCGGACAGGGTCCTTCCGATGATGTCGAAGATCTCGTCGGAAAAAGCAGATGAATATCTTACCGGATTGGGCGTCAAGGTATGGTTGAATACTCGTGTCCAGGATTATGATGGGCTCAACGTGACTCTGACTGATGGAACGATCCTCCGCTCTGTAGCTTTTATCTGGTCGGCAGGGGTTAAAGGAGCTGTGATCGAAGGGCTTAATCCAGATTCCATATTTCAAGGGAGCAGGTATATCGTAGACCAGTTCAATAAGGTTAAAGGATATGAAAATATCTATGCCCTGGGGGATGTGGCCGCAATGCTCTCTGAGAAACGACCAGCCGGGCATCCTTTGCTGGCACTTCCTGCAATCCAGCAGGGACATAACCTGGCGGGGAACCTTTATAGGATGCGTGAAATGAAACCTTTCATCCCTTTTTCCTACAACGACCTTGGTATCATGTCAACCATCGGACGGAATCAGGCCGTGGCGGAGTTACGGTTCGGGAAATTTCATGGCTTTATTGCTTGGTTCCTCTGGATGTTCGTCCATCTGATCCGGTTGGTTGGCTTCAGGAACCGGTTGACGATTCTTACCGATTGGGTCTGGAATTATTTTACCTATGAGTACACCTTCCGGATCATCAGTCAGCCTTTTCGTAAGTCAAGATGCCGCAAATGCGATGACTGATCAGCAGTTTTGCTCACATTTTGCCTGGCTCCTGATAGCATACCTTGTCAGCGTAGCGAAAATCCATCCGACTATGATACCGATAAGCATTCCTGTCAATGTATCACCCGGATAATGAACTCCCAGGTAAATTCTTGAATAAGCCATGATGGATGCCCAGATCAGCAGGACAGGAACCATCCAGCGATACCGGCGATAAAGGAGCAGGCTCAGGAAAATTGCAATGGCAAAATTTGTTGAGGCATGTGCGGAGTAAAATCCGTACTGGCCTCCTTTGTATCCGTTGACGGAATGGACCATCTGTTCAATCTCCGGATCATGGGAAGGACGCAGTCGCTGGGTTCCGAATTTGGAAACATTCGCCATCTGATCAGAAGCAGCGATCATCATGGCCACTGCAATGAGGATAGTGACTGTCTTCCATCTGAATTCCCGGATAACCAGGACTAAAGAGAGCAGGTAAAGAGGCAGCCAGATGACCGGTTTTGTGGCGTACCAGAAAAACCAGTCGAAGAAAGGGCTGTGCAACCCATTCAGGGTGAGGAACAAAGACTGGTCGAAGTGCAACATTTTGTCGAGCATGACTCACCACAGATTTTGCTGGTTAAAAAGATTTGTTCAGTTCATCCCATAACATCCCTTTCAGTTTTTCAAGACCTTTACTTTTGTGTGAAGAGATGAAAACATAAGGAAGATCGGGAAGTTCATTTTTCAGTTCCCTGGTAATTTCCTCGTCGGCCAGGTCAGCTTTGGTCAGGGCAAGGATCCTGGGTTTGTCCAGCAACTCCGGATTATACAGCCTCAGTTCATTTATCAGGATCCGGTATTCTTCGCGGATATCGTTGCAGTCAACCGGGATCATGAATAACAACAATGAGTTCCGCTCAATGTGCCGCAGGAACCGTAGTCCGATCCCTTTCCCCTCATGGGCTCCTTCAATGATCCCGGGGATGTCGGCCACCACAAAAGACCGGTTGTCGTGATATCTTACAATACCTAGATTCGGAACAAGTGTTGTAAAAGGGTAGTCAGCAATCTGAGGCTTAGCGGCGGAAATGACTGACAACAATGTCGATTTTCCGGCGTTCGGGAATCCCACCAAGCCAACATCCGCAAGCAATTTTAACTCCAGGATAAACCACCCTTCCTGTCCCGGTTCCCCAGGTTGGGCATATTTAGGGGCCTGGTTTGTAGATGATTTGAAGTGATCGTTCCCGAGACCGCCTCTGCCCCCGGGGACCAAAACCACAGCCTCCTCATCTTCAGTAACTTCACAAAGATATTCGTTTGTTATAGCATCCCTGGCCACCGTACCAAGCGGAACTTCGATGACCACATTTTTTCCATTTGCGCCGGTGCGGAGGCTACGCGCCCCGTTCACGCCATGACCAGCTTTCAGGTGTTTTGTAAACTTCAAATGCAGGAGGGTCCAGAATTGTTTGTTTCCCTTCAGGATAACATCTCCGCCCTTACCACCATCCCCGCCATCGGGGCCACCCTGCGGGTTGCCCCTCGTCCGCAGGAAATGAGCCGAACCCGCGCCCCCCTTCCCGGAAGCACAGAAAATCTTAACATAATCCACAAAGTTCGTTTCAGACATTTTCGTCTTGCTGCCTACTTTTTAAAGAGGAAATAAACCGCCAGGATCAGAAGAGCGAAAGCGACAAAATGATTCCATTTTAGGGATTCACTCCTGAAAAAAGCAAATACAAAAAGTATAAAAATCGTCAGGTTCGTGACCTCCTGAATAACCTTTAATTCCACCAAAGAGAAAGGTCCTCCATTTTCCCTGAATCCGTATCTGTTGGCAGGAACCTGAAAAATATATTCAAAGAAAGCAAGTCCCCAGCTAATCATTATAAAGGTTATCAGGCCTGCATGTTCAAACCATTTCGTTTGACCTAGTTTTAAGTGTCCATACCAGGCAAACATCATAAATGTATTTGAAAGTGCAAGCAAACCAATCACATAGAATTTACTCATAAAAAAAGGTCCGTATCAATTAATACCTGTTATCAATCACCTGACAGATTGATTTAAAGATGTCCTCAACAGCCCCCATTCCGGGAACTTCAATAAAAATATCCTTCTTTTTATAAAAGTCTATGAGAGGTTTTGTGTGTTTCTGGTAAACAACCAGTCGGTTTTTAATTACATCTGCGGTATCGTCCGTACGACCCTGTTCGATTGCCCGGTTCACCAAACGGCGCACCAGTTCATCTGCCTGGACATCAAGCGAGATCACCTTTGCCACTTTGCAGTTCTTTCTCTCCATCATCTCATCCAGCGCTTCAGCCTGCCTCAGTGTCCTGGGAAAGCCATCAAATACAAACCCTTTCGCCCCATGGTGCTTGTCACATGTATTCTCTAAAATCTCGATGAGAAGGTCATCAGGAACAAGTTCACCGCTGGCAATGATGTCCTTGACCTTCAGGCCAATCTCAGTTTCCTGCTTGATCTCAGCCCGTAAAATATCCCCGGTGGAAATATGAACCAGGTTATAATGCTTAGCTACCTTCGCAGCCTGGGTTCCCTTTCCGACACCGGGGGGACCAAAAAAAATCAAATTCAGCATAGCTTTAAATTTTCATGATTTCGTGAATACATCTCTCAGTTTTCAAGTTTGTAGATCTCCGGCAAATTACGACCAAATCCATCGTAATCCAGTCCATACCCAACGATAAAATCATTCGGGATCTTCATCCCAAGGTAATCAATATTGAATGATTTAATGAACGCCTCAGGCTTCAGGAAAAAACAGGCCAGCTTCACTGAAGCCGGTTTGAATTTTTTGATGCTGTTTAGCAAATGATCCATTGTGATTCCCGAATCAACAATATCCTCAACAATGATCACATCACGGCCCATGAGATTCTCATTCAAACCGATCAGCTCTTTCACCTCTTCTGTCGATTCGGTTCCTGCATACGAGGCATATTTTACAAAGGATATCTGGCATGGAATGATAATTTCCCGCATCAGGTCCGAAGCGAATATAAAAGCGCCATTCAACACTCCCAGGAACAAAGGGACCCGTCCCTTATAGTCGGCATTTATCCGTGAAGCAAGATCATGAACTATTTCTTCAATTGTTTCACGGGAGATGAATTTCCTGAACACTTTATCTTTGACTTCTACAAACTCCATCGGAAGGTTATCATGCAACTGTTACAAAATAAAGAAGAAAATCTTAATTTCGTTCCTTAAAAAAGAAAATATCAAAAATTTATAGCAAATGAAACCCATAGTCAGCATCATCATGGGCAGTACTTCAGACCTTCCGGTAATGGAACCCGCTGCCAAATTTCTGAACGATCTGCAGATCCCGTTTGAGATAAATGCTCTTTCAGCACACCGTACTCCAGAAAAAGTTGAAAAATTTGCCAAAGGAGCTCACACACGTGGCATCAAAGTGATCATTGCCGCTGCAGGCATGGCTGCCCACCTGCCAGGAGTGATCGCTTCCTTGACAACGCTTCCTGTCATCGGTGTGCCGATCAAAGCATCGCTGGATGGGCTGGATGCCTTGCTTGCAATTGTTCAGATGCCTCCGGGAATTCCAGTTGCTACTGTCGGTATAAACGGTGCACAAAATGCAGCGATCCTGGCGGTTGAAATGCTGGCCCTTTCCGATGAAGGCATTCATCAAAAGATGGTTGGATTTAAAGAAGATCTTAAAAAGAAGATCGTTAAGGCGAACGAAGAACTCGCCGGGATCAAATTCGACTTCAAGGTGGATTCACCCATTTCCTGAATCCAAAATCCACTCCGACTGCAACTATGATCCCTATCAATATTCCTCCAAAAACATCAGTAGGATAGTGTACCCCCAGTGCCATGCGGGAATAGGCAACCAGGCATGCCCAGATGAGTACGGGAACCTGAACTATCCTGCGGCGAAAGATAAGAGCGATAGAAGTTGCCACAGCAAACGCCTCCAGTGTATGGCCTGAAGGAAATGACGGACTGCCTCCCCTGCTAAGTTTTTCAACCGTATCGTAGGTACGGAACGGCCGTTCCCGCTGAAACAGGCTCTTCAGACCGTAACTGATCAATGCTGCAAGGAATAACGTCAATCCTACCTGTACCATTTTTTTCAGGCATGATCGCCGGAACCTTGCACAGATTCCGATCGTCAGGATCATCGCAAGACTAATGAATGTAGTTACCCCCGAGAAGATCTGAAAAAATCCGTCGAGGGATTCTGCCCTGTTTTGCTGAATCCACTCAAGCAGTGTAATATCGATCGTCGACATCATAAAAATTCACAGTTTTCGTATGATCATCAACCCGTCACGAAAAGGCAGGAGCAGCTGTTCCACTCTTGTATCCTGCCGGACAAACTCATTGAACGCGGTGATCCCCAACGTATCCTTATCCGGGTTGTCCATTGGTTCCAGGACTTTCCCATCCCAGAGGACATTATCTGCCAGAATAAAACCGCCTTTCCGGACCCGTGGCAGTATCAACTTGTAATATGTCAGATAATTGGATTTATCTGCATCGATAAACACCAGGTCCCACTCTTCATCTAACGCCGGAATGATATCTGATGCCTCCCCGATGTGGAGTTCGACAGAATCTTCCAGGGAGGCCTCTTTCAGGTATTTCCTGATAATGGATTCGAGCTCGGCATTAGCTTCGATGGTATGCAGCACCACTCCTTTGCCTCTCTCCTTTGAGGGGAGTGAACCAGGTGATGGAGTCAAACCACTCGCCAGGCATATCGCCGAGTACCCTGTGAATGTCCCGATCTCCAGGATCCTCCGTGGCCGGATCATCTTGCTGATCATTTGTAACAGCGTCCCCTGCATGTGACCGGCCAGCATTTGAGGGTAAACCTGGGAAAGGTGAGTTTCCCGGTTCAGCCTGTGCAGGAGTGTAATCTCAGGAGTGGTCATTTTCTTAGCATATTCAAGAACAGCCTGATTCATTGTTTATAGTTTGAATGAAGCAAGTTACCGATTTTTTTAGCACTCGATACCGGTATAATGTATCTTTGTTGGATCTAAAAAATTGTCATATGAAAAAAGGTTTTATGCTTCTTGTTTTAATCTTCTCCTTCTATCAAGTGAGAACGCAGGATGTATCCTATGAAGATCTTTCACGGCTTTCTGAACAACTGATGGAAAGCCAGAACAAGGACGCCGTGCTCAGGGGATCAGATGCCCTGGTATCCGGAGAGAACCAGGTCATCGGATATGTTTTCCGTTTTGAACCAACCGGCTTTATCATAACCTCCACTTCAATGAAGATCCGCCCGGTTTACGGATACTCATTTACAAATGATTTTGATCTTCCTGTACAAGAGTGGGAAAAGCTCCTGGCAATATTTGCACGCGACCTGGAAAACAGGATTGTCCAGACTATCCAACTTCCTGCCATTTCCCGGCAAGCCATTGCCCTTGAGTGGGAGGAATTCCTTTTAGGAGATTTTCTGTTAAGCCCTGTTCAGCAGTGGCCTCCTGAAGGAAGTACCACCTCAGGAGGCTGGATTGAAACCAACTGGACCCAGTCGGCCCCCTACAATGGTATGTGCCCGATGGACCTGAATGCGGGTGCACGCAGCGTGGTGGGTTGCCCTGCCACTGCCATGGCCCAGATCCTGAACTATCATGAGACTCTGAACAGCACCAGTTTCAACGACGGGGATGACTATTACCATAGTTATGGTTCGGGAAACCAGTATTGGATCGATGATGACCATGAAGCAAGAGGATTTCCATCATGGGATTCCCTCAATATCCTGTTGAACTCCATGGATTATGCCTACCAGGAGCAGCTTCCTGTCACCACAGCAATGAAAGCGGCTTTAAGTTTTGCCTGCGGGGTGGCTGCCCACCAGGTCTATACAGCATCGGTTTCCGGTACGTTTGGCATCGATCAGGCCTGGGATTCGTTCCAGCGGTTTGGATTTACCGGTTCCCGGCTTGTTTTTCCCGACGATACCTCCCTGAATACACAGATCGCCGAAAATATCAAGGTAGCCCTACCCGTTCAGCTGGGACTGCTTGTGGCTCCCCCGGGAGGCGGCGGCCACAATGTTGTTGTGGACGGGTACAATACGGATGAATACTACCATTTCAACTTCGGGTGGGGTGGCTCATCCAACGGCTGGTATACCCTGCCCCCGACAAACATAGCATACAACCTGACCATCATCGAAGGTGCGGTACTGGACATTAAATCAGACAACTACACTGGAATGAACGAACACCTTGAAAAGGAATTGGTCCGTTTCTATCCAAATCCGGTTTCCTCGATGATCAATGTGGTTACGGAACTTGAAAGAGCTGAGCTGACGATTTTCAGCCTGAGGGGGCTCCCGCTTGAAGTGTACTCTCTTGATAAAAAGGTGACCCGGCTTTCTTTGGCCCACTTGGTTTCAGGGATATATCTCGTCTCCGTTCTAAAAGAGGAACAGCAGGTATTCTCAGGGAAGCTGGTTAAAGATTGACGAGTTCAGCCACGAAAACACTGAGAATCAGTGGGCATCTGGCAGTGGGACTCTGGTAATCGGCCGTTTGCAAAAAGTTTTTTCAATTCGTAAATCGACATTCGATTCATTCGTAAATCGTTCAGCCCCTGTCCCTCACTTTCTGCTCTCCATAAGGATCTCCAGCATTTTAATCCCTGCTTCCGGGATGATGGTACCGGGACCGAAGATGGCAGCAGCGCCGGCATTGTAAAGAAATTCATAGTCCTGTGGAGGGACCACACCACCTACGATCACCAGGATGTCGCCTCTGCCGAGCTTCTTCAGCTCCCCGATCACCTGCGGGACCAATGTTTTGTGCCCGGCTGCCAGGCTGGAAACCCCGAGGATGTGAACGTCGTTTTCCACGGCTTGTTTGGCAGCTTCAGCCGGCGTCTGGAACAACGGACCTATATCGACATCAAAGCCTATATCAGCGTAACCTGTGGCAACCACTTTGGCGCCACGGTCGTGGCCGTCCTGACCCATCTTGGCGATCATGATCCGGGGGCGCCGCCCCTCCTGGTCAGCAAACCGGTCGGCCAGTTCACGTGCCCGTTCAAAGGTCTCATTATCATGCGATTCTGAGGAGTAAACTCCCGAAATTGATCGTATCACTGCTTTGTACCTCCCATAAACTTTTTCCAGTGCATAAGAGATCTCTCCGAGTGTTGCCCTTTTCCGGGCGGCGTCAACAGACAATGCAAGAAGGTTTCCGTCTCCTGTTTCCGCCGCCCGGGATAAAGCATCCAGGGTTTTTTCAACCTCTTTTCCATCTCTTTCTTCTTTAATCTTTTTCAGGTGCCGGATCTGCTCTTCCCGAACTGCCGTGTTGTCTACTTCAAGGGTTTCTATCGGCGCTTCCTTGTCCAGCCGGCAAACATTCACCCCGATGATCTTGTCTTTACCTGTATCAATGCGAGCCTGCTTACGCGCTGCCGCTTCCTCGATCCGCATTTTCGGAATACCTGTTTCAATAGCTTTTGTCATCCCGCCCAATTCCTCAATCTCCACAATATGCTGCCATGCTTTGTGAGCGATCTGTCCGGTGAGGGACTCGACAAAATAGGAGCCTGCCCACGGATCCAGCGACCTGCAAATATTCGTCTCTTCCTGCAGATAGAGTTGTGTGTTTCGGGATATCCTTGCAGAAAAATCAGTGGGCAACGCTATTGCCTCGTCGAGAGAGTTGGTATGCAAGGATTGGGTATGGCCCAGGGCTGCTCCCAGCGCCTCAATGCAGGTCCGGGTGACATTGTTGAAAGGATCCTGCTGGGTCAGGCTCCAGCCTGATGTCTGGGTATGTGTCCGAAGAGCCATCGATTTGGGATTTTTCGGATCAAACTGCCTGACGATCTTTGCCCAAAGCATCCGGGCAGCGCGCATTTTGGCGATCTCCATAAAGAAGTTCATCCCCGATCCCCAGAAAAAGGAGATCCGGGGCGCAAACGTGTCGATATCCATGCCGGAATTTACACCGGTGCGGAGATATTCAAGTCCGTCGGCCAGGGTGTAAGCCAGCTCGATATCACAGGTAGCCCCCGCTTCCTGAATGTGATACCCACTGATGCTGATGGAGTTGAATTTGGGCATATGCTGTGCCGTGAAAGCAAAAATATCGGCGATGATTTTCATGGATGGTGCCGGAGGATAGATGTAGGTGTTCCGCACCATGAACTCTTTGAGAATATCATTCTGGATAGTCCCCGTTAACGCTTCCATCGGGACTCCTTGCTCTTCCGCTGCTATGATGAAAAAAGCAAGGACAGGCAGTACAGCACCATTCATGGTCATTGAAACCGACATCTGGTCCAGAGGGATCTGATCGAAAAGAACCTTCATGTCCTCAACGGTATCTATCGCTACACCGGCTTTCCCTACATCTCCTATAACTCTCTCATGATCAGAGTCATACCCCCGGTGAGTGGCAAGGTCGAAAGCAACGGAGAGACCCTTCTGGCCAGCAGCCAGGTTTCTCCTGTAAAAGGCGTTTGACTCTTCAGCCGTAGAAAAACCTGCATACTGCCGGATAGTCCAGGGACGGGTTACATACATGGTGGAATAGGGTCCGCGGAGAAAGGGCGGTATCCCTGCAGCATAATGCAGATGCTCAAGGTTCTCAAGGTCGGATTCTCCATAGATGTCTTTGAGAGGGATCTGTTCGGGAGTCAGCCAACCTGGTTTTATTCCGAGTTCCTTTTCCCATTCAACGTACGATACGTGACGCTTGGAGTGAACCTTGTAATCGATTTGGTTAAAACAGGGTCTCATTAGACATTGTGTAGGGTTGAGTTGCGGCAGGATAACTAAAGAGAAAGAATGAATACCAGGTAAGCTTTTTTTGCGAGAGGATTAAAAACAAGGTTTGACTGGATGGGCAGGGAATACTTTTTGGAGACGGGGATCTCTTTCCTCACATTTACTCCCAGGTTGTTTATCCCTGCTTTTGGGCCGTACCATGAACTACCGAAAGGAATTCCTCCGACAAACGGTTTGATGCGGAATCCTTTCACATCAAACTGGTAGGAGAGTTCAAAATAGGTAGAGTAGTTATTTGTCGTACCTGCTCCCCATACCCCTGTCGAATCTTTCCCTTTATCGGCTCCATAGACCAATGTGGAGGCCAGGAACTGGATGGGGAATTTCTCAGGGCCGTTCAGCAGCAACGTTATCTCCAGGGTATGCCAGGTTGTTGCATTTTTCCAGTTGAAATAGTTCATCCCCGGAAGGGTATCAATCGGGACCGGCGCATAGTAATCGGTCAGGATCAGGGAGAAATATTTATATGTATATGACAGAAAAAGGTCTGTCTCCGTGAACGCATCCTCAACCGAGGTAGAGTCGTCAACCCAGTAAGTGTACCTGGAAAAGGCATAGGATCCCCATGCTCCCAAACTGAATCCGAAAGCATCCAGTGATAATGAAGGCTGGATCGCTGCCGAATTTCCAAAACTCTGGCCTCTCCATATATAACGACTCACAAGGTCGGCTCCGGCATTTAAATTGACTTCTCCCGTACTTAAATTTTCCTCAGTATCCGGATCCGGCTCATCCTGGGCCAATACAGGAATACAGATCCAGCTGAAAGCAACTAATAGTATGATAAGTCCGATCGTTTTATTCATAAAGGATCCGTTGAAGTTCTTCGATATCAATAGGTTTATTCATGATCTCATCCATACCCGCTTCCAAAAAAGTTTCCCGGTCATCGCCATATGCGTTGGCGGTTACAGCGATTATTTTAATCTTCGACTCGCCTTTTGCTATCCGTTCTGATTCCATCTCACGAATCAGTCTGCATGCAGTAACACCGTCCATGTTGGGCATCATGATATCCATGAGAATGGCATCATATATGTTATCCCTGAATTTTGTTACGGCTATCTGTCCGTCTGAAGCACTGTCCACTTTATGTCCTAATCTGGCGAGTGCAGCCATGATCAACCGCTGATTGATCATGTTATCCTCAACAACCAGGATTGACAGGGATCCTTTATCAGTCGTGCTCGTTTTTTCTTCAAGGTTCATACATAAATTATTTGACACCCAAACGGTGTTGGTAGGATGTTAATTCTTCCAAAAGGTTGCTTTTCAAATGTACAAAACCATCAACACCTGCTTGTTTAAGCTCGTCTATAATCTCAGAAGGGTAGCCTGCTACGATAACCAGAATTGATGGAGATCCTACTTTGAGTTTGCGAGTGATCTCCGGAACAATACCGCTATATTCCGGATCGGAACTGCAAATAACAACAATTTCCGCCCGTGATTCCAATGCCTCGGAGACTCCTTGGTCGATACTGTTAAATCCGTTGTTATCGATAATCCGATATCCTGCACACCCAAAAAAATTGGTGGCAAATACAGCCCGGGCTCGGAACATGGCCAGGTTCCCGTAGGTGAACAAAAATACTTCAGGCTGTTTTTTCCCGGAAGCGACATACCTTTCTGTATCAAGCCGAAGTTTTTCAAACGGTTCAGCTGCCCTGAAAGGAAGGATTCTTTTGAAGGTGGTGAGGTCTTTTTCAATCGCGGGGGATTCGCTCCCTTTGATTTCAGATTTTCCTTTTTCTGCCAACCGTTCATTCAAATCCGGATACTGGTTTGTTCCGAGTAGCAGCAATTTCCGCCGCGCCAGATCCATTTCCTTTTGTTTCCTTGCCGTTGCAACAATATCCTGGACGAATCCTTGCGTTATGGCTTCTGTCATCCCTCCGAGTTCCTCGACCTGTTTAAACAGTTCCCAGGCATGAAAAGCCATCGAATCCGTCATTTTTTCAATGAAGTATGATCCGGCCGAAGGATCAGCTACCTTATCGATATATGCCTCCTCCTTTAAAATCAGTTGCTGGTTTCTGGCAATCCGTTCTGCAAATGGATCAGTGAACCCCTCAGGAATATTGAAAGGGAGGATTGAAATGGAATCGGCATTTCCCAACGCTCCCGACATCCCTTCCGTAGTGGTGCGCAACAGGTTGACATACGGGTCAAAAATAGTCTTGTTCCAACGGGCGGTGACAGCATGTATATTCATTCTGCATGAAGCCAAATCAACCGGTTTGTATTGTTCTGCGATCACAGACCATAAGAGACGGGCTACCCTTAGCTTGGCAATTTCCATGAAGTAACTGGAACCCAATGCAAAAGAAAAGAGGATCCGGGGCGCAACAAGATCCGGAGACAGGCCTCTGTCTGTAAGTCGGGCAAGATATTCGTTCCCGGTTGCCAGGGCGAAAGCGAGTTCCTGAACAAGCGTAGAACCTCCGTCCTGAAAAAGAAAACCATTTACACCGATCGTTTTGAATCCCGGAAGTTTCCGTTCAAGGGTTTTCATCAGGATTTCTGCCTCATCCAGGTCCTTTTCGAAAGAGGTATTGAAATCGCCATGCAACAGCAGATAACCAAGGGGATCAAAATCAACGGAACCGGTGATAAGGTTCGGGTCACTCCCGCGAAATCCAATTTCATTCAGAAGCCATTCAGATGAATTCAAATAGGTTGGGGACCCAAAAAAATGGATAGCGGTCTTCTCGAGGTCAATTCCATCAAGGAGTGTCCTCATTTGCCGTTGATCATTGATCTCATTCACGTTGAACCCGATCGCCTGCGCTCCCGATCTGATTGCGTTAAGGGCAGCACTATTGGCTGATTCAACGCGTAATGTTTGAATATCCTGCCTTATGGTCCAATGGGTGCCACCCGTCCGGAATCCACGGATGAAAGGAAATCTTCCGGGAAGAGTGTTAAGGTATTCAAGGCCCTTCAGATCTTCACAGGTGTAATATGGCTTAACAGGAAAACCTTCCGGTGATTCCCAGATTAACCGCTTGGCATAATCTGCCCCCTTCATGTCTTTAATGATCCTTTCATCCCACGCTTTGGCACTCACTGGGGGAAAATCCTGAAAAAGCTTATCTGATTCACTAAATCCCATGCTCTTCATCATTCATTGCAGACAAAAATAATCAATATCAACCGAATCGCTTTATCTTTACAGAAAAATCTTATTCCGTGAAATTGAATTATTAACAGATGAAATATCCATACAAACGCCTTTCATACAAACTGGGAATGATAATAATGGATATTCCATGTGGCCCTTAAAATCAAATTATTGACACATGAAAATTGCATTGTCGGGCGCATCAGGATTTATCGGATCCCATCTGAAGATGGCATTGCGATCGCATGACCATGAACTTACTCTTGTGACACGTAGCGGCTTAACAAAAAAGGATGCAGACTTCAGTTCAGAATTTATCAATGGCCAGGATGTAATCATCAACCTGGCCGGAGCTCCCATTTCAGGAAAATGGAGTGCTTCATATAAAAAAGAATTATACGATAGCCGGATCAATACAACCCGTAAAATCTCTGAAGCTATCCTCAATTCACCTGAGCCCCCAAAATGCCTGATCAATGCCTCAGCTGTTGGTATTTACGATGATAGTACCAAACATACGGACGAGAGCCAGGCATTCGCGGACAATTTCCTGGCCAAGATTTGCCTGGCGTGGGAAGCTGAAGCCATGAAGGCAAATTCTGCCTGCCGGGTGGTAATTATCCGGACAGGTGTTGTGCTGGCCAAAGATGAAGGTGCGCTTGCGAAGATGGCACCACCGTTCAAAAAAGGGATAGGTGCAAGGATAGGGAACGGCAACCAGGGCGTTTCATGGATCCATATTGACGACCTCATTGAGATATTCCTGTTTGTGATAAGCCACCCTGAGATAACTGGAATTGTGAATGCCGTAGGACCTTATCCAACTGATAATTACAACTTCTCCGACTCCCTTGGGAAAATGTTCGGACAACCTGTATATTTCAGCATTCCTAAATTCGTTTTGAAACTCTTACTTGGCGAAGGAGCAGTTGTGCTTACTGAAGGGCAGAAGGCAGTGCCTGAAAAACTTTTAAAATACGGATTCGGGTTTCAGTATATTTCGATCGACAAAGCCCTTATCGGAATTTACAGGGAGTAAACTCCTTACCTGATATCCATCTCTTTGACCAGCCAACCTGCACCGGCGTAGATATCCACGATGAACAACAGGTACCGGATGTCAAGGATAATATTCCTGCACTGATCCGGATCGTATAACAGATCACTCATCGTCCCTTCCCAGTTCCTGTCAAAATTGATCCCGATAAGCTCACCATTGCCATTCAGCACAGGGGCCCCTGAATTCCCTCCGGTTGAATGAATGGTGGAGGTGAAGGCCACGTGCATGGATCCGTCCCTGTCAGCATACCGACCATAATACGCTGATGCAATCAACTTTTTCAAACGCTGATCCACATCATAATCATACACTGTTGAGTCTTCTTTCTCGAGGATTCCCCGGGTCGTCGTGTAATAATTATAACTGACCCCATCTGCCGGTTCAAAGCCGTCCACCTGTCCAAAACAGACTCTCATGGTTGAATTAGCGTCGGGATAGAACAGGCGGCCAGTTTGCATCTCCATTTGAGCCTGCATGTATATCCGTTGCAGGCTGTCTATCCCGTTTGTTATCTTTTTTCTTGCAGGGAGAACATCCTTCTGATACCTCTCCGTAATGCTCTGACCAAGCAAATACACGGGATCATCAGACATCTTTTTAACTGACTTTCGTATTGAATTCCCCATTAATGCATACAATCTTGTTGAATCCGTAAAAAGTGAAGCAGCAAAAAGATCCTCCACGTAAACAGGTATATCTCCATCGTATTTTTTGTCAATCCATTGAAAAATTCCAGGCAGGTAAATCGTCTCCATATGATCCTGCATTTCCTTCAGCATCTCTCTTGTGATCTCCTTGTCAATAAGAGGCTGGTAGTTCTTGTAGAATGCTTTGGCTGACGCAAGAAGTCTTTCAGCCTGCGCCCTGACCTTATCATCAGGAACGGTTTTATCTCCTGCTAGATTGATTAACTCTCCGGCGCCTGATGAAAGACGAAAAATCTCCGGCGCCAATCCTGCTTCCCGCAGGTAGGTCGAAGCCATATCGATTGGATATAATTCAGTATACAACTCTTTAAACCCGGGCAGAATCCTGCTGAAGTCTTTTTGGTCAGTTTTACCGGCACTGGCCCAATCCTGAAATGTCTCTTCAAACGATTGCTTCTTTGCCACACCCCCTGACCGGTTGATTCCACGGGTTTCACCGATCATCTTCTTCCAGTAATTTGCAATTCCGGCATGTTTTGAAGCATATTGAATCCTGACCAGCCGGCTGGTATCCATGGCATAACCAATGATATCAAGCCGTTTTTTTCTCAAACTGATTTTCACCGGATTTTCTTTGAATGCGATCAGGTCAACAGCAAAGGATGGGAGGTATTCATCTGTTGAACCCGGATTGCCAAAAAGCAAAGCAAAATCACCTTCGGAATATCCCGCGAGAGAGATCGGGAAATAGTGCTTCGGCTTGTACGGAACGTTGTCAACGGAATAATCCGCTGGCATATTGTTGCTGTCTGCATAGATCCTGAAAACGGAGAAATCCCCGGTATGCCGGGGCCACATCCAGTTGTCGGTATCCCCGCCAAATTTGCCGATTCCCGAAGGTGGTGCACCTACAAACCGGATATCCCTGAACTCTTCTGTAACATAAAGGTAGTATTGGTTCCCGTTAAAATAGGGGATGACATTTGCTTCATAGTGATTCCCTTCCTTTGCTTTTTTAATAAGATCGCGGCTGTTTTTCCCGATTTTAGTATCCCGGTCATTTTCGGAAAGTGTTTCGTCAATACCTTCAAGAACCTGGGGGGTTACATTCTCCATTCTGACTAAAAAAGTGACGGTGAGTCCCGGGTTTAGCAATTCCTGATCCATTGATTCCGCCCAGAAACCATTTGTCAGATAATCGTGCTCCAGGGAGCTGTGACGCTGAATGACGCCAAATCCACAATGATGGTTTGTGAGGAGAAGGCCGTTGGGAGAGACCACCTCTCCTGTGCAGCCCCGTCCAAACCTTACGATGGCATCTTTTAGACTAGAATGGTTAATACTGTATATGTCCTCGGCTGATAATTTCCATCCCATTTTCTGCATCTGTTCAATGTTTTTATTCAACAGAAGGGGAATCCACATTCCTTCATCAGCGGAAACCGCCAGGTGGACAAGAATCAGTGACAAGGCAGCAATAAATCTGGTTACTTTATGCATAATCTGGTTCTTTATTAATTTCTTGGTTCTTTAGGTTGCTGGTGGAACCGGAACCGGAGATAGGCTATCTTTTTCCCCTGTTCCAGCCAGATCGATTCATAATAGGTCTGGAAGCGGGATACCGGTTCATTTCTTTGTTCTGCATACAGATCCCTTGTTGCCAGCATAATTTCAACAGGGGATTCGTTCAATATCCGGCAGGTATAATCATACAGGTCGCAGTCGTCCGTTTTCAGATGAACAATCCCTGAAGTGGTTAAAATCCGTTGGTACCGTTTAAGGAAAACCGGAGAAGTAAGTCTCTTTCTCTCCTTTCCGGGCTGGGGATCGGGGAAAGTTATCCAGATTTCGCCAATTTCGCCAGGCTCGAACAAAGATTCAACATGATCGGCCCGGGACCTGATGAATGCCACATTGCTCAGCTCTTTTTCCTCAACGGTTTTGCAACCCCTCCATAGCCGGGCTCCCTTGATATCAATGCCGATGAAATTCCGGTCCGGATACTCCGAAGCCAGCCCAACGGTATATTCACCTTTTCCACAACCAAGTTCAAGTGTAATGGGATGATTATTTCTAAAAAAATCATTTCTCCACCTTCCTTTCAAACGGAATTCCGGTTGAAGCTCTGAATAGCGTGGCTGGAGAAGGTGGGGGAATGAAATATTTTCGGTAAAGCGGATAAGCTTTTTTTTGGACACCTCTCTACCTATTTTTCAAGGATCCAGGCTCCGGGGAATCCATCGGCTTTCATTTTCTGCATCATCCGCAATGCTTCGGTCTGGGTTGTGAAAACGCCGGCTGCAACACGGGAGAGGCCTCCCGATGACCGGTCGTAGATTGTTGCTTTTACCCCCTTCTGGCTGAGTTGCCTGACCAGTTTGTGTGCATTGCTCTCCACACTAAAAGCTCCAATAATCACCGCATAGCTTCCTTGATCTGCATCGGTTGACTGCGGCAGATCCCGCAGAAGCGGAATGGTTGGAGATGAACCGGGTTGCTCCTGGATTGCCTGAGGTTGGATAGTCGTTTTTGTATCGCTGGTTTCCGGCGTTTCAGCCGGCTCAGTTTTCTCACGGAAAGGGCCTGCTGAAAGGTCTCTTTCCCCCTGTTGATCCGATTGAGCAGGCAACTCTTCCTCGATCATGTAGAAAGGAGGTTTTTCATCAGGGGCCTTCTTCGTTTCAGCTTTGCTGAATGGAGAAAGAGAAGAGAGTATGTCTGCCGTATTCCATGAACCAGACTTGATAGAGTCGTAACCTGCAAGGCTGAGAAGGATGGCCCCAGCCACTGGCAATGCAAGGATAGCCGCCCACTTCAATGGCTTTGGTATCGCCTGCTGAACAAATTCTTTCGTGTCAATTTTCGTTTTAACCCGCTTGTCGGTTCTCTCCTGATGGGAATCCCTTGCTATGGGTGAAGAAAAGAACGGAGATAGCCCAAACGACTCAGCCAACAGATTGGAGCGAAGGTCCTGATCAAACTGGATATTCCCCTCCTTCCCCATGTAGAATTTTCCGACGTTTTGAAGGATCAGGTACTTTTTTGTCTTCAATGACCTGATCGTATCTTCAGAAAAATGGCGTATCATTTCACTGGCTTCACTGAAGCTGATGTTTTCAGCCTGTGAGATATGGTTGGCGAGAAGGCCATCATTCTGCCGAAGATTGATGTTGAAAAGAATTTTCTTTGAAGGAGGCTGGAAAGTATGGTAGACCGAATGGATCTGAGCCGGCAGGTAACTCCCCACAAATCCTCCCAGTCCCGGAATAATCACACAATCATGCTCCGATAATAATTCAGCAATATACTTATGAATCTCCATAACCATTACTCTTTGACCTGCTAATATACCAATAAATGGTGTGTTTTAGCACTTTCTGTTGGTAATTTTTCGCAAATCAGCAGGGGAATCTATTGAAATGCTCTGGTAATTAGTTTCCCGGACAAAAATCTGAAATCCATGTTGAAGCCATCGGAGCTGTTCAAGTGATTCGGCTTGTTCAAGCGGACTTTCAGGCAACTGAACCAGCCGGGATAAAATATCTCCCCGGAATCCGTAGATTCCCACGTGTTCAAAAAATCTGACACCGGAAACGGATGCTCCGCTTGTTTTCTGCCTGATATACGGGATGGCCTGGCGGCTAAAATAAAGAACCTGGTGATTTTCGTCAAAGACAACTTTTACAACGTTGGGATCATTTATATCTTCCGGATCTGCTATCTCTCTTACAAGTGTAGCAATTGGAACGGAAGGGTCTGAAAAACAGCGTACCACTTCTGAAATCTGTTCCGGATGTAAATATGGTTCATCCCCCTGTATATTGATGACCAGATTGTACTCAATGTTATCCCTGGCATGGATCATTTCCAATGCTTCGGCACAGCGCTCAGTCCCTGTGTTGTGGCTGGAAGCCGTCATTACCGCTTCACCGCCAAAATCCAGAACATGGTCAAAGATGCTTTTGTGATCCGTAGCTACAACAACTTTTGCAAGATCATGGCATAAGACGGTTCGTTCATAAACCCGCCGGATCATCGATTTTCCTTCAATGACAACAAGGGGTTTCCCAGGGAACCTGGTGGAATTCATTCGGGCCGGAATGATACCAATACTATTCATCAGGGAGGTTAAAATAACCCATGAAGGTCGGCGTTGACACGTTCGATAACAGTGCCAAGATCCTCAGGATTCTCCGGGAAATTGACATGATCAACATCTACTATTAATAGTTTGCCCTGCTTGTAGCCAGATATCCACTCTTCATAGCGTTCATTGAGGTTCTTGAGGTAATCGAGGCGGATTGCACTCTCGTATTCACGTCCTCGTTTCTGGATTTGTTTCACGAGTGTGGGAACGGTGGCCCGAAGATAGATGAGCAGGTCGGGAGGCTGGATCAGTGAACTGATGAGTTCAAAAAGCGACAGGTAGTTCTCGAAATCACGGGTACTCATCAGGTTCATCGAGTGCAGGTTTGGAGCGAAGATATAGGCATCTTCGTAAATCGTTCGGTCCTGGATCACTGTTTTTCCTGATTTTCTGATATTTACAATCTGTTTGAACCGGTTGTTCAGAAAATAGATCTGCAAATTAAACGACCACCTTTGCATATCTTCATAAAAACTATGGAGGTAGGGATTGTCATCAACGCTTTCGTAATGAGGCTCCCAGCTAAAATGTTTGGCCATTAACTCCGTAAGTGTTGTCTTTCCGGATCCTATATTACCTGCAATGGCGATATGCATGTTTAATAATTTCGTTCAAAGATAAACAAACAGCCCGAGTTAAGAAATCATTTGAAGAATTTCGTCAACATATTTACGGTCGTTGAAAAGTCGGGGCACCTTGTGTTGTCCCCCAAGTTTACCCTTTAGTTTTAACCAGTTGTAGAAAGTGTTTAAAGGGACAACCCTGATAACAGGCTCTCCCAGTATCATATTGTGATACCGTTTTGCTTCGTAATCAGAGTTTATGGATTTCAGGGCGTTGTCAAAAATTTCAGAGAAAAATGCCATGTCCTCTGGGGGATGATCAAACTCTATCAACCATTCGTGAGCCCCGCGTTTGTTTTCTTCCAGGTAGACCGGAGCCGCAGTGTAGTCGACGATATTGCACTGGCAGCGCCGGCAAGCGATTGACAGGGCTTTATCAGCATTGTCAACAATAAGCTCCTCGCCAAAAGCATTCATATAACTACGCGTGCGGCCTGTTATCCTGATCCGGTAAGGGTCAAGTGAAGTAAAACGCACCGTATCCCCTATCAGGTACCTCCAGAGTCCCGCGTTGGTGGTGATCACAACAGCATAGTTCATATCGACATTGACCGCATCGAGTGCGATAGCTTTGGATGTATCCAGAGAAAATTCGTCGAGTGGAATGAATTCATAGTAAATTCCGTAGTCAAGCATCAGTAACATATCATCTGCTTCCCCCCGGTCCTGTATGGCGAAGAATCCTTCTGATGCAGTGTAGGTTTCAAGATAATGCATGTTTGGTGTTGGAAGGATTTGCCTGTACTGTTCCCTGTAGGGAAGGAAACTTACACCCCCATGGATAAACAATTCGAAATTGGGCCAGACTTCAAGAAGATTTCTTTTTCCCGTGATCTCAAGAATCCTTCTGGCCAGCAACAGGGTCCAGGATGGAACCCCGGAGATGTTGGTTACATTGTGTTGAATTGTTGCGTGAGCCATTTTGTCGATCTTCGATTCCCAGTCGTCCATAAGGGCGATAGAGAGATTGGGCGTACGAAGAAACTCCACCCAGAACGGTAGGTTCTGCATCAGGATTGCGGACAGATCACCCTGGTAGTAAATGGAATCACTGGAAACTTCCACAAGCTGGTGCGTTCCTCCCATACCGATAGCTTTTCCGGAAAACATGTTGGTCCCGGGATTGTTATTGCAATATATGCTAAGCAGGTCTTTCCCTCCTTTGAAGTGACACTCCTCCAGGGCTTCTTCACTGACCGGGATGAATTTACTTTTGTCGCCTGTGGTACCCGATGACTTTGCGAACCATTTTATTTCCGTAGGCCACAGGATGTTCTGCTCGCCCTTTTTCAACCGGTTGATGAAGGGTTTCAATTCTTCATAATCCCTGACAGGTATCCGTTCCCTGAATTTCTCAGGTGATTGTATCGATTTGAACTCATACGTATGCCCAAATTCAGTGTCGCGGGCAGTATGCAACAGTTTTTTCAGCCATTCATGCTGAACATCATGAGGATATTTCAGAAAAAGCTCAATCTGGTGGATCCTCTTTTTCATCAGCCAGGAGATTACGGTGTTCAGGAGTTCCATAAAGGATGTGGTCTGGTCTTTTTGTCAAAAATACGATTAATATTGAAAACTCTGCGGATGGATCCAGGAAATCCGGACTTCAGAATTACCATAAATTATCCCCAATCCCTCATTAATGCCGGGGATCTCATACACCATAACATTTGGGACGGAGAAAACGCATACATCCATCTCAGGTGGTTTCTTCAAGAAAACAGATAATAGTTAAGATATATTCATCTTTTTGTTTTGAAATGAGGGAGGAATCACCTATATTTGTCAACCCTAACATACAATTTTATTTTACCCTTTTTAAAAACTGGGCGAACTCTAAGAATAAACTAACTGTTTTTACATACCGTTAAATAAAAATATTATGACAAAGATCAAATTATTCATTGTCGAAGACGAGTTGATCCTCGCGCATGATCTTAAAGCCAAATTAACAGACCTTGGTTATGATATCCTGGGACTGGACACCAAAGGTGAGAGTGCTGTTGAAACTATTGCAACCCTGAAGGAAAAGAATGAAGAACCAGATATCGTGATCATGGATGTGAAGCTGGCAGGCTCCATTGATGGAATCGAAGCCGCCAGTATTTTGACTGAGAATTCCAATTGTGGAATCATTTTCCTTACCTCCCTGAATAGAAATGACGTATTTACGAGATCATTCTCGCTGAAACCTTATGCGTATCTTTTTAAACCAGTTGACATTGACCAGATCCGTGCAGCTATTGAAGTTGCTAACTACCAGCGCAACCTCGAGATCACCAATGAGCGGATTATTTCTGAGTTGAAGACGGAGATCCAACATAGAAAAACTGCCGAAAAAGAGAAGAATCAACGCTTGCAGGAACGGATCCGGGCTGAGCAGAAAGTGAACCAGCTTCTCAAACAAAAACATCAGATGGAACTCGACCTGATCAACCGGGAACTGGCAACCTCCTCCATTTTTATCTCACAAAAAAACAAGATCATCGGCCTGATCCGGAAAGACCTGAACCGGGTGCTGAAACATGGAAAGGTAATCAGTAAGAAAGAGATCACCGAGGTTCTCGACACGATTGACGAGAATATCAAATTCGACAACGACTGGTACAGGATCAAAGCACACTTTGAGAAAATCCATCCGGGTTTCTTCAACCGTCTCAGGGAAAAGCATCCGCAACTAACCCCGACCGATCACAAATTAGCCGCTTTGCTTCGTATGAATCTGGCTACCAGAGAGATCTCTCATATCCTGAAGATCACTGCACCAAGTACTGAAATTTCACGAATTCGATTAAGGAAAAAACTGGATCTGCCCAAAGGGACGAACCTGGTTCAGTTTATCTGTAACATTTAATCTTCCATCAACTCATCCGTAAGGGTGAGGTTGTGAAAAACCTGTTGTACATCGTCGTCCTCTTCAAGGAGATCAATCAGCTTGAGTAGTTTGCGGGCATTTTCCGTTTCGATGGTTTCTGTCGTTTTTGGAATTCGCTGGAGTGATGCACTTTCAGGTTCGATGTTTAACTCTTCCAACTTCTTCATCATATTACCAAAGTCTTCCATCGCGGTGGTGATGGTGAATACCTCTTCATCCATTTCAATGTCTTCGGCACCGGCATCAATCACCTCCATCTCAAACCCATCCCTGTCCATATCTCCGATTGGAACGACAAAGATTCCTTTACGGTCAAAAAGATAATTCAGCATCCCGTTCTTCCCCAGTTCTCCACCATGTTTGCTGAAGTATGAACGGATATTGCTAACAGTTCGCTGCGTGTTATCGGTCATGCATTCTACATAAATGGCTATGCCATGTGGACCTTTCCCTTCGTAGGTGGTTTCGGTGAGGGTCACGGCATCTTTTTCAGATCCTTTGTTGATTGCCCGCTGGATCGTTTCTTTTGGCATCGATGCCCCTTTGGCATTTGCTATGGCAAGTCTCAGCCTTGGATTTCCATCGGAATCTATTCCACCTTCCTTGACAGCGATTGTTATCTCTTTGATAATCTTCGAGAAAATTTTGGAACGTTTGGCATCAAGGGCACCCTTTTTACGCTTTATGGTTGACCATTTATTGTGACCACTCATAGAATTGAATATTTAAGGATTCAATGTGTAAAAATAGTAATTTTTTCCTCAGTTTATGAAAACGATTGGTAACTTTGGTAAGTTCAAAAATCAAAGAAATAACCATTGTATCCCAGATCCGTTATTATAGCGTTATTCCTGGTCCTGCTGTCAGTATTTCTGTATCATTGCGCCAATCCTGTCACACCCGTAGGTGGTCCCAAAGACATCACTCCACCTCAGGTTCTGGAATGTCTACCGCCTAACTATTCTACCCTCTTCTCTTCTCCGGATATCCACATAACCTTCGATGAATTTCTCGCGCTTAAATCTTCCGGCAGTGAAATCTTTATCTCACCTCCTCTACCTGAAAAACCCGATTTCAAACTCAGGGGAAAAACGGTGGTAGTAGACTTTGCTGATACCCTCTCCCCAAACACGACATACATCATTAGTTTCGGGAAATCTGTTTCCGATATCACGGAAGGAAATGTGATCGATGGATTCCGATATGTGTTTTCAACCGGGACTTATATTGATTCCCTGATGATCTCGGGTGAGGTGATCAATGCCTTTGACGACAAACCCGTTCCGAATGTTTACGCCGAACTCTATTCAAACTCCGTTGATACCCTTCCGTTCGATTCCCTCCCTTATCTCGTTCTTCCCTCTTATATAACACAAACCAATGAACAGGGTAAATTTAAATTTCAAAATCTGAAAAATGATGCCTACAAACTGGTTGTACTAGACGATAAGAGCGGTGACTTCATATATAACATGCCATCCGAAAAAATTGCTTTTGCTGACTCGCTGATTCTACCATGTAGAGATCGTTCCCCTGTTCCCGACAGCACATCGAATGATAGTGTTCAGCCTGCTTCCGACACCCTTTTCCCTGTTTCGATCACGCTGAGAATGTTTGAAGAGATTGACTCCACACAGGATATCCAGAGATCAGAACTGGTCATGAACAACCTCTTTACCATCATTTTTAAATACCCGCCGCGCAATCCCCTGATTACACGTTTGTATCAGGATACCCTGCAAGAATGGTGCATGACTGAGTATAGTTCGAAGATGGACACCGTGTTGCTTTTTACTACTATTGAAGTTCCAGATACACTTGTCCTGGAGGTTCGTGACGGGTCCTCATTCCTGGACACGTTGACCATTGCCCCAACCAGGGAAATTAAAGATAAACGAGGCAAGAAAACTGAAGAAGGGGTCCCTGAACAACTAACGGTTGTGTGGAAACCAGTCGGGATATTAAACTACCCAAAGAAGCTGTTGACAGGAGTGTTGTCTTATCCGGTATCGGAATATGATTTTTCAGGGATCCTCCTGATCAGCGGAGGGGATACTTTAAAGCCGGTGGTTGAGTTTAAAGATCCTCTCCTGCGAAGGTTTGTGGTGACAACAACCTGGAAAGAAGCAACTTCCTATAAACTCCTGATTCCCGATTCGGCTTTTATCTCATATAATGGGTTGAGCCATGATACGGTTTTTCATTCATTTCAGACGATCAATCCAAGAGACGTTGGAAACCTGACAATCAGTCTTGATATTACGGGGAGGCCAGATACCTATGTCGTTCAACTAATTTCTGATAAAGGAACCATGGTGGAGGAGAAGACAATGAATGAATCCGGCCAAATAAAATTTGCCTTTATCGCACCTGGAAAGTATACGATAAAGGCAATTCTGGATTCGAACCAAAATCAGCGCTGGGATACAGGAAATTACCTGAAAAAGATACAGCCTGAAGAGGTCTTCTTTTTCCCTAAAACAGTTGAGATCCGCGGAAACTGGGATGTCGAAGAAGAGTGGAGACTTTGAACCTCCGGTTTACAACTCCATGCAACGATCCAGTGAGTTGATGATCTCCGTCAGTTTATCGTGTTTCAGCGAATAGAAAATCATCTTTCCTTCTCTCTTGGATTCAAGGACACCTTTATTTTTCAGAATATTCAGATGATGAGAAGCTGATGCCTGCTCGATGTTCAGTTTCTCATATATTTCTGTGACGGAAAGCCTTTTTGTTGTTGTAAGCAGTTCAATAATAGCAATTCTCATCGGGTGAGCCATAGCTCTGAGCATGCTAGCTCCCATCTCAAGTTTATCAAGTTGTAACACCTTCTTTTTCATGGTTTAATGAATATATAATTGTAAGCTGGCGCAAAATTATGAAAAATATTTCATAAAAATAAATATATATATGTATTTTTCAGCAAAAAAGTGATGTGAAGACAAATTTTCTTCCATCAAACAGCCCCTGGTCACTTAATTTCAGGTTAGGAATCACTAGTAAGGCCATGAAAGAAAGTGTCATGTATGGTGCTCTGAGTTCACTCCCTAACCGTTTGGTCCATTGGTCCATCTCTTCATAAAGTTGTGCGATGCTATATCCATCCTGACCTGACATGATACCTGCAAATGGTAATGGTATGACCATTTCATGCTCCCCGTCGACGAGGGAAATTCCTCCTTTGGAATCGATGATGAGGTTTATGGCATGGGTAATTGAAGTGTCATCTGCACCTGTGGCAACTATGTTATGGCTGTCGTGTGCAACACAGGAAGCAATTGCTCCCCGTCTCAATCCAAATCCATTTACAAATCCAACAGCCGGGGGAGCAAGGTTGTACCTGTTTCTTACAACCAGCTTAAGCAAATCGCGGGACGGATCCGAGACAACAATACCATTCACAATTTTTGGCGTTACATGAATCTCCTCTGTAATCAGTTGCCCGTCCAGTGCTCTTTGGACCCGAATATCTCCAGGCAACACCGGGACCCGGATATCTTCTGTCGTTATCGGAGAGGTACGGAAATTATTTGAAGGGTTCTCTTTGACTGATTCAATAAAGGTCTTTCCATTTTCAGCCACCTTTATACCATTTACATACGTTGCCAGAACGTTGAAATGTTCAGGGTTGTCGATCAGGATCAAATCAGCGGGATCACCGGGCTGAAGAAGTCCTACCGGCAGTTTGTAATGATTGACAGGATGGAATGTGCAGCTTCGGATCACATTCATGAAATCCGATCCTTTTTTTAACGCCCTGACCACCAACTCGTTGATATGGCCTGTTGCAAGATCGTTGGGATGCTTGTCGTCAGAGCATAGCATGACCATCTCAGGATATTCATCAATCAGGCTGCAGAGGGCTTCGAAATTTTTAGCCGCACTGCCTTCCCTTATCAGGATCTTCATCCCGTACCTGATTTTATCGAGTGCTTCCGGTTTGGTGAAACATTCGTGGTCGGTGGTTATTCCTGCCTCAATATACTTCCTGGCCTCCTCACCACGTAAACCCGGAGCATGGCCGTCTATTGGTTTCCCGGCCTTTTTTGCGGCTTCAAGTTTGGCAATCACTTCCGGGTCGTTGTAGAGTATCCCGGGAAAATTCATCATTTCCGAAAGGTAACGGATTTCATCCATTGCCAGAAGTGAAGTAATTTCATTCAAGCCCAGTTCTGCCCCGGCTGTTTCAAATTTTGTCGCAGGAACACATGAAGAAGCTCCGAAGCTAAATTTAAAAGGCACCTTACTGCCATTTGCTATCATAAATTTAATTCCTGGAACACCAAGCACATTGGCTATCTCATGGGGATCAGAAACAGTTGCGACTGTACCATGAACTACCGCCAGCCGGGCAAATTCCGACGGGATGAGCATGGAGCTCTCAATATGGATATGCGCATCAACCAAACCCGGTAAAATAAAATTGGTAGCGCTTACTTTTTCTTCACGGATACCTGTGATCACGCCATCAGAGACGGTTACTCTGCCCTGGAAAATCCTCCGGTTAACCACATCTACTATGTTTCCTTCAAGTTCAAACGTTCTGTTTTCCATTATATTAGCTCTATTTTTACAAAATCTGTGAACCCGGATCTGGGATCCTGGATCCTGGTAATTAATAACTCTTCCTATGTCCCACGTCTAACGTCCCACGTCCAACATCCCACGTTCTTCCCGCTAATTGTCCGCAGGCAGCATCAATATCTTTTCCCCTGCTCTGCCGAACGTTAACAACCAGATTCCGGGATTCCAGAAAATTCAGAAACTCTTTCATTTTCCGGATCTCCGATCGTTTATAATCAAGGCCCTCGACCGGATTATATTCGATCAGGTTAATCTTTACAGGAAAGTTCCGGCAAAACTCGGCAAGTGCCCTTGCATCGGCAAGTGAATCATTAAATTCCTTCAACAGCAGGTATTCAAGCGTAAACCTGCTTCCTGTTTTTTCATGATAATATTTCAATGCATTCGTCAAATCCGACAGAGGGTGTCGTTGATTAAACGGAATGATCTGGTCTCTTTTTATATCGGTCGGAGCATGCAGCGAGACCGCCAGGTGCGTTCGGACCATGTCATCGGCCATCTGCCTTATTATTTTCGGCACCCCAACAGTTGATATCGTTATCCTTTGTGGCGATATCCCCAATCCGTCTTTACCCGTGATAAGATCGACCGCTCTTTTAACCTGCGGATAATTGAACAGAGGTTCCCCCATGCCCATCAGGACAATGTTTGAAAGAGGGATGGCATGAACTTCTTCTGACACTGCATTGAGTTTCCACACCTGGTCATAGATCTCCCCAGCGTTCAGGTTCCTGTGTAGTCCGAGGGTGCCGGTTGCGCAAAAGGTACAACCCAGAGCACATCCGGCCTGGGATGAAACACAGGCAGTAGTACGCCCGTCTGAGGGTATTAATACGCTTTCAATGAGAATATTATCAAATAACCGGTAGATAACCTTTATCGTACCATCTTTGCTTTCCTGTCGACCTGTTTCCTGTGATACCGGGAAGCTGAAAGCAGCATCAAGTTTCGTTCTGAGCGCAAGGGAGAGATTTGTCATCGCATCAAATGACTGACAGCCCTTTTGCCAAAGCCATTCATAAACCTGTTTTGCACGAAACCGTTTCTCCTGAATGGAAGAAAGAAATTCTGCAATCTCATCGATGGAAAGTGAGCGAATATCCGGTTTTTGATTACCACTCATCTTTCTTCTCGGCCACTGGTTTCATTTTCTCGATCAGGGTTGAGGTAAGTCGTTGCATTGTGGTGTCAATCTGGTAAAGGTATTCATTCCATTGTGGGTTGTATGCCGGATCCTCTTTGTTGAGCCATTTTTCAATAGGGAACCGGGATCCGCCTTTCAGATTGAAATCCGTTATCGTAAACCGATACCTGTTTTCTTTGAACTCTAAAAGAATTGAATAGCTGATTACTCCGGCGTTAAGCTTGTTGCCATCCTTGTCCTGGTAAAAGATACCCATCCTTCCGGTTCCTTCTATTTTTCCATTAACTTTGTCCTGAACATTGAACACCGAAGTAGGACTGAGGTAATAGTAGTTGAACCATTCTATTGCCTTGTTGTAAAGGTAACCCGGGTCTTCATTTTCATTGACAACTTCACGGTAAACTATTTTTTTCGAATCAGGATCTATTGGCAGATTATATGCATCTGTCATCTCTTGCGCATATAGTTTACCACTAAAGAGGAGGCAAAAAGAGATGACGACGGGAAACAGTATTTTTTTCATATCCATGTATTTTAATAAATACAATATTATAAAATCTAAACGAGACAATCCGAAGAATAGTCTTTAAAGTTTTCCACCGGCATACAAAAAAGAGGCTGATGGAGATTCCTTCAGCCTCTTGCAGGGATATTCTGATGGTTTAGTACATGTCTCCCATTCCGCCCATACCGGGATTCATAGGGGGCATTGCAGGTTTTTCTTCCTTGATGGAAACGAGCACACATTCGGTTGTCAACAGCATGCTGGCAATCGATGCAGCATTCTCAAGTGCAACACGGGCCACCTTGGTGGGATCAATGACGCCTGATTTGAAAAGGTATTCATACTCCTCTGTGCGGGCATTAAAACCAAAATCGTCTTTGCCCTCTTTTACCTTCTGTACGATCACTGAACCTTCCAGGCCTGTATTGGCAACAATCTGACGAAGAGGCTCTTCCAGTGCTCTCTTTACAATCTGGATTCCTGTTGATTCATCTGCATTGTCGCCCTTCAGCTTTTCAATCACTTTGATTGCTCGCAGGTACGCAACGCCACCACCCGGGATAATCCCTTCTTCGATAGCGGCGCGTGTTGCATGGAGTGCATCGTCAAACCGGTCTTTCTTTTCCTTCATCTCCACTTCTGAAGCCGCGCCCACATAAATAACAGCAACCCCACCGGCCAGTTTGGCCAGGCGTTCCTGCAGCTTCTCACGGTCATAGTCCGAAGTTGTCTTTTCAACCTGGGATTTGATCTGGTTGATCCTTCCCTGGATGTCTTCTTTCTTGCCATGCCCGTTGATGATGGTTGTGTTCTCCTTATCAATTGTCATTTTTTCAGCCTGGCCTAGGTATTGAAGAGTTGCGTCTTCCAGTTTGTATCCCTTTTCTTCACTGATAACGGTTCCACCTGTCAGAATAGCGATGTCTTCCAGCATCTCTTTTCTCCTGTCACCAAAACCGGGAGCTTTCACGGCAGCAACTTTCAGTGTGCCGCGGATTTTGTTAACGACCAATGTTGCCAGGGCTTCACCTTCCATGTCTTCAGAAATAATTACCAGGGGACGCCCGGTCTGAACGGCTTTCTCAAGGATAGGCAGCAGGTCCTTCATCACGGAGATCTTTTTATCATAGATCAGGATGAACGGGTTGTCAAATACAACCTCCATCTTTTCGGCATCTGTTACGAAATAGGGAGAAATATAACCACGGTCGAATTGCATTCCTTCCACTACTTTCACAGTAGTTTCGATACCTTTTGCCTCTTCGATGGTAATCACACCTTCCTTTTTCACTTTCCCCATCGCTTCGGCGATCATCTTTCCGATGAAAACGTCATTGTTGGCGGACACGGAAGCAACTTGTTCAATCTTCTCCATGCTGTCGCCAACCTCCTTAGTCTGGTTTTTGAGCGATCTAAGCACTTCAGCCACAGCTTTGTCAATGCCTCTTTTAAGATCCATCGGATTTGCTCCCGCTGTCACATTCTTCAATCCGGTGGTGAAGATAGCCTGGGCCAATACAGTAGCTGTAGTAGTCCCGTCACCGGCAATATCACTAGTTTTGGAAGCCACCTCCTTGACCATCTGGGCCCCCATGTTCTCAACAGCATCTTTCAGGTCAATTTCTTTGGCAACGGTAACACCGTCTTTCGTGACCACCGGGGCTCCATAGGATTTTTCAATAATTACATTGCGTCCTTTGGGGCCAAGGGTAACTTTTACTGCATTGGAGAGAGCGTCAACTCCTTTTTTCAGTCCATCTCTCGCTTTACTGTCAAAAATAATATCTTTTGCCATAGTTATTCAATTATTAGTTTATATAGGTTATTTCAAAATGTTTTGTTTGATCAAATGACGGCAACAACGTCAGACTCCCTCATGATCATATAATCCTTTCCGTCAATGGTGATCTCTGTTCCGGCATATTTACCGTAAAGTACATTATCGCCAACCTTAACGGTCATGGGTTCGTCTTTCTTTCCAGGGCCAACAGCCACAATTGTGCCTTTCTGAGGTTTCTCTTTTGCAGTATCCGGGATGATGATCCCTCCGGCGGTTTTTTCTTCTGCCGGTGCCGGCTCAACCAATACACGGTCGGCCAACGGTTTGATGTTCAATTTTGCCATATTTTATTTAATTAAAGTTAAACATTAAGAAATTTTCATGTCTCATTGCCTGCGCAAGTGTCATAATTCGTGCCAAAGGTGAATTTATACGAAATGAAAAAAAATTGTCAGAAGTTTCTGACATTCTGACATTTTTTTAATCAGTACAACCCGGCAGAGTTGAATTATGACAGAGTGGGAAAGGTATCCTGTGGTGTCGAGGCATGCCTCGGCCTTTCTTTATTCGGTTCTTTCCGGTGGGGATTGAAAATCATTGATAGGGGTGGCATTCTCATCAATCTGTTTTTGTATCTCGCTTTCCTGGGTTGTTGTTGTCCCTTGATTTTTGGGGATAACAAAGATGGAAAAGAGACTTAGCACCAACAGAACAATTGCCAGGGTCCAGGTTGACTTTTCAAGGAAGTCGGCGGTTTTACGAACGCCCATATACTGGTTGGATGAAGCAAAGTTGGAGGCCAAACCTCCTCCTTTTGAGTTTTGAACCAGAACCACAAGAACCATCAGCACACAAGTGATCAGGATCAGTACTGAAATTAAAATATAAAAACCCATATCTTTTGAATTACGATTACGACTTACGATCTACGAATGAAGAGGGTTTTATGGCCTAAGGTCTTTATCATCAGGACCCCCAATATTTTTCAGATCTTCAATTCGGGCTGCAAAGTAACTATTTTTTTCCGGAAAAAGCAAGCATAATTTCTCGTAGATTCTTATTGATTTCGCGGTATAGCCTTGTTTGTGATAAAGAATGGCCAGAGTCTCACTTACGATTTCTTCCTCTTCCATCAAATCTCTGACCGTGGCTTGCGTGGGTTTAAGAAAAACAGTCCGCGGGGAGGAGATCCTTGGCTCTTCCTGGATGAATTTCTCAATAAGCTCTTCTTTTGACATTGATCCCGGTTGTTCAACCGAAAATGTCACTCTTCGTTTATCAGGTGCGTCAACCGGGGGTTGAGTACTGTGTTTGAGTATATCCTGGTCAGGATGTTTCCCGTGCTCTTCAGCGATTTCTTTCAATCTCTGATGAACAATCTCGAGAAGTTTTTCACGCAAAGAGTCCTCAGGGGGTATCTCCACACTGCCGGCCGGTACCGGCTTGAATCCTATCCTGGGATGGTGAGGGGATGTGGATTGTGAGGGTGGTGAGGATAGTGAGGGTGGTGAGGATAGTGAGGGTGGCGGGGAAGGCGAGGTAGTGAAATGGCGAGGTAGAGGAGGTGGCGGAGGTATTGGAGTAGTTCGGCGGAGCGCTGGTGATAATGGTTTTGGTGAGAGAAAAGGCTTCTCAGGTTCAGCAGAAGCCTGGTGTGCAATTCGGTATCTGTCAATAAGGTGCTTGAAATGACGCCTGTCGGAGGCATACGCTGAAGCTCTTTTCAGTTGAACAGGGTAATGCGGATGATTCTCCGCAAAAAGATTTAGAGCATATAGCAACTGGGCTGTCTGGCAATAGGGGTATTCTTTCTGCAATTCCTCAAACTGCTTCAGGCTCTGGGAATCAACTAAGTCCGGTTTATTAATATAAGCCAGAAAATTCCTGCTCTCCATTTTTGTTTGTTATTTCACCTACCAGTTTACAACGGCTTTATTGAAAATATCCTGCACCAGTTGCTCATTAATCACAGCGATCAGTTCATCCTGAACCGAAATCAGGTTTTGTGAGCTTGAATAATCCATATACCGTGAAAAAGTTGATTCAAAGTTCTGTTTCTCATCAAATTTATTGACAAAATTCACTTTTACGGTGATCGTAAGCCTGTTTAACTGTGCCACTTCATTGCCTGAGATTGCCTGAGGCTGGACTCCGTAACCTGTAATAGAACCTTCTATCTGAAGGTCACCATTACGATCCACCAGGACAAGGTTTGTTTGTGATGTGAAATAATTCTGCAACGCTTCTGTAAAATTGCGACTAAGTGTTGGCACAACCAACGGCGCTTTGTTCTGAAAATTATCGATTGAGATGGTCTTGACTTCCGGAGAAATTGACGCCCCTGTGAAACTGTAACTCATTCTGCACGAATTAGTAACCAGCATCAAAGGCCATACCATGAACATGGCCAAAACAATGGGTGGTTTATACTCCCTCATAGCAAGAACCTCCATTATTCATCGATGCTGTATTCCTTAATTTTTCGATAGAGCGTTCGTTCCGAAATACCCAATTCCTTTGCAGCTTCTTTACGTTTGCCTTCAAATTTTTTCAAAGCCCGCCGGATGAACTCCTCTTCCTGTTTTTGCAGTGAGAGGGATTCAGTAATCTCCTCAGATTCTTCCAATGGCTCATCGAACCCAGGATCTGATGGCCGGACAATGATAGGAACACCACCCCGTTTCTCTTCCGGGAAATCCCTGTACAGGCTTTTCAGGAGGTGTTTGTTCTCACCAAATGATCCATCTGAATCCTCATTTTCCAGCAAATTCATCACCAGTTGTTTCAGATCATTCATGTCGCGCTTCATGTCGAAGAGCACTTTATAAAGCAGCTCCCTCTCAGAAATTTTTCCCGACTCCTCCCCTTTATACAGGATAGGAAGTTCACTGATATGACTATCAGGAAGGTATTTCTTTAAGGTCTCTTCATTGATCTCACGATTTTTCTCGATGATCGAGATTTGCTCCGTGATGTTTTTGAGCTGGCGGATATTTCCCGGCCACCGGTAGCTGGTCAGCAACCGTACGCCCTCCTCATCCAGCTGGATGGCAGGCATCCTGTATTTCTCAGCGGCATCACTGGCAAATTTGCGGAATAAAAGATGAATATCCTCTTTCCTGTCTCTCAACGGCGGCATATATATCGGAACCGTATTCAGACGATAATAGAGATCCTGGCGAAATTTTCCAGTTGCTATGGCATCCGGGATATTAATATTTGTAGCTGCAACGACACGCACATTGGTCTTTAGCTCCTTTGAAGAGCCAACACGCATAAACTCACCACTTTCCAGTACCCTTAACAGCCTGACTTGTGTTGACAGAGGCAACTCTGCTACTTCATCCAAAAAAATGGTGCCACCATTAACCACTTCAAAATACCCTTTCCGGGCTTCATGGGCTCCTGTAAAAGATCCTTTTTCGTGACCAAAGAGTTCGGAATCTATTGTCCCTTCAGGAATAGCTCCACAGTTAACGGCGATGTACGGTCCATGTTTGCGCGAGCTTAACTGATGAATAATCTTAGGAAAGAACTCTTTACCGGTTCCACTTTCACCCGTGATCAGTACGGTAATGTCGGTTGGGGCCACCTGCCGTGCAACATCAATAGCCCGGTCAAGCAAAGGTGAATTTCCAATAATCCCGAACCGTTGTTTAATCGCTAAAATATCCATTTTAACTCCAGAGATAGCCAAATTATATATGCAAAATTACGAAATTATTACCTGATAGCGGCTCCAAGTTTCAGTGAGAATGCTTTCACAAGCCTTTCCATCACTGTATCAATCTCCGCATCTGTCAAGGTTTTTGATGCATCTCTGAGCAGGAAACTGATTGCGTATGATTTTTTTTCCGATGAAATCTGGTCTCCCTCATAAACATCAAACAAACTGATCTGGTGAAGAAGCCTCCGCTCAGTTTCAAAGGCAACCTGGTCGATCTGCTGAAAAGATACCTTTTTATCCACCAGTAAAGCCAAGTCTCTTCTGACTACCGGAAATTTCGGCAAATCGCTGAATTGCAACGATTGTCCGGGAATGAGCCGTAATAGGAGATCCCAGTCCAGATCTGCATAGATAACCTGCTGCCTGATATCAAACTTATTCAGCACCGATTTGCGTAATAATCCTGCGGTGACCAATATTCTTTTATCCTTCTCGAACTTGAATCCGCTTGAAAAAACAGGTGATCCGGTGCTCAGAAGATCAAATTTCCCGGGATCAACTGACACCCGTGTAAAAACTGCCTGAAGTATTCCTTTTACCATCAGGAGATCTACCTGTGTATCTTCCGTATCCCAACTCTCAGGCTTTTTCCGACCTGTTAGAAAAAGCGCGAGCCGTTGCTCTTCATGATACCCTGGCAACGGATCAACACTATCCGGTTCAGCAATAGAGTATGTAGTCCCGGTCTCAAAGAACAGCAGGTCGCCGGATTGCCGGTTAAGGTTATAGGATAATGATTCAAGCCCGCCATATAGCAATGTCTGGCGCATAACCTCAAGATCACGGCTGCTGGGATTGAGGATCCAAACACACTTTTCAACAGGATATGCAGGATTATCCTTATAGTAGGTGGAACGGGTCAATGAATTGTTCATGATTTCAAAGAAACCGTTGGAAATCAGGAGGTCAGCCACGGTATTCCGGATCCTGCCGGGATCGGTTCCTGAAAGAAATGAGAAGGATGATTTTACCTCATGGGGGATCCCAATGTTGTTGTACCCGTAGATACGCAGGACCTCTTCAATAACATCGGCTTCCCGTGTAACTTCAACCTTGAAAGCCGGAATCAGCAACTCCAGTCCCGTGGAGGTCTCCTGCTGAATGACTATTTCAAGGTCGTTAAGGATGCTTTTCACCACGTCCCTTGGGATCACCTGGCCAACCAGCCGATCGAGGTTATGGTATGAGAGGAACACCTTTTGCTTCAGCTGTGGCCGGGGATAAACATCAACTATTTCTGAGGCGACTTCACCGCCAGCCATATCACAGATCAGCAAGGCTGCTCTTTTAAGCGCCGGAAGAGTCATCTCGATATCTGTTCCCCGTTCAAACCTGAATGATGCATCGGTTTGAAGGACATGGTGTCTTGCCGTTTTCCGAACTGAAACGGGATTGAAACAAGCGCTTTCCAGGAAAATATTGCGGGTCGACCGGGTTACTCCTGAATGCATTCCACCGAAAACGCCGGCTATGCACATCGGCTGGGTTTCACTGCAAATCATCAGGTCATCAGGAATAATGGTCCTGTCCTCTTCATCAAGAGTTTTGAATAAAATCTCAGCCGGATATTTTTTAACAATTACCTTTCCTCCCTCAATTTTGTCAGCATCAAAAGCATGAAGAGGCTGACCCAACTCCATCAACACAAAATTCGTGATATCCACGATATTGTTGATCGGCCTCAAGCCAACGGAGAGGAGCCTTTTCTTAAGCCAGTCAGGTGATTCCACAACTTTTACATGTTTGATCGTCAATCCCGAATATCGGGGACAAGCCTCTTCATCTTCCACAACAACGTCAACTTTCCGGTCACTCTTGCCAGCCCTGAACTGAGCAAGGTCAGGCATCGTTAATGTTGCCTTTCCGGATACGGGCGCCTCCTTTTTTCCGAAATTATTGAAGACAGCAACAAGGTCACGGGCAACTCCAACATGCGAAGCAGCATCACTACGGTTTGGGGTTAACCCGATCTGATAGATCACATCTTCCGATATATTAAAATAATCCTTTGCAGGTGTTCCGGGAACAGCAGACGGATCTAACACAAGGATCCCTTCATGGGAAGGTCCGATCCCAAGTTCATCTTCTGCACAGATCATCCCTTCAGATACCTCCCCGCGTATTTTTGCTTTCTGGATCAGCAATTCTGTTTCTCCAATGAATAGTTTCGTTCCGATTGTTGCAACCATTACCTTTTGTCCGGCAGCTACGTTGGAAGCCCCGCAAACGACCGGCAGCAGATCCGTCCCCCCCACATAAACCTTCGTCAGGCGGAGATGGTCGGAATTCGGATGCGTTTTGCACTCCACCACTTCCCCGACGAATATTCCCTTTAGGCCGCCCTGTATGCTTTGCCATTCTTCAACGTTTTCCACTTCGAGTCCGCACCCGGTAAGCATTTCTGAAATATCTCCGGGAGTGAGGTCAACAGACAGGTACTCTTTCAGCCATTGATATGAGATTTTCATTGATCAGTTCTGTTTAAAGCGGCAAAATTATGGATTAAATCCGTAAAATCAGCTGATAATACCCCAGTTATGCTCGTATTTATGAATCATCCTGAGATGTTGGTTCAGCCTGAGATTTTCGGGCAGTTGCAGAGCAGGGTCCTCTTCAATGATCTGAGAGGCAAGGTTACGGCTGTATTTCAACACTTGTTCGTCTTTTACAATATCTGCGATCTTTAAGTCAAGGATACCACTCTGTTGGGTCCCTTCCAGGTCGCCGGGTCCGCGCAACTGAAGATCAGTTTCGGCAATCACGAATCCATCCGTGGTATGAACCATCGTCTGGATCCGTTTGCGGGCATCATTCGTCAGTTTATCAGAGGTCATCAGGATGCAAAACGACTGGTTTGCTCCCCTGCCAACCCTCCCGCGCAGCTGGTGCAACTGGGAAAGGCCAAACCGTTCAGCATTTTCAATCACCATGACCGATGCGTTTGGGATGTCAACTCCCACTTCGATTACGGTTGTAGCCACCATTATCTGGGTTTGTCCTCTGACAAACCGTTGCATCTCGAACTCTTTATCGGCTGGCTTCATCTGCCCATGAACAATGCTTACGGCAAATTGGGGAAGAGGGAACTCCCTGACAACAGCATCGTACCCTTCCATCAGGTTTTTCAGGTCTATCGATTCAGATTCCTGGATCAGCGGGTAGACGATATAAACCTGTCGGCCTTCGCTGATTTTCTTCTTAAGAAATCCGAAAAGTTCAAGGCGTTTCGATTCATAAGCATGACGGGTAACCACCGGTTTCCGTCCCGGAGGCATCTCGTCAATAACAGAAGCATCCAGATCGCCATAGAGTGTCATGGCAAGTGTTCGGGGAATTGGGGTTGCAGTCATAACCAGGACGTGAGGGGTAATCAGGTTCTTAACCCATAGTTTTGCGCGCTGGGCCACTCCAAACCGGTGTTGTTCATCAATTACAACAAGGCCCAGGTTCCTGAACTGCACATATTCTTCAAGCAAGGCATGTGTGCCGATCATAATATGGATATCGCCGCTGATCAGCCCTTGTTGTATCTCCTTTCTTTCAGTACTTTTCGTAGATCCCGTGAGAAGACGCACTTCCACTCCCATTCCCTGAACCATGCTGCCGATGGTATGAAAATGCTGGTTGGCGAGGATCTCTGTGGGAGCCATAATACAGGCCTGGTAACCATTGTCCATTGCAATCAGCATAGTCATCAGGGCCACAAGGGTTTTTCCGCTGCCCACATCCCCCTGCAATAACCGGTTCATTTGTTTTCCTGATCCCAGGTCGGCCCGTATCTCTTTTATGACCCGTTTCTGAGCCCCGGTCAGTTCAAATGTAAGATGATCTTTATAGAACCGGTTTACATATTCACCAACATGATTAAACCGGTGTCCTTCCTGCTTGTTCAACCGAAGAAACTTTTGTTGCAGAAGTCGGAGCTGGATGAAAAACAGTTCTTCAAATTTCAATCTTGCTTCGGCGCGTTTAAGCTGCTCGGGACTCTCTGGAAAGTGGATGTTTACAAATGCCTCCTGCCGGTTCATCAACCTAATGGACTGGAGGATCTTATCCGGGATGGTTTCCTGAACATTAAACTTTTCCATGAGCACAAGGGTTTTCATTAACTTTGAAATCCCTTTGCTGTCAAGACCTTTGGATTTTAGTTTTTCCGATGAGTTATACATTGGTCTCAGGATCTCGCTTAATGGAGCAGGCCTTGCCGAAGGTTCCTCGAGTTCCGGGTGAGCTATGTTCCAGCGACCGTTAAACAGTGCAGGCCGTCCAAAAATCACGAACTCTTTGCCTGGGATTAATTTATCAACAACCCATTTATGACCTTTGAACCATACAAGATCGGCTGTGCCAGTGGGATCGGTTACTGTAGCTACCAGCCGGCGGGACCGGGGAGCCCCTATGACCTGCACAGATTTTATGACTCCCTTCAGCTGGATATAGGTCAATTCTTCACGGATCTCCGCTATTTTGTAGTACCGGCTCCTGTCGATGTACCGAAAGGGGAAACAGGAGAGAAGATCGCCAAAGGTTGTTACCTGCATCTCTTTACGAAGCATCTCACCTCTGACGGGCCCCACACCCTTAAGGTATTCGATCGGTGTTGAGAGAAATGGCTGAACCATGATAACGAAGGTACAAAAACGTAGGGGCATCCTGACAGGATGCCCCTACAATATGTATGGAATTATATAAACGGATTAATATTCCCAGAGTCCCTCTTCAAATTCGAAGATCTGGTTTTTTGCGCGTTCCGATTCAAGCAGAGCATCAACCCCTGTGGCATACTGGTTGATCTGTCTGTCGTAGACATTCTCAAATTTGGTTATATAACTGGAAAAGATGCGTTTGGTGAATGCATCGTCGAAACTCATTCTGCCGGCAGAACCGTTTTTCATGTTAAAGATCTCGGTGTGAGCAAATACATTCCTGCATTCAGGGAAATATACCCAGAAAAGCTGCTGATCGCCCCGATATTCTCCTTGTTCTGTATAACTAGCCATCAACGGGCAGATACCAAGGATCCTTACTTCAAAAACTGATCGTTGCTTATCAAAAAACCAGTCCTCCTTGATCATGAACTTCTTAACGTCTGAGGCATAAAACTGAGTGGTTAGAACTGTATCAAAATCACTTCCATCAGGCCTTTTGAGTGTGATCCGCTCCGGCTGTTCCAGTTTATCGATCATCTCTTTATATGTAATAGGATAGAGAAACTGATCGTTGGTGGTAGAATATGCGGTTATGGTACCTTCACGAAGTCCGTCAAGCATTACCTGGACCAGGCTTTTCCATCCTGCCTGGGGTTGTTCGGGATAGTAATAGGGAAGATTCATCTTTTCCCTCATATCCACGGTCCGCCATATCCGTTTGGTCCATACAATATCGGCTTCCCTAAGGTAAACATATGGAATTGGCTGCAGTTCCACGATGGCCGATTTATCGAAGATACCATCCCGCGGAGGGGCTTCCAGGACCTGTCCGAAGGAAGTCAGTTTTAATCCCGTGAAACACGTGGCTATTAAAACGATCATCTGCAATTTTTTCATAGTTCCTCCCTTTATATTAGGAAAATTAATTGATCTTTAAACTGATTGATGAGATATTCCTGTCCCCATCGGGTCCTCTGACTGCTATATCTTCAAACCAGATACGTTTATTCTTCTTTGCATCCTGAATAATCTGCGTAATTTCAGGCGTAAGGCGGTTTCCCTGTACCGGGATTTCAGAGATATATCCGGCCATATCTGTAACGAACGTATAAGAAATGACTGTAAATCTCAAATCGAAATCAAACCACGCAGGCATTTCCGCAACAAGGTAAGGGCCGGCCAGTAGGATGTTTTTTGAAACCATCCCATCCGCTTTTCCGCCAATAGTGGCAATCGGGTCCGGAACAGTCTTCAGCCGGAACATACTTGATCCCATGTTCTTTGTCTTTCCTGAGAATACAGCATTTACAGTGACTTCAGCCTCCTTGACCCCCTTTGGAAGATCATACACCATCCAGTTATCTCCATCTTGCCGTATCTTTCCGGCGGATATTGTCGGTATAACCCGTTCAGGACCTCCGGGGACGGATATTGATACCGGATTTTCAACCCCGATGTAAAATACGTTCATTTTAGTAGGGGAAATAGTCAGAGCGGGCTTCGCTACGATGTATTCTTCCTTAAAGTGAAAAGACATCGTATCGCCAAGAGGACTTATTATCTTAATAATCCCGGCGAAATGTTTCAATCCTTCTGATGTGGCCGGAAGTTTCAGTGTAACGAATCCACCTGTACCTTTCAATGGTGTTGCTTTGCTGTAGTTCGCCGGTGTGAGTGTATCAGCTCCGAACATGTAAAAAACATTCGGATCCTGCTTTGTGTCATATGCAGCCACCAGGATCTCAGCCTGGTATTCATCGCCCAGGAATACGTAATTGGATTTTGGGATCACTTTCGCCCGTATCTCATCAAATTTCCAGTCTTCAGCCGTCACGGATGCCATGAGGTTATTCACCACGTCAAACTGTGCGTTGAGCACTTCTGCCTGCAGTTCGTTTAAAATAGTCACTGTTGCAACAAGGATGGTGCGGTAGAAATTATGCATCTGCCAGTTTTGTTCTCTCCCCTGCGCATCGTAGTATGGTCCGGAGGTATTTAGCCCAATTTTAATTACTTCCCTGTATTTCGGTTCAACCAGGTTAAGCATTTTCTCCCGGTATACGTCAATGCGGGAGCGAAGCTCGGCAGCCCGGCAGTTTGTCCCATCCTGAGACTGTCCAATGAAAAACTGGGTAGGAGTGTCGTAGTTGTCTTTTCTTGCAGCATCTGCCAGCTTCAGGTTGCCGCCTTCCTGAATTGTTTGTAAGCGTTCGGTCTGTCTGACCACTTCAGATTTCAATGAATCTATGTAGTTGATCAGAGCTATTGACATCGTCTGAGCTTCCTGTGCTTTTTCCCAGTAAGGACCAACCTTTTCAGGGGCCATAAGGTACTGTCCCTTAAATTTACTATATGTTGCATCCAGTTTCTGGGAGAAATTCTCATTTGTGGTTTCCATGGTTTCATTGACGACCACAAACGCATCCAGGATCTCTTTCGAAACATTCAATGCCAGCAATGCAGTAAGCACCAAATACAGCATGCCGATCATTTTTTGCCTCGGTGTCTCCTTATATCCAGCCATTAATCTCTTGGTTTTTAAATGAATCTTTCGGATTTCTCACCCTGATCTATTTGCTAATACCCACATTCATAGCTGAAAGCATATTGCCGTAAACCTTGTTCAATGCGGCAACGTTTTGCGCCAGGATGCTGACCTCCTCCTTGAACTTTCCTGTGCGTTCCACAGATTCATTCAGGTTGGAAAGGAATTGTGCGATGGACTCGTGCATTTGTCCTGTAACGTCGACCTGTTTTGTAGAAGCCTTATACTGCTCTTCAACGACTTTATTCAAGGCCGCCAGGTTATCTTTATACTGACCAGTATTTACGGTAGACTCATTCAGGTTCTGAACCAATTGACGGAGTACCTGGTTAAACTGGTTCGTGTTCTCCATTTGTTCATTCGAATTCTGAAGATTCAGCTCATACATGGCGTTTAAAGCGGCCAGGTTACTCGATATTTTTTGCAGCTGAGCATTGTAACTCTCTCCGTGAGTAGCCGTATGGCCTAATGCTTCGGTAGTTTTTGAGAGTATCTCTGCTGACTCGTTATATTTTTCTACAAATCTTTTTGAACTCGCCGCCATGCTGGTGAGGCTGCTGTTCAACTCTTTGTTGAGGTTTGCTTCTTCATTCAGCGTTTCGGTAACTTTTGCATAAACGCCGGAAAGGTTGGCCGCACTCTGTGAGGCTGCTTTCATATTCTGCAACTGTTCCGCTGAAACAGATGTTGCTTCATTTAATGTATCGGCAGTCCGGCTATAGGAATTTGAAAGTACAGAAACAGATTCAGTTGCCTGTTTAAGCGTGTTTACGTATTTGTCGTTTGCAATGGAAGCATTGCTGACGTTGGAAAGCTGAGATGTTGTTTCCGACAAACTTCTCAAGCCCTTCCCCAGGCTGTCGATCAGTTCCGGACCGATTTTAGCTTTTTCGAGCATGTCATCCAGTTCCTGGGTGGGAGTTCCTTTGGGTTTTCCGTCTTCATCAACACCACCATGATAAATCCCTCCTAACTGCGGATAAACCAAACTCCAGTCAGGTTCGACATGAGGTGGCTCAAAGGCTGAGAAAAAGAATATCAGGGATTCAGTTCCCAAACCTATGATCAGCATAATATCGGCTCCTGTATAGTGGTTGATTTTAAATAAAGCACCCACAATTACAATAGATGCTCCCCATCCATAGAGTTTTGCCATGAAGTTGCGGTAGCCTCTTGTTCTTACTAATTGTGCTAAACCCATAGTGTTTCTGAATTTGTTAATTGGTTAAAAGATAGTGTTACTGGTTGCTAATACAAGAAATAAATAAATGGTTGCGTCCCACCCGAGTTTATTTATAAACTTTTGAAGCACGTGCAGGATTATCATCCTTCTGGCGTCCGAGGTAGTTTTGTACACAACGGAATCCTACATAACATTTTGCGGTATCCTGATATTCGTAGGCACGGGATGAAACCCGCAGGTAATAGGCTACATCCTTCCAGGAACCGCCGCGGATCACCTTACGTTTCAATGCCGGAGGATCGGCATCTTTTGCATTGTACTGGTAATCAGGATTCAGGTCCCAGGCAAAATTATAAGAAGAAGGATGGAATGCAGAATTGGTCCATTCTGCCACGTTTCCTGACATATCATAGAGGCCAAAATCATTGGCAGGGTAATGAGCAACGATGACGGTCTGAGCACCACCATCATCTATATAATCGCCACGTAAAGGTTTGAAGTTAGCCAGGAAGCACCCTTTGTCGTTACGGGTATATGGTCCACCCCATGGATAGGGGTTCCCGTCATAACCTCCGCGTGCTGCCCATTCCCATTCTGCTTCGGAAGGCAAACGGAAATCACTGATCGCTGATTCGCCTTTCTTTCCATAAAGGAAACTGTTTTTCATTTGTGTTCTCCAGATGCAGAATGCCTTGGCCTGCTTCCAGTTTACGCCTACCACCGGGTAGTTGTCATATGCGGGATGCCAGAAATATTTTTCAGTACTTGGATCATTGAAGGAGTAAACATAATCGTGGATCCAGCAAAGGGTGTCAGGATACACATTGATTACTTCTTTCCGGACGTAGACCGACCTGTCTTTTAAACCTTGCGGACGATTCGCCAGGCTTGCCTCCTTGATATCTCCTCCCTGTGAATAATCTTTTGCCGCGGCGGCTTTTAAGTCAACGAAGTAATACTCAAAATAGAGTTTCCTTGTATCAATCTCTTTTCTTCTGAAATACCGCTCTTCTTCAGGAAGATACATATCAGCCAACGCATCCCTTACATCCTGTTCTTCAGAATCCCATTCAAGTTTTGTCTCCCAGTTGAGCACAGGCGGATCATACACCTCGCCGGTTTTCGCATCTTCCGATACGAGGAAAAGATCCGGCTGGACTTCTCCAAGAATACGTCTGGCAATCGAGTCTCTGACCCAGTAAACAAATTGCCGGTACTCATTGTTGGTGATCTCCGTCTGATCCATGTAAAAGGACTGTACTGTTACTGTTTTATCGTTGTTGATCTGCGTATACAACACGTCCTCGTCGCCAATACCCATCGTGTAACTCCCCATTGGGATGTAGACCATGCCAAAGGGATCAGGTTGATAGTAACGTTTACGGTTCTTCACCCCTGTGAGCTCTCCGTTGCCTGAGTTTCCGCAACTTCCCAGGAAGAGGAGCAAGGCGAAATAAATGAGCAGTCTTTTCATTTGTTGGCTGATTAAATGATGAAAAATAACGCTGCGTATTTGGTTTTAGTATTTATTTTCCGGCAAAAGTCCTTATAAAACGGCAAATATAAACATTTTATGTTATAAGAAACGCGTGTTTTTATATCGCTTTCTGTATTTTTCAACATCAATTTTAAAACAGTATCCCAGCATCACTTCAACACTTCCATTGTTGTAGCGGCTCATTGCGGAAGTGCTGATATCGTAGGAGATGCCAACCCTGAAGCTTTTGATATTGGCCCCTGCCAACACAGACACAGCATCCTGGAAGCGGTATTCAAGGCCTCCCCAGAATTTTTTATTGTATGTAAGAAGCGTTGCGATGTTAAACTGGAATGTTCCACCGTCGTAAACAATTATTGCTGAAGGTTTAAGCTCAAATGCAGGGTGGTTGGGGATCATCCAGTTATAACCTCCCGTAAGATAATACGTCCTTCGCTGCTTGTAATATGTTGTCTTTCCGGTTGACTGAAACAGTTGCAACGCTGAAAGGCCAACGTAAAATTTATCAGGCACTTCATAGTAAACCCCCAGGTCGGCATCGATCGTGAGGTCGTTCTTTTTGTTAGGTTCCTGAAATACAGGATCCCCTGGATCAATGACATGACCGTCAAATTTTGCGAAATCGATCTGGTAGTTCATCAGGTTTGCCTGGATTCCTGCCCCGAAAGAACCAGAACCTATATCCGCGCGGAATGTATACCCGATTTTTACACCGATATTTTTAAAAAACCCTATTTTATCAGACATCACGCTCCCGCCAAGAGCTCCATGTAAAAATTTGATTGGTGCATCTACCGTTAAAAAGAGGGTTTCGGGATTCACCTTATTCCCTTCATTGTCCTTGAATCCCAGCCATTGTTCGCGCAGGAGCCCGTTAACGCAGATTCCTCCATTGCTTCCGGCGTAACCGGGGTTATAAGACATTTGCGTGAACATGTATTGCGTCAGAACCGGCAGCTGCTGCGCTTTCACAGACGAATAGCAGCAAATAAATAAAAAAAGAAAGGAGATAATGACCCGCAAAACCTTATGGAACATTAGAAAACTGCTTTTATATATTGTCTGGCCGAGATTCAAAAGTAGCTGTTGTTAGGGTTCGGAAAAAGCACGTAAAAGTATTAAAAAATTTACTATCGTTATGGCTCCCTCAAATTTACTACAAAAAAATAACTTTGCAGGCCGAAACTTATTCCGCTATCATAATCCGAAACCTCCATTCCAGAAATCAGGTTAATTATTCGTAATTCGTAAATCATAGTTCGTAAATTAAAAAGCGTGTTCCATGGCATTTTTTCTACTTAAGGAGAAACCCTTTTCAAAAAAATGGTTCATTAACTATAGTCTGATCATCATTGGTTCGTTTATCCTTGCTGCAGGCTTTGTTCTGTTCATCACCCCGTATAAGATTGTTCCTGGGGGAGTTTATGGCATTTCTATTGTCCTTCATTACCTTTTTGGAACGCCTGTCGGTCTTATGGCTTTGTGTTTTGATATCCCATTAACGCTGGTTGGACTTAAAATATTGGGCCCCCGCTTTGGGTTTAAAACTGTGCTGGGATTCTCCCTGACTGCAATCTTTACCGATTCGCTGACCTTCTTTTGGGGGTATGAACCTCTTGTTCAGGGAGATGCGCTTCTCTCTGCAATCTTCGGAGGGGTCCTTTCAGGCCTTGGACTGGGATTGATATTTAAGTCCAAAGCAACTTCCGGCGGTTCAGATATCATTGCGATGATCCTGAACAAAAAGACCAGGATCCCGTTGGGACAGATGATAATCCTTGTGGACTCAGTGATTGTCATATTCGGTTTGGTTGTCTTTAAAGACTGGAAAATACCTCTTTATTCCTGGATCGTGATTTTCATCACCGGCAAAGTCATTGATATCGTATTGGAGGGCTTGAGTTATGACAAAAGCCTCTTCATTATTTCCGATAAACATGAGGAGATCAGGGACAAAATCATTAATAACCTGAACAGGGGGGGGACCTATATCGATGGGGTTGGCATGTACAATATGGCAGAACGGAAGATCATCTTTACCGTGGTCAGTCGCCGTGAACTGTCTTTATTACAGGAATACATCCACAAGATCGATCCCAGGGCATTCATGACCGTCATTGATGCCACAGAGATACTTGGCGAAGGATTCAGATCCCTGAAAGAGAAGCTTTCCGATTAGCTTAACCGAAAAAATTGATCCTGGCTACCTGAATAATTTAATGATATCGTTGGCATTTGCCCATATGAGAAGCCCAAAGAGCAACACCATGCCAACCACCTGCGCATATTCCAGGAATTTATCACTGGGTTTCCTGCGGAAAAGGATCTCATAAAGAAGGAACAGGACATGCCCTCCGTCCAGTGCAGGAATCGGAAGTACATTTAAAACCGCGAGCATGATTGAGAGAAATGCAGTCATCGACCAAAATGCCTGCCAGTCCCAAACGGCCGGGAAGAAGTTGCCAATGGCAATAAATCCTCCGACCGATTCATAAGCTTTCTCCTGCGAAAAAAGTAACTTTATCGATTTCAGATAATTGCCGGTTCCTTCATAGGCTTTGACGATCCCTGCAGGAATCGCCGTTATTATGTTGTAGGTTTTCTCATGAAATGTGAGAAAATCCACAGGCGGTTTGGGGTAGATCCCCAGCAGACCGGCAGCAGGAACTTCCACCGGTATAACGATCGTATCACTCTTACGTAAAAGAGTGACACGTATCATTTCATTTTTATGCCGCTGAACTTCATCCCGGAACTGATCAAAAAATGTCATTAAACTGTCATTCAAACCGATAATCTGGTCATCTACAAGGATACCTGCCTGCTTTCCTTTTGAATCCAGAGTAAAGGTCTCCACGATAAACGGTATCCTGACTGAGATAAAGTCGGGGCTTTTGTGTTTGATGAGTTTTGAGATGGAACCCTGAGGGATCTGCACTTCGAACGGTTCATTGTTGCGTATAACCTGGATGGTCTTAGCTTCTTCAAGGATGATCGTTTTTGGAATATCTGAGAAATCCTCTACAATGATATGACCGACTGAAATTATTTTATCACCGTTCCTGAGACCCATCTCATAGCCAAGGGAATCGACCGTGATCCCGTATTTGACTTCACTTGTGGGTAAATAATCGTAACCCCAGACACTGAGCATGACGATATAAATAGCTACGGCAAGGAGTAAATTCACTATTACTCCTGCAAGCATGATAATGAGCCTTTGCCATGCAGGTTTGGAACGGAACTCCCATGGCTGGGGTGGCTGCTTCATCTGTTCCTTGTCCATGGATTCATCGATCATTCCTGAGATCTTTACATAACCCCCCAGGGGGAGCCAACCCATTCCGTATTCGGTTTCACCCCGTTTGAATTTAAACAGGGAAAACCATGGATTGAAAAAGAGATAAAATTTCTCTACACGGGTTTTGAAGGTTCTGGCAGCAATGAAATGACCCAATTCGTGAAAAATTACAAGGATAGATATGGCAAGAAGAAACTGTACCGTCTTTATTAGGATTTCCATGATTGTTCAGATATAATTTGATTTGCTTGTTCAGTTGTTTGGTGATGGGTTGTTATGTAATCTTCGATCGCTGGGTGCAGAAGATAATGCATGGATTCAAGGCATTGTTCGATAACTGAAGCAATGCCAAGAAAAGGAAGTCGATTCTCCAGAAAGGCTTTTACGGCCATTTCATTGGCGGCATTGAGGATACAGGGGGCATTCCCGCCGGCAGCAAGAGCCTGGTAGGCCAGCGGCAGGTTCCGGAACAACTCCTTGTCGGGTTGCTCAAAGGTTAACTGTGTGTATTTTGTCAAATCAAGCCGCGGAAGATCTGCCGGAACCCTTTCGGGGAATGCGAGAGCATAAAGAATAGGCAACTTCATGTCGGGAACTCCCATTTGTGCTTTCATTGAGCCATCTGCAAACTGTACAATGGAGTGAATGACTGACTGTGGGTGAATCACGACTTCGATCTGGTCAGGTGTCAAACCGAAAAGCCAGTGTGCTTCAATCACTTCCAGTCCCTTGTTCATCATTGTCGCTGAATCGATGGTAATCTTATTGCCCATACTCCAGTTAGGATGGTTCAGTGCTTCATCGATGCCGGCCATCTCAATTTCACTCCTGCTTCTCCCCCTAAAAGGACCTCCTGAAGCAGTCAGGTAAACTTTTTCCACACTGCCCGGATTTTCTCCTACCAGGCACTGAAATATGGCTGAATGTTCCGAATCTACCGGGATGATTGCCGTATGGTTTTTGGCAGCTTCAGCCATTATCAGTTCCCCGGCAATTACCAGGGATTCTTTGTTGGCCAGTGCCACCAGTTTTCCCGCCTTTAAGGCCATGTAGGTGGGGATCATCCCCGCGTAGCCGACGAGTGCGTTCAGAATGATATCTGTACCATCCATTTCCACAATCTGAGAAATAGCATCCTCGCCCGCAAAGACCTTCACCGGGAATTTTTTAAGTCCATCGCGTAGTTTGGAATAATGATCAGGGTTTCCTATGACTACTGCATTCGGCTGAAATTCAATTGCTTGCCTGTATAACAAATCAACATTGTTTTGGGCTGTGAGCACTTCAATCCCAAACCGCTCAGGGTGATTCCTTACCACATCCAGTGCCTGTAACCCTATTGAACCTGTCGATCCCAGTATGGTAAGTTGTTTCCTCAATCGTGTTCCTTATCCTTTAAAATGAAATATAATCCTGCGGGTTTACAGGGGTTCCCTGACTCCACAATTCAAAATGCAAATGGGGCCCGGTTGTCAGCTCTCCGGTTTCTCCAATAATTGCAATGGCTTCACCGGCTTTTACAATATCACCAACCCGTCTTAATAGTGCAGAGTTGTGCTTGTAGAAGGAAACTATTCCCTGGGGATGCTGAATACCAATTACATACCCAGTTTCAACTGTCCAGGTACTCAGAATCACAGTACCATCCAGGACTGATTTGATTGCTTCATTCTTCCTCGAAACGATATCAATACCAAAATGTTGTTTATCTGTATCAAACACGTTGGTGATAACTCCTTTAATAGGTGTAAAGAACAGCATGTTGCCAAGGGTCATACTCCTTTGGGAAACCTTTTCGGCCGTTTCGATCTGATAGAGACTGTATTTGCTCTGGTTCTCAATTTCGACCCGGAGTATAGAATCTTCCTGAGATCTCGTGAGCCGGATCTCTGAGTATTTTGTCACTGTATCTTTCGGCAATGCAAGGTCTTCCACAATCTCCTCCCCGCTAATGATGCGTTTCAGGTTCTCAATGTAAAGGTCTTTTCTGTTGAGATCCTGTTCTATTGAATCGGTCTTGAGCTGAAGATCATACAAATCTTTTATCAATCCAACGTTCGTGTATCCGGGAATATACTCTCGAAGCGGAGTAAAAGCGATCAACACGCTGGTCAGGAATATCAGGATGATGGTTATGGTTCCTAAAGCTATAAAAACGTTCAGTCGGGTCAGGCGAAATGTAAGCCGTTCCTCAAGAGTTTCATCATGCATAAAGACCAGCCGGTATTTCCATTTCAGCTTATTGTACCATTTGATCTTTTTTGTTTTTCCCTTTGTTTTAGCCATTGCACCTCTCCTGAACCATGTTTTGGGCTGCAAATATCGCAAAATATAATATTTTTGTGAAATTTTAGTTATAGCCATACACGTTATTGAACAGTGAATCTGAAGAAATTATACCTGTCGGGATCCCTCCTTTTACTGTTTGCCGGGTTGATCGTGTTGAGCGGATGTTCCACAAAAAAAAATACATTCACCCGCCGGACATATCATAACCTGACCTCCCATTACAATGTTTTCTGGAATGGCATGGACCAACTGCGACAGGGAGTCAAAGAGTATGAGAGCACTATCATTGACAATTATTCAATCATTCTTCCGGTCTATAACTACGGGGACAAAGCAGGCACGACGAAAATTGCCCAATATGCAGATATAGGGATTACCAAAGCTTCCAAGGCTATTCAGAAGCATTCCATGGTTTTCAACCGGACAGAATATGTAAAATGGATTGATGACGCTTACTTCCTGATAGGGAAATCATACTACTACAAGCAGGACTACGGCATGGCACGCCGTACTTTTGAATTCATCATCAAAACATACAACAAGAATGATATTAAGTATGAGGCCATGCTTTGGCTGGCTATGTCCAATATTCAAATGAAAGATTTCAAGCGTGCAGAGCCAATGCTTGATATGCTGCTTAACAAGATATCTCTTGGGGAAGCTCCTGAGAAATTTGAGATGCCAGTAAATCTCGCCTATGCACAGTTCAACATTTTGCAGCAGAAATACAATGCTTCTGTTCCATACCTCCAAAGGGCAATTGAACTGAACCCGGGACCGGAGTTGAAGACCCGCTGCCAGTTTATTCTGGGTCAGATCTACCAGATGAACGGGGATTATGAACTTGCTTCGCAGAAGTACAAATCCGTGATCAAGAGGAATCCTTCTTTTGCCATGGAATTTAATTCCAAGATAAACCTCGCCCAATGTTATGATGCAAGCAGCCAGGACAAGGAATATATTGTGAAGAAACTTACCAAGATGATCAAGGATGAGAAGAATAAAGATTTCCTGGACCAGGTTTACTACGCTCTGGCACAGGTATCCCTCAGATCGTTCGACACTATTTCCGGCATCAGTTATTTGTCAAAGTCGGTGGCAGCCAGCACAACTAATAACTATCAGAAAGCGATATCGGCCCTTGCCCTGGCCGATATATACTTCATTAAGCCAGACTATTCCCTGGCACAGGCTTATTACGACAGCACGATGCAATTCCTGCCCACCTCTTTTCCGAATTACAAAGAGATCAAACGTAAAACTTCCACCCTAACCGATCTGGTTACCAACCTTCAGATCATTCAGCTTGAGGACAGCCTGCAGATGATGGCCTCATTGTCAGAGGAGGATCGCAACCGCAAGATCGACGAAATGATCACTAAAATTTTAGTGGAAGAGCAGCGTCAGAAATTGGAAGAGATGCAACGAAGGGAGAACCCGAACCTGTTCGGAACACCTGATAAATCAATGACTACCATCCCTGGTACCGGTGAAGGAAAATGGTATTTTTACAATGCTGCTGCTCTTTCCAGCGGATTTTCAACCTTTACGAGAAAATGGGGCAGGAGAAAGCTGGAAGACCTATGGTTTCTAAGTAATAAAACCCTCATCTCCTTTGATGAAGGCACAATTGAAACCGATTCTTCCATGATTGCCATAGATTCGACAGGAAGTGGGGGAGTAATTACAACCACAGATCCTAAGAAAAGGGAATTTTATCTTAAGAACATTCCGTTAACCCCGGAAAAAATAGAGATTTCAAATCAGCGGATCATCGATGCCTATTACAATGCCGGGTTCATATATATTGACGGCCTCAAAGACTATAAAAACTCCATCGAGTCTTTCGAAACCCTACAGGACCGATTCCCGGAAAACATTCATGAAGCCCCAAGCTATTACGAATTATATGTTTTATACGGAGATCTTGACAATCAGCCAAAAAGTGACTATTACAGGAATCTCATTTTAAACAGGTTCCCTGAAACAGACTACGCAAAGCTGCTGGTTAATCCTGATTATTACAAGGAATTACAGAAGCAAAAATCACTGGCGGCACAATTATATGAAGAGACCTGGCTGGCTTTCAACAACCAGCAATATTATATGGTCCTGCATAATTCCGACCTTGCTTTTACGAACTTTCCTTCCGACACCAACCTGATTCCAAGATTTGAATACCTCCGGGCCCTCGCTCTTGGGAAAGTTGAGGTTGTTGATTCACTGGTTGTTGCATTGCAGAACATCATTACCAAGTATCCCCGTCATGAGGTCAGGCCGTTGGCGGTAAACATTCTTGAATACCTCAGTAAACAAGGAAATGTCAAAGCAGCGCCCACTGCCACATCCCCGGCGGAACCTGAAGACCCAAGTGCTAAACTCTATTCCTACTTCCCAAATTCTATCCATTTTTACATCCTGATCGTCAACAGCAGCAGAATGGATGTAAGTGCGCTGAAGATCAAATTGTCAGATTTCAATAGCAAGTATTTCCGCCTGGATAATCTTCAGGTGAACAGTGTGCTGTTGGATAATGACAGGGAAATGATCACTGTCAACAATTTTTATGATGCCCAAAAAGCACTGGAGTATTACCTGGCCGTAAAAGACAGTCCATATGTGTACAATAAACTTGAAAATGTCGGTGATTTTTCCGATTTTGTCATTTCAGTCGAAAATTATCCTGTCTTTTACAAAAACAAAGACACCGGGCTTTATAATCAGTTCTTTGAAAAGAATTACAATACTACCGGAGTTAATTAATACAGAGCTTATTTTTTATATTTTTGTTCTAACATAATAATTTTTAACATTTTTACACCATGGCCAAAGCGAAAGAAACTGAAATGCCCTCTATCAATTTATTGGGAAGCGGGACCACTGTGAAGGGAGACATCAGTCTGAGCGGGGATTTTAGAATTGACGGTACGCTCATGGGGACTATTGAGTGCAAAGGGAAAGTTGTTGTTGGCTCATCAGGCGTCATAGAAGGTGAAATTGTCTGTCAGAATGCTGATTTTTCCGGGCAGGTAAAAGCCAGTGTGAAAGTAAGCGAATTGTTGACTTTGAAAGAGTCGGCAAGGTTTACAGGAGATATCATAACAGATAAACTGGCCATCGAACCCGGAGCCAAGTTTTCTGGCAGCTGTCAGATGGCAAGCAATGAACGTATCCGATCCGAAACGAAGTCTTAATAACTATGCCCGCTATTCCAGCATCACCATTCAAATGGTGGTAATTATCATCCTGGGTGTTTTTGGCGGATATAAGCTGGATGTCTGGCTGAACACACAGCCTGTCCTGACAGTTATTCTTTCCCTCGCATCTGTTTTTATAGCTATCTACCTTGTAACCAAAGACCTACTGAAAAAGAAGTAATGACAATGAAGGCTCCGTATATCTCTTTTCTGAAAAATCTGCTGGTTTTTTCTCTGATAATCGTAACAATCTACATCATATTAAGTTATTTACTTCCGGCCACTTTTTTTAGTGTAGCACTCCCCTTTCTTTTTCCGTTTTACATTGGCACGACGCTGATCTCCTATCATTTCATGCTTAAATCTCTTCACAGGAGGTTCAGCAAATTTGTGAATCAGTTCATGGCAGGGATTGCTATCAAACTGCTGTGGTATATGATCATCATGGTTTCTTATATTCTCATCTTCAGGGCTGATGCCCTCCCCTTTGCCATCAATTTCTTTATCCTGTATATCTGCTATACTGTTTTTGAAACTGTTTCCCTGGTTAAGTATTCAAAATCCTATATCAGTCCGAATCCTCCCAACAAATCGTAGATGCTGAATCACGGAATAAAGTTCCTGATCGCTGGATTCTTCATCATCTGTGGGATCCATATCACTTATGGATCACCCCAGTCGGAGGATGAATATTTTCCAAAAGAAACTGACACTACCTATATCAGTAATTATAAATACCTGCTGACAACACGGTATTACCTCCTTGCCCAGAATACCAGCATGGTCATATTCTCTGACCGTACTACTTCCATGGTTTATCAACCAAATGAAACGGGGAGGTTTGGCATCGCTGCCTTTTACAGCTGGTTCGGTTTGGGTCTCTCTTTTGGCACCAAACTTTTCAGGAAAAATCCAGACGTTTACGGGACAACCAAATCATTGGATTTCAGGGTAAATGCATATGGCAAGTTCATGGCTGTTGAAGGCTACCTTCAATACTACCAGGGGTTTTATATGGATTATAAATCTGATGAATACAAGGAAACATTCAAAATCCCTGGCATGGACATGGTCTCTTTTGGCGTTGACGGAACGTATATCTACAACTATGGAAAATTTTCGATTAGAGCCGCATTCACACAAAATGAACGTCAGAAGAAAAGTGCCGGAAGCCTGATTGTAAAGCCAACTTTCCGCTATTATTATGTGAACAGCGACACCGGAATTGTCCCGGGAAAGATCCTGGATACTTATTCTCTTTCCCATGAAAATATTTTACGCGGGAACTTTTATACGGTTGGACTTGGGCCGGGATATATCTATACATTTGTGTTCGCGAAGAATTTCTACATCACAGCAGGGGGTCAGATGGATATGAACTGGAGCTCTTACGATTACCGTACCACTGAAAGCACCTATCAGAAAACAGGAATTTCATTTCCATTATCGGTAAGAGCTGCTGCAGGATATAACTCCGACGTCTGGTTCATCGGCGCCAGTTTCCTATCGACAGTTTACTATTTCCAGTACGGACAGCGAATGCAGGAGGATTTCCACTATCACCTGACACAGATTCGGTTTTGGGTTGGAACCCGTTTCGATGCCTTCAAACGATGGAACAAAAAAAAGTAGTAATTTTGTTTTCAATCCCAACGCAATGGTCTATATCACACGCAGGGAACATTTTAATGCAGCCCACCGGCTTTATCGGTCCGATTTTTCCGAGGCTGAGAATCTTCGGGTTTTCGGAAAATGTTCCAATCCAAACTGGCATGGCCACAATTACATCCTTTATATAACCGTAAAGGGTGATGTGAATCCGGAAACAGGGTTTGTTGTCAATCTGAAATCTTTGAGCGAACTGATACGGGAACGGATCATTGAAAAACTCGATCATAAGAATATCAACCTGGAAGTAGATTTTATGAAAGGCCGGCTTGCTTCAACAGAAAACCTTGCTGTTTCAATCTGGGAAGAGCTTGTATCCGAGGTACAGAACCTGGGGGGGGACCTTCATTCAGTAAAAGTTGAGGAGACCGAAAATAATTCGGTGGAGTACTTTGGAGTCTAACTGACAATCACAATTGATAATGGAAGAAAAACTGAGTTACGAAAAAACGGAAGACTTCGATCCTGACCGCATTGAGAAGTTAAGTTACCATTACGGGGAAATTCTCAGGCTTATAGGTGAAAATCCCGATCGTGAAGGATTGTTAAAGACCCCTTTAAGGGTATCAAAATCCATGTTGTTCCTTACGCAGGGGTACAACCTGGATCCTGAAGAGATCCTTGCCTCAGCCAAATTCAGGGAAAATTACCGGGAAATGGTAATTGTCAAAGACATTGAAATCTATTCTCTTTGTGAACACCACATGATTCCTTTCATTGGCAAAGCACATGTAGCATACATCCCGGATAAATTCATCACCGGACTCAGCAAAATTGCAAGAGTGGTGGAAATCTATTCCCGAAGGCTTCAGGTACAGGAACGGTTAACCACCCAGATCAAGGATGCCATCAACAAGACATTAAGTCCTCTTGGCGTGGCAGTTGTCATTGAGGCACAACATTTGTGTATGTCGATGCGCGGCATTCAGAAGCAAAACTCGGTAACAACGACCTCTGATTTTGTCGGGGCCTTTGAAAGGGATAAAACAAGGCAGGAGTTTTTGCACCTGATCAGCACAAAGCTGCATTAATAGTGAAATGGGGAAATAGTGAAATAGTGAAATTAAAAGAAGGAGAAAAAAAATGATCGGACAAAATAATCAAGGATTTTTTGCAACAGGAAATCAGGCGCAGGTTCAAACCGGTGCCATCACGAAAACTTTTATGGCCAGCGTGTTCCTCTGGATGACGCTAGCCATGGTCATTACAGCAGTAACGGCTTACTGGTTTGCTTCTGACCAGGCATTGATCGGTTCCCTGGTGAATTTCGAAACCGGTAAGATGTCAGCACTCGGTTGGTTTGTCATGCTGGCGCCACTTGGATTTGTCTTGCTGATGTCATTCGGATATCAGAAACTCTCACCTGCCATAATGACACTCCTGTTCGTCGCATTTGCGGTACTTATCGGGATGAGTCTCAGTTTCATCCTGATAGTCTACACAGCCTCCTCAGTCTATCAAACCTTTGCCATTACAGCAGGGATGTTTGGCATCATGGCAGTGACTGGCTACACGACCAAGACAGATCTGACCAAATTCGGATCCATCATGTTCATGGGACTGATCGGGATTATCATCGCCATGGTGGTCAACTTCTTCCTGAAGTCCAGCGCCCTTGAATATCTCATCAGTGTGATTGGAGTGTTGGTATTTACCGGACTAACAGCCTATGATGTTCAGAAGCTGAAGCGGATCGGAAGCCAGGCAATGGATGCCGGAAATACAAGAAAGATGGCTATCATGGGTGCACTGACGTTGTACCTTGATTTCATCAACCTTTTCTTGTTTCTGTTAAGGCTACTGGGGGACAGGAAATAATGACGAATGACAAGAATGACGAGTGAACAAGAATTGGCATTGTTATGAAAGCATATGTTTTTCCGGGGCAGGGGGCCCAGTTTGTTGGCATGGGGAAGGATCTTTACGAAAGCTCCACTCTTGCAAGAGAAATGTTTGAGCAGGCTAACGGGATCCTGGGATTCCGAATCACAGACCTGATGTTTCAAGGTACAGATGAAGACCTTCGTCAGACGAATGTAACCCAGCCCGCAATTTTTCTTCACTCGGTCATCCTGGCCGCAACATTGGGAGATGAGTTCAGGCCTGACATGGTAGCAGGGCATTCATTGGGTGAATTTTCTGCTTTGGTGGCAAATAAAACACTTACGTTTGAAGACGGGTTGAAGCTCGTTTCGGCCCGGGCCCGGGCGATGCAGATGGCCTGTGAGAAAGAGCCTTCCACCATGGCTGCCATCATTGGCCTGGATGATGAAAAAGTGAGGGAGATCTGTTCATCCATTGACGAGATTGTTGTTCCTGCCAATTATAACAGCCCGGGACAACTGGTTATTTCGGGGAGTATAAAAGGAGTTGATATTGCCTGTGAACGTATCAAAGCAGCGGGAGCCCGCCGGGCTCTGCCATTGAAGGTGGGAGGAGCATTTCACTCTCCTTTGATGGAACCTGCGCGTGTCGAACTTTCGCTCGCGATCCACAACACCTGGTTTAATCCTCCCGTCTGTCCTGTATATCAGAATGCCACCGCCAAAAGAGTGCATGACCCGCAGGTGATCAAAGAAAACCTGATTGCTCAATTGACTGCCCCTGTTTTATGGACCCAGCTTGTTCAGCAAATGATTGCCGACGGCGCTGATACCTTCATAGAAGTCGGTCCGGGAAGCGTGTTGCAGGGATTGATTGCGAAAATCGGGAAAGACGACAATGTTACTGTATCGGCAGCCTGAATCAGGCGGACAGGCGGACAAGTTACCTCTTCCGGTATTGTTCGTCGTAGTATTTCTGATAGTCTCCGGAAGTTACATTGTACATCCACTCTTCGTTGGCAAGGTACCAGTCCACCGTCTTTTCCAGGCCCTCTTCAAACTGCAGGGAGGGCTTCCATCCCAGTTCTTCCTGGATCTTTGACGAATCAATGGCATACCTGAGGTCGTGTCCTGCCCTGTCTTTAACAAATGTGATCAGTTGCTCCGAGGCGCCGGGTTCACGTCCAAGCTTTTTATCCATGATCCTGCATAATACCCTGATCAGATCAATGTTCTTCCATTCGTTATTGCCCCCGATATTATAAGTTTCTCCCGTGATTCCCCAGTGATAAATCAGGTCGATGGCACTGGCATGATCCTCAACATACAGCCAGTCCCGGATATTTTCTCCCTTTCCGTACACAGGGATCGGCTTGTTGTTCTTGATATTGTTTATTGACAGAGGGATCAGTTTCTCCGGGAATTGAAATGAACCGTAATTGTTGGAACAATTTGAAAGCACCACAGGAAGCCCGAATGTATGAAAATAGGCCCGTACCAGGTGATCTGAACTAGCCTTTGAAGCAGAGTAAGGACTGCGGGGATCATAGGCGGTGGTCTCCTTGAAAGATCCCGTTTCCCCCAGTGAGCCATAAACCTCATCCGTAGAGATGTGGTAAAACCTGTTCTCTGTCTCATCATTGTCTTTCCAGACATTGCGTGCAGCGTTTAGCAGGTTAACAGTTCCCACAATGTTGGTAAATACAAACTCCATAGGGCTGCTGATCGACCTGTCGACATGCGATTCGGCTGCCAGGTGGATCACGCCATCGATATGATAGGCTTTGAATATCTCCATGAGGGTAAGCCCTTCGACAATATCTGCTTTCACAAACTCGTAATTGGGCATATTCTCAATATCGCGGAGATTTTCCAGGTTCCCGGCATAAGTCAGGTTATCGAGATTGATGATCCGGTATTTCGGGTATTTGCTTACAAAGAGCCTTACGACGTGCGATCCGATAAATCCCGCTCCACCGGTGATTAAAATTGTCTTCATATTTCAGTTAAAACATGTTTATAATTTCGGTTACCAGATCTTCATCCTGGATGCTGGATGCTGTTGCCCGTCACTTCGTTCCTGGCAATGACAATGATGCTGGATATCAAATACTTTTTCCCCGATCCCTTATCCCTGATCCCTCTTTTTCGCCAGAGTTCCTTCCCATCTCCAGGCCGAGAGCGTCATTTCATCCAGCGTCTTCTCAGCTTTCCATCCCAGTTCCCTGTTCGCATATTCGGTATCGGACCATACCTGAACGATGTCCCCCGGCCTCCGATCCATGATCTGGTAATTCAGTTTCACGCCGGTAGCCCGCTCGAACGACTTGATCACCTCCATGACCGAAAATCCATTCCCCGTTCCCAGGTTGAACATTTCGACCTTCTTCTTACTTCGATTCTCAATCATCCGTTCGATAGCAATCACATGAGCCTTCGCCAGGTCCACCACATGAATGTAATCGCGGATTGCCGTCCCGTCAGGAGTGGGGTAATCGTCGCCCCAAACCCTGAGATACTCCCGGATGCCAATGGCAGTTTGAGTTATATAGGGCATCAGGCAGTTGGGCACACCAAGTGGTAGTTCTCCTATCAGGGCTGATTCATGAGCTCCGATCGGATTAAAATACCGTAACAGAATGGCTTGAATATCATTTACATCAGCGGTAAAAGAGATGATTTCCTCCGACATCTGCTTGGTATTTCCATACGGAGACCACGCTTTTTTTATGGGAGAGTCCTCGCGAACAGGCAAGGTGTCGGGTTGTCCGTAAACAGTACAGGATGATGAAAACACGATGTTCCGGATCTTGTTATCGATCATGCCCTGCATGATGTTCATCAGCGAAACCAGGTTGTTCCTGTAGTACATCAGCGGCTTTGCCACCGACTCTCCCACCGCTTTGAAAGCAGCAAAGTGGATGATCGCGGCAATGTCGTTATGTACTTTAAAAAACTCTGTCGTCCTTTCCTGATCCGTGAGGTCAAATTGTTCAAATGCAGGTTTCGTTCCGGTGATGGCTGAGATGTTATCCAGAACTTCGATGGAGGAGTTTGACAGGTTGTCAACAATGATCACATTATAGCCCTTCTGCTGAAGCTCCACCGCGGTATGTGACCCGATATACCCCGTCCCGCCGGTAACTAAAATCTTCGTCATAATCATTTAATGCTAAATAAATACATCCTGATTCGACAGTTCAAAATCCTGTCGTAACTTGAATACCGTGCCTGACAATCAAAAATTGTAAATTGTAAATCGTAAAATGTAAATTGTAAATCGTAAATCGTAAATCGTACATTCATTACAGGCTCCAATATACTAAATCTTTCACACTATTCCTGTAAATTCCTTTCACATCGATCAGAATTCCGTTCTTTGTCATAATACTTTTGAAGTAATCTTCCGTTAAATTCAGGTAAGTTTTATGACTGACAGCGACAATGACCACATCGTAATCATCCCGCACCGATTGCTTCAGTCCATAGTTATATTCCTCCATAACCTCCTTGCTATTTGCAAATGGATCAGTTACATCCACCTCAACACCATATTGCTTTAATTCATTCACCAGATCGGCAACACGGCTGTTCCTGACATCACTTACATTTTCTTTGAAGGTTGTTCCCATTACCAGAGCCTTCGCATTCAACACATTCTTGCCTGCGGCAATCAACTTTTTAACGGTTTGCTTGGCGATGTAAAAACCCATCGAGTCGTTGATGTATCTTCCGGCATTTATCACCCTGGCATGGTAGCGATACTCTTCTGCCTTGTAGGTAAGGTAATAGGGATCTATTCCTATGCAATGCCCGCCGACAAGCCCCGGATAGAATTTAAGAAAATTCCACTTTGTTCCTGCGGCTTCAAGCACATCATATATATTCACTCCCATCCTGTTGAAGATCACCGACAGTTCATTCATGAATGCGATGTTGATGTCCCGCTGGGCGTTTTCGATGATCTTGGCGGCTTCGGCCACTTTCAGTGTGGGCGCACGGTGAACCCCCGCTGCGACAACAAGCTCATAAGTTCGCGCTACGATATCCAGAGCCTCTTCATCACATCCCGAAACAATCTTTACAACCGTTGTAAGCGTATTGACTTTATCCCCCGGATTTATCCGCTCCGGAGAATATCCCACTTTAAAATCTTTCCCCATCTTTAATCCGGATAACTTCTCCAGGATCGGGACGCAATCTTCTTCGGTAGCTCCCGGGTAGACAGTAGATTCGTAAACGACATAATCACCGGGCTTCAGGATCTTTCCAACAGTTTCACTGGCCTTGATCAACGGGGTCAGGTCGGGCAGGTTATGGCTGTTGATGGGGGTTGGGACTGCAACCACATGAAATGAACACTCCCGAAGCAACTCCGGATCGGAAGTAAAGGTTATGTCGCACCCTTCAAAGGCTTCACCGGCGATCTCTTCGCTTGGATCCTTCCGGTTGCGCATCATTTCCACCCGGTCCTCCTTGATATCAAATCCGACCACACTGATCTTCCGTGCAAATTCAAGTGCGATCGGCAGTCCGACATAGCCAAGGCCGATCACCGAAAGTTTCGTCTCTTTCTTTACCAGTTTCCCGTACAGATCCATAGTTGCTTTATTTGTTAATCATTTTGATTTCAACGTGAAATGATTTCAATCAGGTCGTGACTTGTTTCAGCAAGGGATGATAATTCCCTTTAAGACCAAGGGGTCTGGAATTCCTGATGTGATAAACGATGCCGATGCTGGATGCAGCATCGCCAAGCCCGTATCCTTTACCATCCAGGATCTCCGCGTAACTGATCGTGTGCAGGTCTGTAAATCCGTCGCTGAATTCAAATTCCTCATTATCGATCGATAATGAACGGAATGTGGATTTTCCGGTCTTTCTCACCGGTTCAGGAATATCTTCGTTGTTCAAACTCAGGAACCATCTCACCTTGGCCCGGCTCAGTTCAAGCAATCCGGCAGCGCGGCTTTCCGTAAGCAAGTGGACATGACTCTCTTTCACATCGCCAAAGATCCAGGAGAGCATATCAAAAAAATGGACCCCGATGTTTGTTCCGATCCCTCCGGATTTCTCCGTGTTTCCTTTCCAGGAACGGTGGTACCACTTCCCCCGTGAAGTAATGTATGTGAGATCAATATCATGGATCCTGTTATCCGCACCTTTCCTGATTTTTTCTTTCAGGTCAAGGATCGCCGGATGATGTCTCAGCTGAAGGATCGTATAGACCTTTTTCCCCGATTCTTTTTCAATCGTCTGCAATGCTTCAACATTCCATGGATTCAGTACGATTGGTTTTTCACAGATCGCGTGGGCATCATTCCTCAACGCAAGCCTGATATGTGCATCATGCATGTAGTTTGGAGAACAGATGCTGACATAGTCGACCTTCCGGCCAGCTTTTCCGGTTTCGGAATGAGCCAGTCTTCTCAACTTGTCAAGGTGACGGTCGAACCGTTCAGGTTCAATGAAAAAATCGGCATCCGGGAAGAAACTGTCCATAATTCCGACCCCGTCATAAGGATCCAGAGCGGCGAGGAGGTCGTTACCGGTCTCTTTGATTGCCTTCATATGACGCGGCGCTATGTACCCGGCAGCGCCAATCAGCGCAAAATTGAATGGTTGGTTTTCACGTGTCATTTCAATCAGGAAGTTTTGTTACAACTCCATTCCGCAATTGATATCTTTCATTGCTTTCAGGACAGATGGCAACGCCATCGGCATCAAATTTCAGCCGGTGCCCGTATTCGCTCATCCAGCCTGTTTGTCGTCCCGGATTGCCAACGATCAGTGCGTAGGCAGGAACGTCTTTGGTCACCACGGATCCGGCCCCGATGAACGCAAACTGTCCGATCTCATGCCCGCAAACAACCGTGGCATTTGCCCCGATGGAGGCGCCTTTCCTGACGAGGGTCTTTTCGTATTGTTCCCGCCTGATAATTGCACTGCGGGGATTGGTGATATTGGTAAACACCATGGAGGGACCTAGAAATACGTCATCCTCGCAGATGACGCCGGTATAAATTGAGACATTGTTCTGAACTTTCACATTGTCACCCAGCCTTACACCCGGTGAAACAACCACGTTTTGGCCAAAATTGCAGTTCTCCCCGATCTCGCAACCCTGCATGATATGGGTAAAATGCCAGATCCTGGTTCCTTTCCCGATGGAGCAGCCATCGTCGATGACAGCGGTTTCGTGGGCAAAATAGGATTTCTCCATAGGATTACCGGTTAA